>Ga0209680_1000254_pt1 | contig 13967 bp, 11 predicted proteins | sample WorMetLIZISLAND1_FD_187413 | JGI IMG/M metagenome (GOLD analysis project Ga0209680, IMG submission 187413) | Marine gutless worms symbiont microbial communities from Max Planck institute for Marine Microbiology, Germany - Olavius loisae LIZARD... ... | reverse complement strand
GGAATCGCATCAACGGGATCGAGAACTTCTGGAACCAGGCGAAGCGGCATCTGCGGCGCTTTAACGGCATCCCGAAACAGAGCTTTCACCTGTTCCTAAAGGAGTGCGAATGGCGGTTCAATGGAGGTGATCACCGGGAACTGCTTAACCAATTAAAGACATGGGTGAATTCGAGACAAAAACGTCCTTAGCTAGGACAGCCCCTTACCGAATTCCATTGTCCGGCGAACAAACCCCCTTCCCCGCGGTTAAGTAAACTGTCACCTTATTTCGTCACCTTATTTCCGGGGCGCTAAGGTCGTGAGGCCTTCGCGATTCCTGCCCGCGGCACAGGTCTGCGGCGTTCATGTGAAGGAGGCTCATGTACCTTTTCCTGATCACCCGTGGGGACCTGATAAGCTTCCTGCCGAAAGGCGGAACGGTCGCGGAAATCGGCGTGGCGGAAGGGGCCTTTTCCCGGGCGATCATCGAGAAGTCGGCGCCAAAGTGTTTACACCTCATCGATCCCTGGAAAGAGTTCGATGACGCCTATGCGGACGATGTCAACAACAAGAAGCAGGCGGAGATGGACGAACGGGCGGCGGCCGTCCGCCGATTGTTCGATGCTGAGATCAGGCAAGGACAAGTCGAGATCCATCGCTGCACGTCTGAGCAGGCATTGGATGGTATCGACGATGGGGCCCTCGATTGGGTCTATATCGACGGCAACCATACCTATGAAGCGGTACGCGCGGACTTAAACAGCTACTGGGACAAGGTTGGTGACGAGGGTTTCATCCTCGGGCACGACTACACCAATCACGCGGCCTACCGGGCCATGGGTTTCGGCGTCGTCGAGGCCGTCAATCAGTTTTGTTCAGATAAGCAGACACCCATACTGATCCTCACCTTTGACGCCGAGCCGACCTACCTGCTGGCCAAGAACCCGGATGCGCAGGTCACCCAATGGCTCCTGGGAACCCTGATGCAGTCAATCCATTTCATCGAAATCCGCAACTTCCCGGCTCACGGGATGATTCACAAACAGGCGCAGTTCCCGAGTGGAAAAACGCGCGATTTCCTATCGTTTTGAATTCCACGTCCGGTCGTTCAGGTCACGGAGGCATAGATGCAACAGCTTAGCGTTCTGTTCGAGCCGCTGGACCTGCCCTGCGGCGCCACCTTGAAAAACCGGATCGCGAAATCAGCGATGTCGGATTCCCTGGGCGATGGAACCGGCCATCCGACGGCCGAACAGATCAATCTCTATCGGCGGTGGGCCGGCGGGGGGGTGGCCGCGTCCATCATCGGCGAGGTGCAGGGCAGCCCGAATTTCGCCGAAAAACCCGGCAACCTGGTCCTCACCGAGGCTTCCGACCTTGAGCGTTTCCGGGACCTGGCCCGACAGGGCGGCGAGAACGGCACGCAACTCTGGGTGCAACTGGGCCATGCCGGGGCGCTGGCCTACGCGCCGACCAGCCGCCCCAAAGGCCCGAGTGCTCTCGATCTGCCGGGGATCAGCTGTGGGGAATTGACCATCGACGAGATCCACCAGGTGCCCTCGGCGTTCGCGCGGACGGCCCGGTTGGCGCAGCAGGCCGGTTTCGGTGGCGTGCAGGTTCACGCGGCGCACGGCTTTCTGCTCAGCCAGTTCCTGTCGCCGCTGTTCAACAAGCGGAGCGACCAATACGGCGGGGCGATCGCCAATCGCATGCGGCTCCTGCTGGAAACCGTCGAAGCCATCCGCGTCGCCGTCGGGCCGGAGTTTCCCATCGCGGTTAAACTCAATTCCTCGGACCAGCTGGAAGGCGGCTTCGGCCAGGACGATGCCCTCCAAGTGGTGGCGGCACTGGACCGGTCATCGGTCGACCTGATCGACATCAGCGGCGGCACCTATTTCCCCGGCGCCAAGGCCGCCTCCGACGGCGCCGGACGCGGACCCTATTTCGTCGAATTCGCCAGGCGCGCCCGCACGGAGACGAGCAAGCCGCTGATGCTGACGGGCGGCTTCAAGACGCGGGCCCAGGCCGAGGAGGCCGTGGCCGGTGGCGCGATCGATATGGTCGGACTCGCCCGGGCGCTGGTCCTCGAGCCGTGCCTTCCCGACCTGTGGAAAGCGGACCGCAAACCGGAGCCGGTCTTTCCCCGGTTCGCCGAAACCCCGGAGGGTGGGATTACCGCCTGGTATACGATGCGCTTGACCGAGGTCGGCGCCGGCAGGGAAGGGCAGGAGTTCGGCGACCTCGGGCAGGCAGATCCGGGACTATGAAGCGCGCGACAAAGCGCGGACGGACGTGTGGCTGCGCCATTTCACCCATGATGGTGCGGGGCGAACGTAAACGGCAATTACGGTGAGCGGATCGGATTGCAGCGTACCGAAATCCGATGTCCGGCGAACAAGCCCCTTTATCCGTGGTCAAGTAAACTGTCACCCGAAATGGCACCCGTAAACTGTCACCCGACTTGGCGCGTGTGGGCCCGAAGCGACACGGCGGCCACCGTTGGGAAGGCCGCCGTGCCGATCGGGAAACCGACTTACCATGCGCTATTTTTCGTCATCGTACTCTCCTGTCCACTTCGGTCACCGGGGCCAATTGCCGAGGTCGATGCTAGCGTCGACCCGCTTTCCGGGTAAATTGTATTCGGAACCAATCTATTCGGTTGACAAATCCGAAAGGTTGTTTTCCGGGAACGACGACCTCCCGCATTCCCTCGACGGCCCCGCCTTGACAACCCGCCCCGCCGGGTCCATTCGGAACGGGGAGGACGACGGGGGAGGACAACGGCATGCGGCTTCTTTTCATCTCCGAGTGGGACAAGGCGGACCTGTGGCGGGACGCGCTTCAGGCCGAACTGCCGGCGCTTGAGTTCCGCCTGTGGCCGGACGAGGCGGAGCCGCGGGACGGGATCGATTATGCGCTGGTCTGGAAGCCGCCCTCCGGTGTGCTCCGCACCTTTCCCAACCTGAAGGCGATCCTGTCGTTGGGTGCCGGAATCGACGGCATCCTCTGCGACCCGGAACTGCCCGACGGCGTTCCCGTGTCGCGGCTGGTCGATCGCTGCCTGACCCAGGGCATGACCGAGTACGTGGTTTATTGGACGATCCACTACCACCGGCGCCTGGGCGAATACGCTGCCGAAATGGCCGACGGCCGTTGGCGCAACTTCCTGCAGGCGGACACGGAACAGCGCCGGGTTGGGATATTGGGTCTTGGCGAACTGGGCCGCGATTCGGCGCGGGCGCTAAGATCGCTGAACTTCCGGGTCCTGGGTTGGAGCCGGACACCGAAAGCCATCGACGGCGTCGAATGCTTCCACGGTCCAGGGGGACTATCGGATATGGTGTCGCAATCGGAGATCCTGGTCTGCCTGCTGCCGCTGACGGCTGAGACCGAGGGCATCCTGGACCATGGGCTTTTCGCCCAATTGCCGGACGGTTCGTTCCTCATCAATTGCGCGCGCGGCGGGCACCTGGTCGAGGACGACCTGATCCCGGCCCTTGAGTCAGGGAAACTCGCCGGCGCCACCCTCGATGTGTTCAGGGAAGAGCCGCTGCCCGCGGACCATCCCTTCTGGGCGCACCCGAAGGTGGTCATGACGCCACACATGGCGAGCCTGACCGTGCCCTCGTCGGCGGCCGCCTATATCGCCGACAACATCCGCCGGGTCGAGCGGAGCGAGGCGCCGCTCAACGTCATCGATCCGGAAGCCGGCTATTGAGCGACGACGCCGGTCTGCTCAGGGGCCGGCTGCTCGTCTTCCTGGCCGGTATCTTCTGGTCGACAGGCGGCCTGCTGGTGCGCCTCGCCGAGACGGCGAACAGCTGGCAGATCGTCTTCTACCGGTCGCTGTTCGTCGAGCCCTTCCTGCTTGCCGTACTTGCATTGCGCAACCGCGGCAAGGTCGTCGAGACGGTCCGCCGGGCCGGCGGTGCTCGGCGGTCTCTTCCTGGGCGGGACCTTTACCTGTTTCGTCCTGGCGCTGGAAAAGACCAGCGTCGCCAACGTGCTCTTCGTGCTTTCGGCGATCCCGTTCCTGGCTGCCATCGGCGGGCGCGTGATCCTGGGCGAGACCGTGCGCCGGGTGACCTGGGCGATGATGGCCGTCGGCGCCATCGGGCTCTTCGTCATGGTCGGGGGCGAGATCGGCGGCGAGGGCATGGCGGGCTTGGTCCTGGGATTCGCCGCCGCGCTCTGTTTCAGCGCCTACACGGTGGCGCTCCGCAGCGGCCAAACCCGCGACATGACCCCGGCCGTATGCTGGGCCGGTTTTTTCGGGGCGCTTTACGCCGGCACGGCGATACTCTTCGAGGGCGGCAGCTTCACCGTTCCCGCCTACGATCTCGGCATCTGCCTGACCATGGCCGTCGGCCAGATCGGTTTCGGATTGCTCGCTTATACGGCCGGCTCCAAGGTGGTGCCGGCCGCCGAACTGGGCCTCATATCACTGACCGAGGTGGTCTTCGGGCCGGTCTGGGTGTGGCTGGTGGTTGACGAGGTGCCGCACCGGGAGACCCTCATCGGCGGCGGTATTCTCCTTCTCGCCATTGCCGCCAACGCGCTCACCGGCATGCGCCGCAAGCGGCCGCCGCCGATGGTCTAGGGCGCCGAACACAAGATCATACCGACCGGGATCGCTCGGGTCCCGATACCGCCTTTTCTTCGAAGCGGGAGCGGCGTCGGCACCTAACGATATTGATCGAGGATCCCGTCGATGGTTCCGTCCGATTTCATGGTCGCCAAAGCCCTATTCAGCTCCCCGACGACTTTCGAAGGTTCGAATCCCTGCAGTATTTTTGGAACCCCGATATGGTTCGGATCAACCGATATCGGCATCTCAGAATAAAAAAGGCCTGTGACGTCCAAGCCCTCTTGATTGGCCAAATATCTCACCGCGGCTACATCTCCGGGAAAAACCACGCCGTCGAGGCGTCCGGCGACAAGCATCCGAAGATGGATCGAGCGAACGGTGGTTTCGTGCAGGCGCAGACGGGAACGTATCCGTTCGAACCCGCCTGAATACTGGCTGCCGCGAGAAATGCCGATGTGCTTGCCGATCAAATCGTCGACACCGTCAAATCGGAATGGCCTGTTCTTGGACTGCCATAGGAGAACTCGATCAACGTACATGGGGTGCGTATAGAGATAATCCAGCAATCGCGTTTCCGTCTTCGAAAACGCCGTGATGACGCACTCGCCATCCAATGCCCTCTTCTGGGCGCGCTTCCACGGATAGTTCTTGACCCTCGGCACATATCCCGCGCGCCGCAAAGCTTCCCAAGCAATTTCGATGGCGTATCCGCGCGGCACCCCGAATGAATCGGCATAGTGTTTGGGCGGCCCTTCGGCCTTCGCGCAGATGGTCAGGGTGTCCGCGTTTGCCGCCTTGGTGAGGCAGGCGACCGATAGGACGACGATCAGGAAGCGGTACATGAAATTCTACTTGGGTCTGTCGACAGGGCGCCCTTGTGCGAAAAGACTACCACGGCCCATCCCAGCCGTCATGTCGGGGCGGCGAAGTCGTGATCGGCTCCGGGCTGCGTATGGCTTGGCGCCGACCGGAGCGCCCGCAGGGGTCGGGCGGTTGTTGCCGTTAAAAGGCTTGTTTTTCCGGGTCGAAGATTTACTGACGGAAAACACCCACTGAAGGACCCGGAAAACGATGAGGAAAACTTGGCTACCTTTTGGCGCATTGACGCTCGGGTTGCTCGTCGTGTGGTCGACAGCGGCACCGGCCAGTCTGCTCGACGATGAACTGATGAAAGCCCTGACCCTGACGCCGAATATCGAGAACGGCAAGAACCTCTACGGCCTCTGCCGGCAATGCCATAAGAAGCACGGGCACGGCTCGAAAAGCGGCCTGGTGCCGCAGTTGGTCGGGCAGCACCGGGAGATACTGATCCGCCAGCTTGCCGAGTTTCGGGCCGGCATCCGTCCGTCGGAGGACATGGAGAGGGTGACCGAAGAGGGCGAAATGGGCGAGCCCCAGGACATCGCCGATCTTATCGGCTATATCGCGACCCTGCCGCTGACCAGGGAGCCGCGGCTGGGGCCGGGCATCGATCTCGATCTGGGCGCCGAGCTCTATCGGAAACAATGCGCCGATTGCCATGGCGAGACCGGGCACGGCGACGCGGTGCAGGGCATCCCCCGCATCGGCGGCCAGCATTATCCCTACATGATCAAGCAACTGCTGGCCTTCCGCGACAATGTCAGGACCACACCAACGACGAAGATGGTGACGCGGCTCAAGAACTTGAGCGAGGACGAGCTGTCCAGCATCGCCGACCACGTCGCCCGCCTGAAAGCGGTCGAGCCGTCTGAGAATTAGTGACCGGGGGCCATGAGCGCGTCCTACGACACCATCGGCGTCAATTATTCCGATCTCAGGAAACCCGATGCCCGGATCGAGGCGGCGATCGGTGATGCCCTGGGGCCGGCGCAAACCGTCCTCAATGTGGGAGCCGGGACGGGCTCCTACGAACCCGCTGGCAGAACCGTAACGGCGCTCGAGCTTTCGGCGGAGATGATCAGCCAACGGGGAGCCGTGGCGGCACCGGTGGTTCAGGGCACCGCGGAAGACCTGCCCTTCGCCGACAATGCCTTCGATGCGGCGATGGCGATCCTGACGGTCCACCATTGGAGCGACCAGGAGAAGGGCTTGAAGGAGCTGCGTCGGGTGACGCGGGACCGGGTCGTCTTGCTGACCTACGACCCTTCGTTCCGCGGTTTCTGGCTGGCCGACTACTTCCCGGGCCTGGTGACCCTGGACGAGGAGCAGATGCCGAGGATGAGCGACTACGCGGCGTGGCTGGGGCCGGTCGAGATCACGGCCGTGCCGATTCCGCAGGACTGTACGGACGGTTTCCTCTGCGCCTATTGGAAACGCCCCGCCGCCTATCTCGACCCCCGGATCCGCGCCGCCATCTCGTCTTTCTGGAAGATCGGCGACCTGTCGGAAGGCCTGGAAAAGCTCGCGGCAGACCTCGACAGCGGTGCCTGGGCGGAACGGCATGCAGGACTACACGAACTCGATGAATGCGACTTCGGGTACCGGCTGGTCACGACCACATGACCGGCACTTGTTAGGCGCCTCACCGCCTCAACGGCCGACCCCCGCGCACGGTCTCGACGATGACGCTTTCGTTCTCGTCGCCGGTGAAGTCGCCGAGGGTCTCTTCATAGAGCGCTCTCGCCGCGTTTGAGATCTCCGTGCTGGCGCCGACGACGTCGGCGAGGCGGAGGCCGTAGTCGGCGTCCTTCCAGCGCAGCCCGAGGGAGAAGTAGACGTCTTCGTGATCGCCTTCGGCCATGCGCCGGGCCAGGTTTTTCACATGCGGGCTGGCGACGGCGCCCGACGACAGGGCTTCGGCGACGACGGAAAGATCGAGCCCGGCCTTCTCGGCGATGACCAAGCCTTCGGCCAGCGCCGCGCCCTGCACCGCGCCCATGAGGTTGACCATGACCTTGTAGGCGGTGCCCGTACCGATATCCCCGAAGCGGATCTGGCGCGACGCGTAAGCCCGGAGCGTCGGCCAGGCGCGATCGATAACCGTGTCGTCACCGCCCAAAAGCAGGGTCAGTTTTGCCGCCTCGGCACCGTCGGGGCCGCCGGTGACCGGGCAGTCGAGGAAATCGTAGCCGGCTTCGGCGACCTTTGCCGCGAGCTCCAACATCCAGGCCTGCGACAGGGTCGAGCTTTCGATGAGGATGGCGCCGGGGGCGGGCGAACCGGAAAGCACGCCTTCGGGCCCGGTCCAGATGTCCCTCGAGGCGCCGTCGTCGGCGACGATGGCGACGACGATCTCGGCGCCGTCTGCGGCCTCGGCCGGGCTCACCGCCACGCGGGCGCCCTTATCGGTGAGCGCGATCGCCCGTTCGGGGGTCCGGTTGTAGACACAGACGTTGTGGCCGGCCTCGATCAGGCGCACCGCCATGGGGCGGCCCATGGCACCCAAACCGAGGAGAGCGACGCGGGTCATGTCACCGATCCCGGGCCTGGCGATTTCGGAGTCAACTCATGAACTCCGACACGTAACGCTCCGAGTATTCCTTGAAGGCGGCGTTGCCCTCGGGGGTGTTCTTCTCGGCAGCCGCGATGTGTTTCCACTCGTCCTCCGGGAATTTCACATAGAGCGGGAAGGTGCGGTGCAGGCCGACCAGTTCGTCTGCGCTCATCTGCGGCATGTCCATGGTCGGGCCGAGGCGGTAGTCCATGGCGATGTCCTCGTCCTCGATGTAGCCCAGCTCCTGGCACATGTCCCGCAAGGTGGCGCCCTTGTAGGGGCTGAAGAAGCTGACCATGACGCCATGGGGATTGAGCGCCCGGTCCAAGCGGATGGTGTCGAAGATCATGTCGCGGGTCTCGGTCGGGAAGCCGATGATATTGTTGGCGCTGACCCGGATGCCGGTCTCGCGCAGGAGCTCGAAGGCCTTGAGGATGGTCTTGTCGGTGACGTTGCGTCCGAGCACGTTCTTGCGCAGCTCGAAGTTGCCGCTCTCGACGCCGACGCTGATGCCTTCGCAGCCGATCTCGGTGAGGAGCCCGACCTTCTCCTCGTTGATCGATTCAGGCCTGGCCTCGACCCAGAAGGGGAGCCCCACCTTCTCCTGGTAGAGCCTCCCGAAGGTCTGGATGCGGGTCCGCGTCGTCGTCAGGAAACTCTCGGCGACCAGATAGACATAGGCCAGGTTGTAGCGTTCCTTCTTCTCGGCCATCTCGTCGACCAGACGCTCCACGTCCTGCTCGCGGTAATAACCGCCGAGGTCGCCGTAGAGCTCGTGGAAGCCGGAGTTGATGCAAAACGTGCAGGTGTAGGGGCAGCCCCGGTTCATCTCGAAGGTGCCGGTGACCGAGATCTTGCCGCCCATGGGTTTCCAGAAGCGGCGCTCGTCGTAGACGTCCCAGTCCTGGCGCGGCAATGACGCCAGGTCGATGGGCTTGCGCACGGGATTGCGATGGATCTGCCCGTCCATCTTGACCCATAGATTGCCGATTTCGGTGATGTCCTCGCCGCTCGATAACCTGTCGCAGAGTTCGACGAGAGCGGATTCCCCCTCGCCGACGCAGACCATGTCGACACTGGGAGACCGGATGACGATCTCGGGGGCGAAGGTGGCGTAGGGCCCGCCGACAACGGTCGGGATGCCGGAACCGCGGACCGCATCCAGCAGGCGCACGCCCAGGGGATGGGTGACCTCGATCGACGACAGGCCGATCAGGTGCGGTCGGTAGGTCTCGACCGTCTTGACGAAATCGTCGATGACGTCCTCTTCGTTGGGTTCGATGCCGAGATCGGCGAAGTCCGTCTCCTTGACCTGCAGTGCCGCGGCGCGGGCCTGGTCGACGGTGACGTCGGCGGTGCGGTAGAAGGTGGTATCGAAGAGCTTAACGTCGTGGCCCGCATCCTTGATGCAGGCCGACAGGATGCCGATCCCGGCGGTGACCAGGGTATCGAGCATGGTGTTGCAATTGATGAGGAGAACTCGGGTTTGCGTCATTGTGGGTCTCTCAGTCGTTCTTATGATTTGTTTGATGGTGTTATTCGGCTCCCGCCGTTTTCAGCGGGCGGGCAATTCGAAGGGCCGTGACGAGGCTTTCGATCCACGCATATCCGGCCTCGATTTCGGGATCGACATCCTCGACGGGATATTCGAAAACCACCTGGGCGTAAGAGGCCGCCTTCAAAACGGTCGCCAGCAACAGCGGAATATCGAGCCAGCCGTCCTCGGGAGCCTGGTCCGGATGCAAGGGCGTGTGGTGGTGGTTCTTCGTGTGTTCGAGCCCGAGGGTGTTCCACAAATGGAGCGAGCGGGCCTTCGGCGCCAGGTGGGCGACGTCGGCGATGACGTCGCGTGCGCGGATCATGGCGCCCAAGGCCGCATGTCCCACGTCGACGCAGATGCCGAGCTCGGGGTGCGGCGCGATGGTCGCGAGGAAATCCCCGGGCTCGTGGAAGGCGTCGGTGTAGGCGGCGAATTCGATATCGATGGGAACGCCGTGACGGCGGCTCATGGCGGCCATTTCCGCCGCCGCCGCGGCCGCCAACTCGACGGCGTGGCCATGATCGTGCGTATCCGACGGGCCATAGGTCAGATGGGTGACCACATGGGTCGCACCCCAATGGGCGGCGGCGGCGAGCGTTTCGTCGAGCAGCGCCAAGGAATAGGCTCTCTTTTCCGCCTCCTCGCAGAGGAAATAACAGGTGACCCCGCTCTTCGGATAGTCGGGCGAACGCGATATGGGCGCATGAAAGCTGAACTGCCGGCGCCCCTCCCTCGCCATGGCGGTGATCAGTTGGTCCAACGTTGTCAGCGTCTCGGGCGTCAGGTCGAAGAACTCGACGTGGCCGATGCCGCGGTGGATCAGGTCTTCGGCCGGGCTGTGTTCGGCGGTCATGGCCCGGCCCCCCCCCGAATCCTGCGGCGGTCCGTTTGCGGCCAACTCCACCTCGACGAGATTGCTGTTGAAGGCCGAGCCGCCGCCGAGATCGGCCGCATAGTCGGGTGTCGTATGGTTGGGTGTCGATCCGCCCACGTAGCGGCGGTCCCACCACTGGCCGGCGGCCATGATGACACCCTGGCGGATGGCATCCGAGACCCGGGCCCGGAGCAAACAGGCACCGCGTCCGTTGTGAACCCGCACCAGGTCGCCTTCAGCAATCGCTCTGGGCCCGGCGTCGGCGGGGTTCAACAGGAGGATCGGCGTATTCTCGTCGCCGCGGAAACCGGGCCCGTCGCCGAAACTGGTGTTGTGGATGGAATGGGCCGACGGCGTCAGGAACTGCAGCGGATAGCGGTGGAACAGATCGGGGTTGCCGTCAGGACTTTCCCGGGGCGGATGGTAGTCGGGCAGCGGACCGAGGCCGGCGGCGGCGGCCCGCTCGGAGTGGAACTCGATGCGTCCCGACGGCGTCGGGTAACGGTGCCCGGCGAAGGCGTCGTGGACGGGGTCTTGGCCGGCCGGCGCCCAACCGTCGTCCCGGAGTGCCTCCCGATCGATACCGGTGATGGCCGGCTGATCGAGGGCCAGAACCTGCTCGATGACGGTTTCTTCATTCTGGTCGAACTCCGGATCGTCGAACCGCAAGGCCTTGGCCAGGGCGCTCAGCAGGTCCAGGTTGGCGCGCGACTGCCCGAACGGCTCGACGGCCTGGCGACTGAGCAGGAGACTCGGATGGTAATAGGAAAAGAAGATGTCGTTCTGCTCGAAGGCCGAGGTCGCCGGCAGGACGATATCGGCGTGGCGTGCGGTGTCGGTCAGGAACCGTTCGTGGACCACCGTGAACAGGTCGTCTCGCATGAGGCCCCGGCGCAACCGGTTCTGGTCGTAGAGCACGGAAGCCGGATTGCCGTTCATGACGAAGAGGCTCTGAATGGCGTCGCCTTCCAGCATGCGTCCCAGGTGGATCATGTTGTAGCCGGCCGGCGCATTGGGCCTGAGGTCATTGCCTTCCAGGCTTTCGAAATCGCCGGGGAAGCCCGTGCTGGTCGGGAAATAGATGCCGCTGGGCCGGTGGCGCCAGGCGCCGGTGACGGCCGGCAGGCAGGCCAGCGTGCGCAGCGTCATGCCGGCGTTGGTGTGGCGCTGGCAGCCGGGGCCGACGTAGATGAAGGCGGGATGCGTCGTCGCCAAGGCTTCGGCGAACCGGCGGATCTCGGCACCGGGAACGCCTGTGATCTCCTCGCCCCGTTGCGGGGAGAACCGCGCGAGGACGCCCGCGAGGTCTTCGAAGCCGAGCGTATGGCGCTCGATGAAGTCGTCGTCCTGCAATCCCTCGGCGACGATCACATGCATGACCGCCAACGCCAGGGCAGCGTCGGTGCCGGGGCGCGGGCTGAGCACGAAATCGGCGCGCTCGGCGCTCTTGATCCTAATGGGATTGACGACGGCGTACTTGGCGCCTCGTTCAAGCGCTTCCTTGAGAAACACCTGATGGTGGATGTTGGTCGACGCGGTGTTGACCCCCCAGTCGACGATCAGCTTGGCCGCCGCGATCGCCGTCGGGTCGGCGCCGGCCGAGGTCCCCATGGTCAGGCGGTAGCCCTCGCGCCCGGCCCTGGTGCAGATGGTGCGCACCGGCTGCAGACTGCCGAGGCGGTTGAAAAACCGCTTCGGCGCGATGTGGCCATGCACGAGCCCTTCCGTCCCGGACCCGAAGAAAGGCAGGATGGCCCGGGGCCCGTCTTCGTCGAGGATCGCCCGCCAACGCTCGGCGATAACCGAGAGCGCCTCGGCCCAGGAGACGGTACGGAAGGCGCCGCTCCCCTTGTCGCCGGTCCGCATCAGGGGATCGGTCAGGCGGTCGGGCCCGAAGAGACGGTCCGGCGCCTCCTTGAACTTGCGGCAGATCGTGCCCCGGGTCACCGGGTGGTCGGGGTTGCCCCGGACCCGCATGACCCAGCCATCCTCGACCTCGGTCAGCAGGCTGCAGGTGTCCGGGCAGTCGTGCGGGCAGACGCCGCGAACGACGCCGTCGACAACGGGATCGGTTGCAAAGGACCTTGGAGCCACCCGACGAGGAACCCATCCTCAGGAAAAGCCGATGGCGATCATGGCGCCGCCGGCCGGCGGGCGCATTAACTCTGGTCAAGTGGGGGTTCTCGGGAAAAGGCGCGATCCTCCGGGCGGAGTTGCCTTGCACCACTCCTGATCCTCCCGATCCGGTCTTATGCCGCTGGAGAATGCGGTGGGTGAGGATCCCCCCATTCCGATCAGCGGTTGTCAGCCGGGTCGTCAGGCATCGAAATCAGGCGATCCCTTAGATCATCCGACGTTTTGCTGAGACTGGCCAATTCGTCCCGGCCGAGCCCGATTGCCCTGGCGACGCAACTAGGGACGTCCGCGGTTTGCTCGCGCAAAGCGTGGCCCCTTTCTGTCAGGTGAATGCGCACGACACGTTCATCGCCCGCATCGCGCGTGCGCGTGACCAACGCGTTGGCTTGCATCCGCTTAAGGAGTGGTGTCGGCGTGTTGGATTCCAGGCGAAGCGCCCGGCCAATCTCCTTTACGCTACGCCCGCCCTTCGACCAAAGCCGTTGCATCATCCGGTACTGGGGATGGGTCAGCTCCAATTCGTCCAGGAGCGCCCGATACAGCCGGTTGAAGGCGTGACTTGTCGAATAGACGGAAAAACAAAGGAACCGGCGGGGCGCGTCCGGTCCTTCCTCAAACGCCTGAAACGGGAGCCCGGCTTTCCCATCCTGTTGGACCTGAACGGAGAGGTGTCGAAAGCCTGGAAGGCCTATGCCGACCCGTCGACCTTCCTGATCGACAGGACCGGCACCATCCGCGACGCCAAAAGCGGCGCCCTGGAATGGGACGACCAGGAGGTGATCGACACCATCGCCTCGCTTTTTTGAGGGGTGCGTCGGCGGACGTCGTCTGAGTTATCACTTCACGGATTTGGTGGTCGGAATACTGAGATCTCTGCTATCCCCCCCTGAGCTGCCATATAGTCTCATGTGGGGTGGCGTCTGCTTTTTGATCAGTTGTCGGACATTTCCGCCGTCGCGCCGGCACCGCTCCCGCTCACCAACAATAGACGGTCTCAGCGGGCTCAATTACCTCAAGAAAACCAGGACAGAAATCGAGATACCTCTTCCATGAATCGCGGCCACGCCGGCTCGCTCTCCAGGATCAGGTGGTTCTTGCCATCGAGTGCGACAAATTGGGCGTTCGGTATCATCGCCGCCATTCTTCGACCTTCGGCAAAATCGATAATGCCGTCGTCCTTACAGTGAAGAACAAGTGTCGGCAAATTCAATCTCGGACACAAATCGACAACATTTATATTAGGGGCTGTCCTAGCTAAGCGAGATGCTTGGGCTAGGATTGCAGGATGTATGCGAGAAGAAGCCGGCTCAGTGGTTGGAAGCGTGATCGTTTGATGGAGCACTTTGTGGCGGGGACGACGGCACGAGCAGCCGCTGAGTTGGTTGGCGTCCACCGGAACACGGCGGCCTCGTTTTACACACGGCTTCGCAAGG
>Ga0209680_1000252_pt1 | contig 14054 bp, 12 predicted proteins | sample WorMetLIZISLAND1_FD_187413 | JGI IMG/M metagenome (GOLD analysis project Ga0209680, IMG submission 187413) | Marine gutless worms symbiont microbial communities from Max Planck institute for Marine Microbiology, Germany - Olavius loisae LIZARD... ... | reverse complement strand
CCGATCCACGGATACCATCAGGGCCAGCGGTTCAGAAACACCGCGTCAACAGGCCGCACACAAGACCGTACCCGATTTGGCCGCCATGTCGTCAAAAAGTCCTTGCAACGCGGGAGCCATCCACACAAGACGCCACGGCAGATGAGGCGAAATGAAGCCGATGGGAGGAAGCCATGTAACCATTCGCGAGCCGTTTTCGTCCGTTGTCTCGACCATGCGGAAGAATGGAGATCCGCTCCGATTGGCATAGCGCGCCGCAGCGGCTACCCTGGCCTCCTCACCGTCGACACCACGGAGACCGATGATGCCCAAGAACAAGAAGCCGAACCGGAAGGGAAAGAAACCGGGCAAGCGGCGCGGCGCCGACAACGCCGGCGGCCACGGACCGGCGCCGGGTCGTGTGCCCCACGCCAAAGGCGGCAAGTCCGCCGCAGGCAGCTTCGGGGCGCCGAAGTCGTCGCGTTCCCCGATCAGTCCGGCGACCAGCCGGGGCGCGGCGCGCAGCCGCTGAGCGCAGGCCAAACAGCGGGCCAGCATCGCACCACCCGGATGGTCGTCTTCCGTAACGGACACCGTCATCCGTGTTTCCCTGTCCGGCCGACTTGATTATCATCGCCGCCGCCCCGGGTCCGGCTGTCGACATCGCGGCCAGCCCGGCGGCACTATGACCGCTTCATCGCCCGTCCGCGGCGCCCGCGTGCCTAGCCGGCATCCAGGGAAACCATAAGAAGCGGCAGAGAGAGGCGGCTCATGGACAACACGTTTTCGGCAATGATCAAACCCATCGAAACAGCGCTCATTGCCGGTTTCGACATCTTCCGCCACAACGAAGTGGCGATCGCCCTCTCGGTCGTCATGCTGCTCGTCGGCCTGGCGCTCGGCCTGCGGTTCTGGCTTTTGCAGATGCGCCCGCTGTTCGCCGCTTTCGACGCGGTCGACCAGCAGGTTCGCCGTCACGCCGACGCTCGGGCCTTCGCACAGGCCTTCAAGGAGGTCGACCGGGCCCTATCCGAGCCGGCGTTCCTGCGCCATGGCTGGCAGGAGTTCCGCGCCACCCTGATCCATCCGGAGAAGGGTGACGACGAACCGATCCGTTACACGCTGCGGCCGTCGGCCTATCTCAACGTCGGGGCCGTCGAGTCGGGCGGCGTCAATTTGCAGCTGCAGAAGGCCCTGCCCAACTTCTTCGTCGGCTTCGGCCTGCTGTTCACCTTCATCGGCCTGGTCGCAGCGCTGTTCTTCGCCAACCAGGGCGTCGCCTCGCCGAACATCGCCGTCGCCCAGGAGGCGCTTCGCAACCTCCTGCACGCCGCCACCTTCAAGTTCCTGACCTCGGTCGCCGGCATGGTCGTGTCGCTGGGCATGGCCATCGCCAACCGGGTTCTGCTGCAGCGCCTGCACAACCGCTTCGTCGGCCTCTGCGAGGCCCTGGAGCACCGCCTCGCCTTCATCTCCGCCGAGTCCATCGGCTACGTCCAGTACCAGGAAACGGTGCGTCAGTCGCGCCAGATGGCCGAATTCCGGGCCGCCTATGCCGACGAGGTGGCAACCGCGCTGGGCCGGGCACAAGCGCCGCTCGCCGCCTCCATGGAGCACCTCGCCGACAACCTCAAGGACGTCAACAAGGAGGCCCTGTCGCAGATGGCCCGCGAGTTCATCGAGGCCCTCAACCAGACGGCGGCCAAGGAGCTCAACGCCATCGCCGCGACGCTGGACCAGCTCAACCGCCAGATGGTCGGCCTGATCGAACACCTGGGCCAGACCACCGAGGGCTTCGGCACCCGCATCGAGGGCGCCGGAAGCACCCTCGAGGGGCTGCTGACGACCGGCGCCAAGTCCCTGCACGAGACCCTGGACAGCGGCGGCCGGGCCCTTTACGAGCGCCTGGAGAGCGGCGGCACGACGCTGCGCGATGGGCTCGAGACGGGTGGCAGCGGACTGGCCGCCCGCCTCGACGCCGGCGGCACCGGCCTCGCCGAGCGTCTGGATGCCGCCGCTTCCACCCTGCACGAGCGCGTAACGGCGAGCGGCGATGACCTGGGGCGGCGCCTCGAGACGGCGGCGGAGACCCTGACCGGGGGCCTCGACACCAGTGGCCGCACCTTCGCCGCCAACTTGGAGACGGCCGGGCGCAACCTGCACGGACCGGTCGCCGAACTGACCGGGCGCTGGGAGAGCCTGGAGGCCGTGTTCGGCCAGCTCGACGAACGCCAGCAGCGCCAATTCGTGGCCTTCGGAAAGACCGTGACGGAACTCGACGGCACCATCGCCCTGCTCACCGGCGTCATCACCAACCTGCGCGACGCCGCATCGCCCATAAGCGAGGTCAGCGAGGATATGGGCGCCGCCGCCGATCGGGTCGCCGCCGCCACCCAGGCGATCGCCGGCGCCCAGGTCCATTTGAAGGAACTGGCCGGTGAACTGGCCGAGGGCGCCGAGACGGCACGGGCCAGCTGGGAGGCCTATCGACAGCGCTTCGAAGAGACCAACGACGACCTCGCCGAGACGCTTCGCGACGCCGTCACCGAGGCGCAGGCGACGCAGGCCGCCGCCGCAGACATCGCGCGCGCCTTCAAAGACGAACTCGACAAGTCCCTCGAGCCCCTCGACGGCGACGTACGCGGCCTCGACGCGCGGCTCCACGACATGACCGAGAACCTGAAGAAACTGACCAAGGCCCTGAAAAGTGCGATCCGGCGGACGGAGGACTAGGCCATGAACGAGGCCCCGAAGACCGTCCACCTGATGGACGAGGAAGAGAGCTACTTCGTCTCCATGACCGACCTGATGGTCGGCATGCTGTTCATCTTCATCGTTTTGTTGATGGCCTTCGCGCTCAACTACCGGCAAGCCGAACAGGGCCTGGTCGGGGCCCAGGACGCGCGCACACGCATGTTGACCAACGTCGAGGAGGCGCTGGTCGCCATCGACGTCCGGGCCCGGGTGTTTCCGCAGACCGGCATCCTGCGCCTGCCCGAGGACCTGTTGTTCGCCTCGGGCAAAGCCGAGCTCAACCCGGAAGGCAAGGAGATCCTGGCCTTCATCGGCCACACGCTGCGCACCGTGCTGCCGTGTTATGCGATCGCGCCGGATGACGTCGACATCAGTCACTGCATCACGTCGCCGGGCGGGCGGCTGGAAACGGTATTGATCGAGGGCCACACCGACAATGTGCCGCTGGCGCCCAATGCGCGGTATCGCGATAACTGGGAGCTGTCGACGGCGCGGGCCATCGAGACCTTCAAGGCCCTGGTCGACGAAAAGGGCGTCCTGCCGAGCCTGGTCAACCGCTGGGGAAATCGGTTGATCGCCGTCAGCGGCTACGGCGAGCAACGGCCCATCGACAGCAACGACAGCGAGGCCGGGCGCCGCAACAACCGGCGTATCGATTTCCGCTTCATCATGAGCACGCCCGAGGTCGGCAGCCTGAACGCGGCCGAAGAGGCGTTAAGGCGCTGACGGTGCGGCGACCGTAGCCAACGCGACCCACCGGTCTGGAGAAAGAAAATGCCCCGGCCTTTCGACCGGGGCGCTCAGGGAGGAAGTCTTCGTGGATTGCTTTAGGCGGCCTTGATGGCGAACGCCTTGATGGTTTCGGCGGCCTGCGCCTGCACCGGCTTGGCGGCTTCGGTGGTGACCTCACGGGTCAGTTCGGCAACCGTCTCGACGAAGGCCTTGGCTTCGCCCTGTTCGGCCTTCAGGAGTTCGCTCTGTACGGCGACGACATCCTGCAGGCTGGTGGCGCCGATCAACTTCTTGACGGCAGCGACACGGTTGTCGGTCACGCGGGCCAATTCGCCCTGCATGAGCTCGGCCATCTTCTCGGCACCGGCGGTAACGACTTCGCTGGCGGCGACGGCGGCATCGACATTGGCCTGAACGGCGGTCTGCGCCTTTTCGGCCTGGGCGGTGGCCATGTCTTTGGCTTTCACGAATTCGGCCTGGGCCTTCTCGGCGGCCTGGCGCTGCTGCGCGGTCACGGTCTCGACGCTGTCGAGCAGCGCCTTGCGGACGGCGGCGAAAGGATCGGTGGCTGTTGCGGTCTTGGTCATCTGTCTATCTCCTAGCTTTCCCACTGATGTGGCGAAATGGGTTTCGTCGGGACCCGGGTTCGGCATCGCCGACACGGTTTATGTTGCACTGCAACATCGCAAATATACCCCATATTTTAACGGTGTCAACGAATTTTTGTGCACTGCACAATTTTTCAGGAGAAACGCTCGTGGCGTCGCGTTAGCCGCCCTTCAGGCACTCCCATAGGACCGGCGAGCGAAAATCGGCGATCGCGATATCAGCGCCGTCGGCCAGCAGGCGGTCGCTCGAAAGGCCGGTGGCAACGCCGAAGGCGAATACACCCGCTCCCTTCAGTGCGTGAATACCATGGGTCGAATCCTCGAAACCGACAGCGGCGTCGGACGATATACCCAGACTCTCCAAGGCGGTCCTGTATGGCATGGGGTCGGGTTTGCCGCGCTCGAGGTCGTCGCCGAGGACGACGGCGGCGAACCGCCGGTCGAGCCCGAGCACGCTCAAAATGGAGTCCGTGTTATCGCGGGGCGCATTGGTGGCGATGGCGGTGCCGATCCCCCTCTCCTCGGCCCAATCGAGAAGCTCGATGAGACCGGGCATCGGCACGACGGAACCCAAGGAAGCGCGGAACGCGAGTTCTTTGGCTTCCACATAGCGAAACCGCTTGGCCGCGTCGTCGGCTGGAAAGAAATACCGGACGATGTTCTCGTTGCTGTTGCCATGGATGACGCGGTCGTAGGTGTCCCGTTCGATGGAGATTCCGAACGCCGCCAGTGTTTCGACACTGGCCCGGTAGTGCAGCTCGCCCGTATCAACGATCATGCCGTCGAGGTCGAACAGCAGGGCGCGAACATCCGTCGGCCTTTCCCTCAAAGGACGCCCCTCTCGGACAAGTCGGCCCGCAACTGTTGGGGCGACGAGAACCGGATGGCATCCATGCCGGCGGCCCGGGCTCCGTCGACGTTGTCCTGGCGGTCGTCGATGAACAAGGCATTCTCGGGGTCGATAGCGAAGGTTGAAAATAGGAGCTCGTAGATTCTGCGGTCCGGCTTGATGACACCGACCTGTCCCGAAACCAACACACCGTCAAACCAACCGAAAAAATCGAAGCGTTGGCAGGCCCGCGGAAAGGTCTCGCGCGAAAAGTTGGTCAGGGCGTAAAGCGGCGTCCCGAGCGCTTTCAGTTCGGTAAGAATTTCAACGGTGCCCTCGATGGCGCCGGGAACCATTTCCTGCCAACGCTCATAGTAGGCCTCGATCAGGGATGAATGATCGGGGTAGAGGTCGATGCGCTCGGACACGGCCTCGGCGATGGTTCGTCCCGCATCCTGGCGGACATTCCATTCGTCGTTGCAGACTTCGTCGAGGAAGCGCTCCATCTCCATCTCGTCGGGTATGAGCTTTCGGTAGAGATGACGCGGGTCCCAATCGATTAGGACACCGCCGAGGTCGAAAACCACTGTTTTCATCATATCGCTTAAATCCGCATCGGCTGGTCCTGAATTGCCGTATCTCGGTTCCGGCGTCGGTTCTGGTTTGTGAATTAACAACGAGTTTCGACTAGGTGCAAAACCTTTCCTCCTTCAACGACAGCCCGGCAAGACAACCGCCGTGGATGCGGGTATTCGAAATAGGCTGGGACATGAACTTCTTCTTTGTAACACAAACTCGCATGAGGTTTCTTTATACCGCGACGAAGTTAACTTATTGATAAAAAGAAAATTTTTAGATGACACTTGGCATTTAACGTTTCTACATCGAACATTTTGAAACGAATCGAAACACTAAAATCATTCTTTTGGGCTAGGCAATTTGTTACTATACCGCCGCTATTCAGCGTTCGGGGGAACGCCTTGGGAAATCAAAAATGAGGGGGGCAACATGGTTAGACATGTTGCCGGAGGAGAGTTATGCGCAATTTGAACATCAGTATTCGGCTGTTCTTGATGGTCGTTATGGCCGTCGTCGGCCTGGTCGCCCTTACGTCCTATGCCTTGGTCGTCCAAAAAGGCGAATTACTCGAAAGCCGCAAGGTCAAGACACAGCACATCATCGAGGCTGCCCACAGCATCATCGAGCACTACGGAAAGGAAGAAGCGGAAGGCCGCATGACCCGCGAAGAGGCGCAGGCCTTAGCTCGGGCCGCCATTAAGGACCTTCGATACGACAAGGTCGAATACGCCTGGATCAACGACTACAACGCCGTCATCGTCATGTACCCGATCAAGCCGCAACTGGACGGCAAGGACCTATCGAAATTCAAGGACAAGGGTGGCAAGGCCTTGTTCTCCGAGTTCGTCAAGGTGGTCAAGGCCGATGATGCGGGTTTCGTCGATTACCTGTGGCCGAAACCGGGCTTCGAAAACCCTGTTCCGAAGATCTCCTACGTCAAGGGGTACGCGCCTTGGCAATGGATCGTGGGTTCCGGTATCTATCTCGACGATGTCGACGCGGCGTTCAACAACTACATGATGACGCTGGGCGGCGTGGCCCTGGGTATTCTGGTCCTGCTCGCCATCGTTGCCATTATGATTGCCCGTGGCATCACTGGGCCGCTCGGCAGCATCACCCGCAATATGGAAAAGCTCGCCGAAGGCGATAAAGACATCAACATCAGGCACACCGACGACCAGAGCGAGATTGGCGCTCTCGCCCGCAGCATGGGCGTCTTCCAGGAGCGTGCCATCGAGATGGAGGAACTACAGAATAAGCAGACCGAGGCCGAACGTCAGGCTTCGGAACAGCGGGCCGAAGAACGCACGGCACTGGCCGACGAGTTCGATCAGAAGGTCGGCGGCCTGATTTCGACCGTATCCTCTTCGGCCGGCCAACTGCAATCGACCGCCCAGGGTATGACATCGAATGCCGATCAAGCGAATGTGGAGGCCCAGAAGGTCACCGGCGCTTCGGAAAACGCTTCGCACAGCGTGCAGGCCGTGGCCACGGCGGCGGAGGAGTTGTCTGCCTCGATCACGGAAATCAGCTCGCAGGTGACTCGATCGACACAAATCGCGTCTGATGCGGTGAGCGAAGCCGAGAAGACCAACGCCAAAGTCAAAGGCCTGTCGGACGCCGCCAACAAGGTCGGTGAAGTCATCAATCTGATCACCGACATCGCCGAACAGACCAACCTCCTGGCGTTCAACGCCACCATCGAGGCGGCCCGGGCCGGGGACGCCGGCAAGGGCTTCGCGGTCGTCGCCTCCGAGGTCAAGAACCTGGCCAACCAGACGGCCAAGGCGACCGAGGAGATCGGCGCCCAGATCGGTGCCATCCAATCGGCGACATCGGAAGCGGCGGACGCCATCGCCGGCATCTCGAAGACGATCTCGACCATGGACGAGATTTCGTCCGGAATCGCTGCCGCGATCGAGGAGCAAGGTGCAGCCACCAACGAGATTTCGCGCAATGTGGAACTGGCGGCGGTGAGCACGACCGAGGTCAACGGCAGCATCTCGAGTGTATCGGGCGCTGTTGAGGAGACCGGCTCAGCGTCTGGCCAGGTTCTGGCGTCGGCCAACGACATGGCTCAACAAGCCGACGACCTGCGCACCGAGGTCAACGGCTTCCTCGACAAGATCCGAGCCGCCTGACACGTCAACAGAACCAGCCATCGTGAGCCCTTCGGCTCGCGTCCCATGGTTGGCCCGCCCGGTATGGTTTTTTGGGGTCTATCCGGGTGGGCCTTCTTTTTTTTGGGACCGGAATCCACCCGGCCGTTTTTCTTTGTCTTTTCACACACCATTTTGGTATTTGTGTTTTGACGACGGGGGAAGGGGTGGATGACCAGGGGTGCGCGCCGTGAGCGGAAGGGCAAAGGTCGTCAACGACCATTCAGCAAAGCGGGCAAGCGGGAAAAGTTAGCGGCTCGCCTCGACGAGGCTCGCTTCGCCCTTCGCGGCGGCGACCCGCACCGGTCCTTCGAGGTCTGCCGCGCGGTCCTCGCCGATCAGCCGGACAACGTCGAAGCCCTGAGCCTGGCCGGTGTCGCAGCCTTTCATGCCGGGCTGGCAGAAGACGCCCTCGGCCTGCTGACGCTGGCCGTCGACCACGATCCGACCCATGCCGAATCCTGGACCAATCTAGCCAACCTGTTGGTCCATCGAGGCCGAACGGACACGGCCATCGAGACCTATCAGACGGCCATGGCCGCCGACCCCGACTACCCCGAATCGTATTTCAATTTCGCGACGCTGATGGAAAGCCTCGGTCAACTGCCGCAAGCCCTTCAGGCCTATCAAAAGACCTTGGAGAAGGCCGCCGATCATGAACCGGCGCGGCATGGCATGGGCAATGTCCTTAAGGCCCTGGGGCGCCTGGTCGAGGCGAAAGCCGTATACGAAGAGACCCTGGAGCGCAGTCCGTCGCAACCGGCCGTGCGGGCCAACCTGGCCGCGGTGCTGCATGAGCTGGGAGACCCGGACGGTGCCGCCGCCCAATGCCGACGCGCGCTTGCCGCCGCCCCGACGCTGCTCGAGGCACGCTACAACCTCGGCCTCGCGCTGCAGGAACAGGAACGGTTCGATGAAGCGATCGCCGCCTATGAGATGGTTCTCGGCAAGGTGCCGGATCACGCGGCCGCCGCCCACAATCGAGCCGATGCCCTGCAGCGGGCGGGGCACCTCGACGAGGCGCGGGAGGCCTATGGGCAGACCATTACCATCGACCCCGATTTCACCAAACCCCAGGTCAACCTGGCCGATCTGAACCTGCAGCTCGGGGATCCGGTCGCAGCGCTCTCGGTCTGCGACATCTTCCTGTCCGGTCACCCCGGCAATACCGATCTGTTGGCCTTCAAGGCGATCGCCCTCGGTGACGCCGGGCGGGACCGGGAGGTCGAGCGATTGATCGACTTCGAGCGTCTCCTGCATACCGTCGACATCGAACCGCCACCGAACTATCCGTCACTGGATGCCTTCAACGAGGCACTCGTCGCCCATCTTCTCGAACACCCGACCCTGACGCCCTCACCGCTCAGTCACGCGACCCGAGACGGGCGCCATTCGGGTGAACTCTTAAGCGAACCCCGGGGACCCTTCACCGATTTTGAAAACGTCGTCCGCGAGGCTGTTGGTGCCTACCGAACGAACCTCGGCCGCGACGCCGACCATCCGTTCCTGGCCGAGCCGCCAGAACGAATGGACCTCTCCGTATGGGGTGTCGTCATGGAAGCGGGCGGCCATCAGGTTCCCCACATCCATCCGGCCGCCTGGATGAGCGGCGTCTACTACGCTGAGATTCCCGCAGGCATCAGCGGAGAAGACCGGGCCGGCTGGCTCGAGTTCGGCCGGCCGCCCGGACACTTTCACAATCGCAGCGAACCGCCACGCCGCGCCTTACGCCCGAAAGCCGGTTTGATGGTTCTGTTCCCCTCCTACTTCTACCATCACACCATTCCCTTCGAGATGGATCAAAGGCGGATCAGCATCGCTTTCGACCTGATCCCGGCACAACCGTGATCGGTTGTGCCGGTGTTCGGCCAGTAGCATTGGCACCGAACCGGCAAAGTCCTTATGTTTAGCCAACCGATTTGCGCCCACCCAATGGAACGACGAGACGAGTGAAGGAACGGCGTTGGAAATCGAAACGATAGAAACGGTGTCACCGGACCTTTTCGAGGAACCGCAGGGCCGGGAGACGAAGAAGGCCCTGTTCAAGCGCTACGTTTCGAGCGTCATTCTCGAACTGTTCGACTACTGCAACCGGCACCGGTTTCCCTGGTCGATCGCATGTCGAGCATCAACCGACTGGATACCGGTCACCTGGACAAGATCATTCGCGATCTCAAGGCGATCGATTTCGACGGTCGTTTGTGCCTCAACCTGTTCAATGAACCGATGGCCGATGACAGCCTGTACGGCGCCATGGCCAAGCTTCACGAGGCACTGCCGGCGGCGACACTGTGGTTCAACTCCAATGGCGACTACCTCAACCGAGAAACACTCGACCGCCTCGCAGAGGTAGGCCTCTCGCGCCTGGTGGTCACCTTGCACGTGGCCAAGAACAAGACCTACGACGATCTTCAACAGCTCACGCGCTATAGCCAGCTGTCGGCGCGGACCGGCCTCACGCTCACGGTACCCTCGCCCACAACGCCATGGAGACCATCCAAGGGCTCCAAGACGTTTTGACGGAGCGCGAGATCAACACGCTGGCAATTACGCTGTCGCTCGGGATCAGCGATCGGAAGGGCATGTATGACTGCGCCAAGACACACCGCCACCGCCACACGGATGCGCTCGACGAAATCGCCTTGTGGCTCGACTGGCTCAAGGCGAAAGGCGCCAAGGACGTGACATTGTTCGGCCACTCACGGGGCGGCAATCAGGCGGCATGGTTCGCCGCCGAACGCCAGCACGACCTGCTCCAACGGCTGGCCCTTTTGGCGCCGGCCACCTGGAACGCTGAGCGTGCAGCGTCGGGTTTCAAGAAGAACCACGGGCGTGATTTGGCGGTCGTCATCAAGGAAGCGCAAGCACTCGCCGCGCAGGGGAAGGGCGATGAGCCGATGAAAGGCACCGGCGTCCTTTACTGCCCGGAGGCCGACGTCACACCGAATAGTTTTCTCTCCTACTACCTGCCTGATGACCGGTTCGATTCACCGGCGTTGTTGGACAAGATCAAGCAGTCGGTCGTCGTCATTGCCGGCAGCAACGACACTGTCGTCGCCGGCCTCGCCGAACGCGTCGAACCAATGGCCGACGCCAAGAACCTTCGGTTCGTCCTGATCGAGGACGCCGATCATTTTTTCCTCGACTTAATCGCCGAGGACGTGGCCGACGCCATCGAGGAACTCCTCGCACCGGAAGGATCGTGACGTCGGCGGGCCGCGGCTGTTGAACCCGCCGCCACCACAAGAGGGCGACCCCCAGGACCTCCTTGAACAGGCGTCGGCGGCCCATCGAGACGGCCGCTTCAAAGAGGCGATCGACCTCTTCCAGCGCCTCGCCGCCACCTTTCCGAATGTCGCCGAACTGCATCTCAACATGGGTGTAGCCCTCCGCCAGGCCGGCCGGAAGACGCCGTGACTGCCTTCGACCGGGCTCTTGAACTGGCGCCGGGACAGGCCGGCATTCATTACAACCGAGGCAACGCACTGGTCGAGCTGGACCGGCTCGACGATGCCGAGGCAGCTTATCGCTCCGCCCTCGAACAGGCACCCGACTTCCTGCCGGCGGTGACCAACTTGGGCGATCTCTTGACCCGTCTCCGACGCCATGCGGAGGCCGCTGAACTCTACGTGGGCGCCCTGGTGACGGCACCTGGGCATCCGGAACTGCTGAACAACCTCGGCAACACGGTTGCATCGCTCGGCCGATACGAGGACGCGGAAACCCATCTCGCGGCCGCCATTTCAGGCGACCCCCAATGCGGCCTCTATCTGAAGAACCACGGTGCTGTCTGCCAGGCCCTTGGCCGCTGGGCCGAGGCGGAAAGCGATTTCGACCGGGCACTTGCCATCGACCCGGAAGATGCCGACGGACATTGTCTTCGGGCCTTCGCACGCCTCGGCCAAGGCCACTACGGTGACGGATGGGACGATTACCGCCATCGCTGGCAATCGGCCGATTTTGAACCGCGGCGCCCCTTCCCCGCCCCACCTTGGAACGGTACCGCACTGGAGGGAAAGCGCATTCTCGTTTGGGGAGAACAGGGCATCGGCGACGAAATCATGTTCGCGACGATGATCCCCAATCTCGTCGCCGCCGGCGCCCGAGTCACCCTCGAGTGCTCGCACCGCCTGGTGAGCTTGTTTGAGAGGTCCTTCGCGGAGGCCGCCGTCGTTCCCCGCCAACAGCCGCCGCGCCGCGACCTTGCGGCGGTTCCCTTCGACTGGCAATCCGCCTCCGGTGATCTCGGCCGCTACTTGCGCCGCGACGTAACGGCGTTTCCGGCGCGGACGCGCCTCCTGACAGTGGACCCGCACCTCAGCCAGGCCATTCGGAAACGATACCGCGCAATTGCCGGCGGCCGCCGCCTCGTCGGACTCACCTGGCGAAGCGGCGCCGAAGCTACGGGCAACCAACGCAGTCTCGGCATCGACGACTTGGTTCCCGTGGCCGGCCCGGACCGTATCTTTGTCAATCTGCAATGGGGTGAAGTCGAGGACGAGTTGGCGCGGTTCGAAAACGAAACTGGACAGGCGGTCATTCACGACCCGGATATTGACCCCCTGGGCGACATGGACGCAGTCGCGGCCCAGATGGCGGCATTGGACCTGGTCATTACCGCCGCCAACACGGCCGCCCATGTGAGCGGCGGCCTCGGAGTCGAAACCCTGGGTCCTGGTGCCGAACCCGCCCGACTGGCGCTGGCGGGCCGCGGGAGGACGCAGTCCCTGGTATCCATCGATCAGCCTGTTCCGCCAGAAAAACCGCGGTGACTGGTCGCAGGCGGTTGCCGAACTGGCCCGCCGGTTGTAGAGAACCGGCTGAGGAACATGGTCGCGAAGGGAGGACGCCATGGCATTTGACAGGATCGCCGTTCTGGGCTTGGGCAAGGTCGGCAAACTGGCTGCCGAACTGCTGCAGGACGCCGGCTTCGAGGTCGTCGGTTTCGACAACCGCGAACACCTGACGCCACCGCCGCTGCCAGTCGAGCGCCAGGACGTCGCATCGCCGGAGACCTTGGGTGAAATCCTCAAACCTTTCGACGGCGTACTGTCCTGCCTGCCCTATCATCTGAACCTGTCCGTCGCTTCGACGGCCCATCATTTGGGACTCCATTACTTCGACCTGACCGAAGACGTGCCGACAACCCAGGCGATCCGCGAGATGAGCGAAAGCGCCAAGGCCGTCATGGCACCGCAGTGCGGCCTGACACCTGGTTTCATCGGCATCGTCGGCGCCCACCTGGCCGAACAGTTCGAGCGCGTACGCTCCATCAAGCTCCGCGTCGGCGCCCTTCCTCAGCATCCGAGCGGGCTCCTGGGCTACGCCTTCAACTGGTCGCCGGAGGGCGTCGTCAACGAATACCTCAACGACTGCGAGGTCATCGAGGAGGGCCAGCACAAGTGGATCTCGCCCATGGAGTGGGTCGAGACCGTCTATGTGGGCGGCGTCAAGCTTGAGGCCTTCTCCACCTCGGGCGGGCTCGGCACCATGTGCGAGACCTACCTGGGTCGCGTCGAGAACCTGGACTACAAGACCATGCGCTACCCGGGCCATGTGCAGCTCATGAACTTTTTCTTCCACGAACTCCTCATGCGCGAGCGACGCGACGACGCCGGGCAGATCCTGACCCACGCCAAACCGCCCGTGGACGACGACGTCGTCTTCCTGCACGCATCGGCCGAAGGCGAGGCCGACGGCCGCCTCATGCGCCGCGAGTTCGTCCGCGCCTATTACCCGATCGACATCAACGGCACCCCGCGCACGGCCATCGCCTGGACGACGTCGGCCTCGGCCGCCGCCGTCATAGAGATGGTCCGCGCCAGCGTGTTGCTGGAAAAAGGATTCCTCAAACAAGAAGAGATCCCGCTGGAGCCCTTCCTGGAGACCCGCAACGGGGCGGTCAAGGGTTAGACCGCCGTTCGCTTCCCCGCCTAGCAGCTAGCCGTGCACCAAATGCTCCGCCGCCCCGATCAGGGCCGGGTTTTCCCCAGTGATGACGAACGTGGGGATCGAGGACATTAGGTCTCGGAAGCGGCCTTTGTCTTCGAAACGGCGGCGGAATCCACCGCTCCGCAGCACCTCTAGAAAACGCGGCGCCATGCCGCCTCCGATGTAAGCGCCGCCCCGGGCCACCAGGGTCAGGGCCAGATCACCGGCGACGGAACCCAGAATCAGGCAGAAGCGCTCGATCGCGGCGACGGCGGCGGGGTCTTCGCCAGCCAGACCGAGTCTGGAAATGGCGGCGGCGTCCTCGGCCGTGCCGGCGGTACCTTCGATTTGACAGAGGGCGTCATAGAGGTTTTTCAGGCCGGCACCGGACAACAGGCGCTCGACGGAGACCCGGCCGAAGCGTTTGGCGAGAACCTCCAGGATCTCAATCTCTTCCTCGTCCGCTGGCGCGAACCCGACGTG
>Ga0209680_1000251_pt1 | contig 14072 bp, 7 predicted proteins | sample WorMetLIZISLAND1_FD_187413 | JGI IMG/M metagenome (GOLD analysis project Ga0209680, IMG submission 187413) | Marine gutless worms symbiont microbial communities from Max Planck institute for Marine Microbiology, Germany - Olavius loisae LIZARD... ... | reverse complement strand
CGATCATGATCGCGATCAGATCGTGGCGTGACGTCACGATCATCGATCATTCAAATGCTCCCACGAGCACAGCCCTAATGTGACGTCGCCTTTCGCCCAATCACTTTGTCCCTTGTTGTCACTTGATCAGCAATCCTCCCTTGTACATGACAAATGAGAATGTACGATAAAACCTCTAAATATCAATGTGGAAATGCTTTCACCAGTTTAATATTCTTCTTCACACACAACAACGATGCACAAGTAGGCCTACACTATCTTTTACATTTTTGTCATTTTCTCCACAAAACTACGAAATCGTTAATCATTTTCTCCTGACATCAAGAAGACACTGTTTGACCAATTTACATCAACAGTCATTACTAGCTAAAATATGGAATCAACAAGTCACTCAATACCTTTTGAACTATTGGCAAAGTCACTCAGACGCTGAAAGCTCTCCAGGAAAGCACTTGTGGCAGCTATTGTGTACCTACAGACGAAACAGTGCACTGTTAATTGCAGCATACAATGAAACACTGTGAGTCTGTGATGTTGTTATTGTTTGAGCTCTAAACAGCACAATGCACAAGAGCAACTATGGCCACACGTTGGCCTTCTTCACATGACATGGTCTCTGCAGATGTCAATATCAGCCTGTGCATCACTCATGTGAGTAAGCTATATAACTGCCATATGAACTGTGCATACATCAAGGACAAGACATTAATTTATATCCATATGTAAATTACCTCAAAGCCGCATGAAGTTTAGATGCTCTTCCAATCATTTCTTCCCATAATGGATAACTCAACTGGAAAAAAAACATGTTCAAAATTTAAACAGTTAAATATAAGCACAAAAACAGCCGAATTGAATGTTAACTCACATTCAAACTCAAATGACGTCGACACACAAACTCCTGATAGTGATACTAACAGACACCAGCGACAGAGACAAGTCACATACAATAGTACTACCTACCATAGTACATCAATTCACCCAAACATTTCCCATGATCAGCACACTAGTGAGGAATTAGTTTAGTACTAATACTAATATTCGGTTAATGAGTAGCATCAAAGCTGCGGAGTGAACAGGCACACCAGTACACAACGCGATGCACTAATATCATCTTTCAGGCTCAGCTGTGACTGATGACTGGCTGATGGATAATAAAACGGAGATTACTAGCACCACCATGTAGATGCACGAGACTTCGAAAGGACTTTACTTCTAGTAAGTATGTAAATGAATCTTTAGAGTGCACAATGTCAGCCAGTGGACGAATCTGAGGCACTTGGGTGAGCTGTTAGGAGGCATGAAGGCCTCCTGGACACAGTGAGATATAAGAAGGTATTAACATTATGCAGTAGCTTAGACAATTTATCACTGGCTATAATGATGGCAGTTGAAATGTATAAGCTAACTCCATTATTTTGTGCTTATGTTTTTTTTTGATTTTACGGTTCCTATATCTGTTGCTTATACAACATTAAATAAATTGCTTGCAGTTTTATATATAATGTGACTGGTTGAGTGTACTGCCAACACTTTACGCTGATATTAAAACATCAAGTGTCGTAAGAGCTCACTGTAAAACTGGCAAATATCAATCACTTTGAAGATGGCAGTGTAAACTGCAAGCTCATTTGTAGTTGGTGCATATACAGTGAATGAGACAGTACCAACACTCGACACAGTTTACTTCAGGTCATTTCGTCATTTCAGAGACGATGCTTTACAGGTCTGATGACCCAACCAAGTGTCGAAGCACTGAAGGAGGGTGTGTAGTCATCCAGACAGGCCTCAGACTAACCAGACTCGCCTCACCATGTCACCTGTGAGCTGCTCAAATGATTGTGCAACTATAGAAAGCTAGTAAGCTACACAATACTACTACTACAAAACAGTTCTGGCAGCTTGCTCCTGACCAAATCATAGCTCAGATGCTCAACAGCTTGGAAAGAACGGACAAATTAGACATTGATAAAGTGGTACAACATGATCAGAACACTGAACAATTAGTTGTAAGCAAACAAGACACTGACAGCAGTCGTTCATCAAATATTCACATCAGCATGATCCAACATTTGATAATCTTTTTAACTCAGCTCAAACCGCGGTTATAGTCAAGAAACTAAGCAACAGAGAACAACTATCTTACTTTCATATTGGCCATGACCTGGTGGAAAAGAATCTCCAACTCAGAGCAGTCTTTTTCCATCATAGAATATTTTCTGCATCAAAACAGTAGTTTTCACATGTTGCAACTTCAAACAATAATACAATATCATAAAGATACTTCGAAAAGTAATTTATAAACTAAAATTAAATAGGTCAATACTATCATCAGTGGACCAGAAATTTTTCACAGGGGAGCATAACTCCAATATTCTCCAATCTTCAACCAATGCCATTCACTGTTTCTGGATTATTGCAATTATTGTGTTGTGTTTGTTGGTGTTTGCACAATGCACAAACTGTCTATTTGTCCGATTAGTTGTCTGAAAGCTAGAATAATGGCGGATGGGGCTATGCGGCGGTGGAATAACTCCGACCATCTCTATATATGTTTAGCCATTTTGAAACACCCGGAGTGTCACAGACAAGACAGAATTGCTATATCAATATCGTCCGTTGCATTCATGTCTGCAGACAATCTTGCTTCAAAAATATTATGCATCTTCGTGACAGGGAGTGTGTAGTGTGTACGCACCCTATGCAACCTGTTTGTCTATACCACTATCATATCAATAAAATGTAAGCTATATGCTAGTGCCATGCGAATATTCAAAATTACGAATCGAATCGTATAGTTACTTCAGTATTCGATCGAAACAAGCACAATTATTTGAAATACACAAGGAGTTCAAGAAAATGATGTCTCAGTAAAAAATTTGTATGTATACAGTGTTGTTGTAAACAATGGTCTTGGTCCTGTATCTCGTTGAAGTCTTTATATTGGCCCATTATGGCCCACCAAGTACTGAAACTTCTACAACAGAAACCACAAGTGTGGTGCCATAAAAACAGTTGAATTTATTTAATAAGTACTTACTACTGGTGACTTTTGAGACGAACGATAACTATTCGATTCGATTCGAAATGACAAAACACTATTTGCACAGCACTACTATATCCTACAACTTGTGTGATAAAATGGGGTCGCATGGCTGTAAGATGTCAACTGGAACTAGCATAATCTGGTAGATCAAGTGTGAATGGCAGATGCATTGAGATCACAGATGTAATGGCACTGCAACAGGCGAGTCCACTAACCATGCATGGTCAAACATACCAAATATGGTAACTCTATTTGGAGCACAGACCTAGTCCCACTGGATGGGACATGGACCGTCCACTGAAATCACTGTCCGGGTGGTCTCAAGGCCAAATTAGTCAGCCTCAGTCATGCCCCCCCCAGCCTAGTAGAACTGGCCTCAAACTCATCCTCATGGCATCCGTCCTCGGCCTCGTGAAATTGGCCTTGTTGCCAGCGTACATGACATGCCTCACAAAAGAAATATGGTGGACAATGGACATCTGACGTGTGAAGAGATGTGTGAACATTTTCGCATGATGAATTTCCTAAGAATGTCAGTACTGAATAAGCAGCAAGAGTGATTGGCATGTTAAGGGGACAGATAGGCTAAGCACACATCCAGACGAGCGAATCAACGTGGTGGCAGCTGAGTTGGTTAATCCAAAAAATGTCGGCCACGAACCCACGTCACAACGGCGGATGTTTGGTGTGAGCCATCTTTGTCACCAACGATACCGCGTCGAGCCGCATCTGTTTCTGGGATCTATTTCTGGCTTTTGTGAGTCACTATATCAAAGTTTACTCACCGAATTAGCGGTCGTCGTTACCGGTAAGATACACTTCATTGTGTACTATTCACGACTGTTGTGACTGTGATAAATGTATCACCTTCCGCACTTTGTAAGTAGTAAATATTGATGAAGGTAACATTTATACGACTATCTAGCTGCGCTAAATGGCTCTGGCGGAGGAGTTCACCACCCAACAATTTTAGGGTTAGGAGGGTTGGGTGGTGAAGTTAAGTTTAGGGATAGGGTTAGGGTTAGGGTTAGTATTGGGGTTAGGGTTAGGGCTAGTAAGTTGGGTGGTGAACTTCTCCACCAGCGCCCCGTTAAATTAGGTTTTACCACTGTCCAGATACGGAAGTGAAGCAAGCCGTTAGCACTCCCGCATCCTGCACTCCCGCTTTTTACCCATACCCTCAGTTTATAATACCTACGGCACGCTACGTAGTGACGGAGGCATGACAAAATCTGATAACGAACATTATTGAGCATTTTACCTATAACGACCAATCTAGAGAGCCTGAGTTTATATATTCTTCGATTTGCACGAGACGGTTAGAGCTGTGCAAATTCTCCGAATCCACTCCAGCTGTCGTGACAGGTTTGTCACTTTGTCGTATGGTCGTAGTTGCAACTTGCAGCATGATCATTGATCACGATCACATTATGATGATCGCCGACGCCTACCTTATCGTGTATCTTATCATCTTATCAAGTAATTCAGAGCTCATGCAACTTTTTACCGCGCGATGCACTTTAGACGGCAAACTGCAAAGCGCGGTCTTGCGATCGCATGTCGTCCGTCTGTCCGTCTGTGCGTCTGTAATGTTGGCGGATTGTGATCTCATAGGTTGGAAATCTTCCGAAATAATTTCACCATTAGTTAGCCCGAGATGTTCGCTCGTCTCTGCTGACCCAAACATCAGGGGTCTACTCCAAGGAAATTTTGGCCCGAAGTGAGTAGTGACCCATCCCCTGTTGATTTGAGCGTCGGAGACATTCGATCGCAAATTGCGGCCGAATGGTTACATATAGTGCAACGGTCACAAAGGAGAGCCTATAGGGGGAAACCACCATCGCTATTTGCCATCGCCGACCTCCTTCGACCTCCCCTTCCCCCAAAATAGGGGTTCCATATGCTTCCAAGATACGCGAATGGCCATCTCCGCAGCGAGTGATCCGATACACTCCATGTTTGGTTCTAGGGTAGGGTTTTCAGGGTCGGCGGGTCGAATGGCGGTATTTCCGGTTACATCAAATCCAAGATGGCTGCCGGCCGCCATCATGGAAAATTTCGAATGGCCGTCTGCGCAACGGGTAATCCGATGCACTTCATGTTTGGTTCTAGGGCGCGCGGTCATCTTTGCGATAGCACAGCTTTCTTGTTATATAGCCTAATGTCGTCGTCCAAAGCAAGCGTACCTGCGTACGTCTGCGATTCTCAGTGAAGTATTTATTATTGCATTCAGTTCCCGAAGAATTATTAGCTGACCGTAGTCGCGCTTATACTACAATGGTGTCCGTCTGTCTATGGTCTGTAGCGGATGTATTGTGGCTAAACAGTGCGTCTTACCGCAAATCTGTCATTCTGTCTGAAGATGGTGGCCATGGCCTATACCATATGGGGAATCGAATGGTCATATGACCGATGACGTCATGTGACCCTCAAAGGTCAAGGTCATGACCCCAATACGCTTAGGGTGCAATATCTCGATAACATCTGGGGATGCTATTCAGCAACAATCGCTATAATTTCTACAGTCTGCCAGTGAGGCAGTATACAGCCCGCTGCTATCCTAGCGACAGCTTGGCTTCTTGTGTATAAATGTGTAGGCCTATAGATTATTGGCTTCGCGCTTGTTTCCTGAGTTTCATAATTGAACAGGTAGACGATGTTGGGGGTCACATTATTCGCCATTGAATATCTCGGAAAAATAGAGGCTTGGTTCCAAAGGACCACCAATAGGAAATGGCTTATGGGGAATCAAATGGCCACGTGACCGATGACGTCACGTGACCTCGAAAGGTCAAACTCGTGAACACAATGCGCTTAGAGCGCAATATCGAAGACAGCTGGAGATGCTATGGCAACAATCGCTAATTACTATAGTCTACTGTGAGGCAGTACGGTCGGCTATCCTAGCGACAGCTTGGCTTCTTGTTTTATTTTATTACGAATAAACAAATCACGACATACGCGTGATTAAAAAAACAGTTAAAGTGTAATACAAAGATCGAAACTAAGAGTGTTATCTACTGTGTTATATATACTCTTGTAGAGAAATCGAAACTGCTAGGTCATGTCTTAACGTCATGTAGCAGTAAATTTTAGCACTGTGTATACACGCTTTGGTGAGGACTAGGCAAAGACATGGTAAATCCTATATATTTATAACTTCTTTGGGACTAGGTGACTCTACGGATTACACTTCAGATTTAAGTTTTTTAGCCGACAGTACTTAGTACGCTCGCGCTAATTCGACAGGCTTTCGTCCGTCGTCTGTCTGTCTGTGACGTTATGCACTGTGGCTAAACGGTGCGTCCTAGAGCAAAAGTTACTATTGACATCTGAAGGAAGTCGTATATGAAAAATCGATTGGTACCAAAATGATTGACCTTGATCTTTGTTTGTAGGTCGTATCAAGGTCACGTCAACCATTGCGTTAAATTTGGCGTTGAATGTCTCGGAAACCGTTAGAGATAGAGGCTGGGTTCCAAAGGACCACCAATAGGAAATGGCCTATGGGCTATCAAATGGTCACGTGACCGATGATGTCACGTGGCCTCAAAGGTGCTGTGAGGCAGTACGGTCGGCAATCCTAGCGCCAGCTTGGCTTCTTGTCTTAACCCTGGTGTGCTATAACAAATCCATTACATTACAAATGGAAGCTGCTTGCGCTGCTCGTATATGAAAACCGCGCGACGCATAATTGCGCGAGTTTCACGCGGTTTGTCGGCGATAGTTGGACTTCCTTGTTATGTTTTATGCATGATACGTGCTCAGACATGTGCTAGCGAGATCAGTGCGTCGTAAAAGCGGCCATGGATTTTTCTTGTAGTGAAATGCACATAGCTGGATCAATATTCGGCTGGCCTATGTGCACCTCACTTGACTGTTCAGCGATGTCTTAACATACCAAAAACGTTTGATTATTTACAGATAAACAACTTTATTGACCTACAAAGTACAAACGTGCAAGATGTGGTGTATAGCCTATAATCACGCTACGCTTGCGGTCACGCTCGTAGACTAGTGTGACTGTGGGTCACGTTAGACAAGTGATCGATCGTCATTTAGTCTACGTATTGCAACATCAGCCTCGCATTGACCAGACGCCAGCCAGTCAATTTATGGAATCAAGATGAGTTCACACCACACTAAAAACCATACCGAAAGTCCGTACTATTACCATACAATTAAATGTAATTAATCCAATAAATCTTGAGCATTTTCATCAAAAATAATTCTAGTGCTATTGAGAATAATAAAAAATCGTATTTTAGACTGAGAATGTCGAGTAACTAGTAATTACATTATGTCATTGGCCGTACTGATGAAAGTGGTGTAATCTGGGTTGTAAGGTTGTCGCACATTTCAATTGGCGAATATCTCAAAAACGGTGCATTATAGAGATAATGTTACTATAGGATTAGGAAACTGTGGGCAAGCTGTCGAATAGTAACGTACAGTTTCGATGACCTTGAGTTTCCCCTATATCCAGATTTCAAGGTTGTAGTATTTTCAAAATCAAATAGGCCTACGTCAAAACGGTGCGAGATATAGCTATAGTTACCATAGAACATTAATATGAAGCTATATACAATCTATCAAATACTGTCACTTCCAATGACCTTGAATGACTGGTTTCAAGGTCACGGTATTTTGCAAAGGCGAACATCTCAAAACAGTGCATTTTATATTGACCAATGACCAACTGCATATCCTATAAATCATTTACCTGACGTTTAGTGTAATATGCCACTGACGCGCGGTCCCTCTGCGATAGCCGAGCCTCTTGTTATGATCAATATACTATCATATAGGCAGACTTGGTACCAAATATTGACCACGTTATGAATATGATATTGTTGCACCACGTCTGGGTGTTTATAGTAAAAGGTCATTTTGGCTACATGATGCACAATAAATTACCCTGCTATTATTGCTCCTAGCCAACTGCCTTATAGTCTGTAGCCAACTGATCATTGTATTTACGCTTCAAGTGTGAGGAGTACTTTACGTTCACCACGACTGCGTAGCAACTGGCCAGGAGGTGTTTTGTTGACACGGGGTTGCTATGACGACCGCCTCTGAAGCCGACCAACAGTAGGCATTCGGCAATCGTAGCACTGATCACTGACAGCGTTCTGATATTCATTCCGTGTCAGCTATCAGCAACGTCAAATAACATGGTACGTTGTGCGAATTATTCCGTGTTTCTACACTTAGTATTTAAAGATAGACAGCGGTTTAAATCAGTCAGATACTCGGGGTAGTTTAACGCACAGAATATTTGGACATTGTTGTTACCGGTATTTCAATAACACATTCTATAGGCCTATGGTATGTTTATACTGTGAACAGGACACATCTATAAGCTTTAGCCCTTGGACGCCCACTGTTGCCATATGGGTAGGCCTACAGCTATAAAGCATCCTGTGCCAGACTGAGTTAAGCCGTCATTTGTAATTTTTGACATCCGGACACTCTGATGCTCAGGGCTGAGCGCCAGAGTGCCCGGATGTCAAAAATTACAAATGACGGCTTAACCCGGTCTGGCACAGGATGCTTTATAGCTGTACCCATACGGTAACAGTGGGCGTCAAAGGGAAGACTGTTCGACCTTTGACGTATGGGAATAATTTGCTATAGATTTGACACTGACGCATAACCTATAACTGTTGAAAATCAACGCGGACGTTTTAGATTGATAGCGTTGCAGTACACTGTATACCGGTCTCAGATCATCAGATGTATAACTGGTTAATACGGATTTATGCTCAGCAAAATAACAAGAACACCAGCTAACACATACGGTCATGCGCGATCCTCTGGAATCGATTTGTGAAGGAGCGACTAAAACCTTCCCCTCCTAAGGAGGGGAAGGTTTTAGTCGGTGGTAGGGGCCTAATATAAATTTGAAATGCATGTCATATTCCGTTGAAAAGATGTGCCGAGCGTCTGCTTTTAGTGTGCGTTAAACGTGTGAGGATGTCATCGTCTGAAATAAACAAAGTCGGCGGCCTCTTTATCCGAGAATTCGTCGTCGTCGGTTTATTAGCCGACCGTACTAACGGTCGCGCTATTGGTACAGTGTTGCGTCTGTCGTCTGTCGTCGTCTGTCTGTGACGTTATGTATTGTGGTTAAACGGTGCGTCCTAGAGCAAAAGTTACTATTGACAGCCTATAGGAAGTCGTATATGAGAAATCGATTGATACCAAAATGAATGACCTTGACCTTTGTTTAGAGGTCGTATCAAGGTCACGTGAACCGTTGCGTTACATTTAACGTTGAATATCTCGGAAACCGTTAGAGATAGAGGTCTGGTTTCAAAGGACCACCAATAGGAAATGGCATATGGGCTATCGAATGGTCACGTGATCGATGACGTCACGTGACCTTGAAAGGTCAAACTCGTGACCCCAATACGCTTAGAGCGCAATATCTCGAAAACTACTTGAGCTAGAGACTTCAAATTTGTTAATCGGGAATGCCGAGCAGGCGCACAAATAATTTCCCTGAAAGTGGGTGTGGCCTAGGTCACGTGACCCTCACAATTTTTGGCAGTACGGTCGGCTATCCTAGAGACAGCTTGGCTTCTTGTATAAATTAGCACTCAACGGCTCGACGAAAAAGACACACTCGTCGATTTTCTTGATCCACTCTGTCAGAAGCTCATTGTTCGCATTGCATTTCTAAGGCCCATCTGTATGTAAAGTCCTGATAGCGGACGACTTATCATAGCATAATCGCACTTTGCAGAGCATTGCGCGGTAAAAATGAACCCGGTACTACTGATTTTGGGACACGAAATCCAAAATATTCTCTCATCCTTGTATATAAAAGACGAACCTCTTGTCTAAATTTCACGAAAATCCATTCTGAGTCCTGAGCTTTTCGTGTAAGCGTAATCATGGTATGCTTTATAAAAACATGTACTAACCCTGTTCTCCTAACTCTCTGGACGCGGTTTTTATCATATCATTTTAATTATTTTATCGTAGTATTGTAGAGTCATTGAACATTCTCGAGTTAATTGCATCGCCTAGTTTATGTTTGGTTGCGTTTTGACAACTGATAATAAACGAATAGCCTATGAATGAATGAATGAATGAATGAATGAGAAAGAAGTAACGACTTTAAACAGAATTAAACCATGCAATAATGTGTTACTTACTAACGTATCACTCAATTTAACTAACCTCATTAACTTCCCCACGTCGCATGACCAGATACTGTTAAGCTGTCCTTTTCGTAGCGTGGAATTTACGTTGTTTGAAGTACACTGTATGTGTGGTTGGAATGATGGCAAACGCTGTAGGATGAAGAAGCGTCGGAGACGGTGGAGGCAGGTGAAACAACGACCGATACAATGTACACTGAAGAGGAATTAGCAGGTACGTCAAGGCCATAGGCTACTAGGTGATAAAGTATATAAAATTCACACGTGACTCAGAGGTGAAAACGCTCGTTCACGTACGTGATTTAGTTGCAAATTAAGCCCGTCGCACGTTCTGAACTGAAATAAAATTTTGTTTCGTTTCAGCCGACCACCGGCAGTAGTTTTACTGCGCGATGCTACGCTGAGAGCGCGGTATTGCTACGGCAAGTTGTCTATCCGTCTGACTGTCTGTCCGTGACGTTGACGTATCGCGATCACATAGGTTGGAACAAATCTTCAAAATAATTTCACAGTTAGTAAGCCTGTGGTGTTTGCTCTTTGCATACCCCAACACCATGGATCTACACCAAAGGCAACACCCTAAATTTTTGACCCAAAGCGACCCCCCCTTGTTGAACTGGGCGTCGCAGACATTCGATGGCAAATTGCGGCCGAATAGTTAGAGATAGCGCAATGGTCACAATGGAAAGCCTGTATAGGAAACCACAATCGCTCTTTCCAATGATATGATGGATGACTCCCTACGACCTCCCCTCTTTCAAAATTGGGATCCCAAATGCATCCCTCCTGATATGTCGAATTTCGAATGGCCATATCTTAGCAACGGCTGGTCCGATTCACTTTTTGTTTGGTTCTAGGGTAGGGTTTTCTGGGTCGGCGGATCAAATGGCGCTATTTCTGGTTCGATCAAATCCAGGATGGCAGCCGGCCGTTATCTTGGAAAATTACGGCGGCATCGCGCGGTTTCCCTGCGACAGCACGGCTTTCTTGTTTTCTTTTCAGACTTCCGCGCATTCTGAAATACAACTGAGACAAGACATAATGAAACAGCGTGAAATAGTCTAGGCTTGTTTCAATATGCGAATAAAATAGCTCATGAGACTAAAACAAGCACAAAACTGTTTCAGTGTTTGTGTCAGTTTTATTCCAGAATGTGCGACCGACTAAAGGCAGTGAGGCATAATGAATAAAGATATTATGGGCTAACCTAATTGGCAGCAGTAGACACGCCAATAGTTAGATATTCGTTATTAGATTTTTACCTTAGCTAAGCTTAGGCTAAATTTTCGCTATCGGCGGTATGCTGAGCTGAATGTTTCGCTGAAGTCAAAAAAACATTAATTTCGATTATTAGAGAAGAAAGTCCGCTGAAGTTTAGGCCTACTCACTTTGAAATTCGCCCGTATTTCCTGTTTAGGGTAGCCCAAATGTAATAATATTAATGTGAGACAAAATTGGTCAGACATTTTGACGCACGGTTGTAAATGAGACCGAGACCGAGACGAGACCGAAACACTGGGGTGATGAGACCGAGACGTTCAAAAAACGCCCAGAGACCGTCTCGAGACCGAGACTACAACCCTGTTTTGACGTATCAGTGTAGTTTAGGGGAGGCAAGAGAAATTATAGTGTTTTTGAGTAAAATCAGCATGACAACACTGTAAACTTGGTGCGTAGAATACAAGCTTCTGTTTACCAAGTTCGACCATGATGGCAGCGACAGCATCGAGACTTCAGAACTGGGCGACGCTCTGAGGTTCATCGGCTGCAATCCAACTGATAGCGAAGTGGTAGCAATGATTACTGAAGCTGACGGCAAATGTAAGTCCACACATATAGTCACACGTTATTCCACAACAATTTGGTACTACGTAGTGTATGAGTTGACTAGACCTACAAAATGGCAAAGTTCAGTGTCCCCAAATTGTAAATATTTCTAAACCGAAAGGCATGGGCCGCTGAGAGATTTTTGAAATATAAAAGTGACTTGCGCGCATTACGTCTCCTGCTCGCCGGTAAAGACCCTAAAATGTCTGTAGCTCAAAACTGACAGAATTAAAGTATGTGCCGTTAACTGACTGTCATTAATGATATCGTCAGTATCCGACATGATTACCGCAATAAAGTTGCTTAGACGCGAGAAATTTTACGCGATGAAACGCTTAATTTCTGAAATCCCCGAGAATCATTAGCTACTTTAGAGCATTTTTACCAACGCTGATCAACGGAGTCAGTGAACTGAGCAGACACATCGGTTTAGTGTGAATGAAACTCGATAACGCTACGTCGTCGACTCCTCTCCTCAGCTGGTGTTAGAGCTCTGGGTGGATATTTTGAGCATTTACATTTTACAGTTTCTGCATCACATTTAACGTGGACGTTTCAGTAAATATAACATTACGTTCAATCAATCAATGTATTTATTAACAGCAGAAATAAAGAAAAATAATAAAAGTTGTTATAGCGGGGGAGGAACCTGTCATAGACACAAGAATCGTGCACTTGGTGACACCTTCTTAAAATTTGGCATGGTGTTAGAGCAGGCCATGAGCTATTAATAGCCAAACTGACAGCTTACAACCATCCCTGCACATCATGTAGGCCTAACACAAACAAGCTTGCTAAGATCAAAACAATTCAGTCTAGCTTTAAAAGAATACAATACCGGTGCAGTATCAATGTGCACTAGGGGTTCGCTTCGCTGCATGTAGTAGCCTATAATGAACGACTTGTGTTTGGTGTTGTGATGTCTATAGCAAACGACAACGGAAAGCTGGAATTCTTCGAATTCTGTGAAATTATTGCCAAAAACAGGAAGAGTTTGGAACAAGAAGAGGAGGAACTCAGAACCGCTTTCCTTCAACTCGACAAGAATGGAGATGGAACGTGCGACCGCGAAGAACTGAAGAAGGTTAGATTGGCACCTATAGGCTACCTGATCAGCCGATTACTTTCATTGACGAGATTAAATACGCGGTATATTATTGTACGCCGCAGGACATTTCACGACGTCAGAGCCTATCAGCTCACTAAGGCAGATTATTATTAATCATTGGTCTGTAGAACATAAAAACACTTGCGATTGTGGCGTGTTTTTTCTTTCTTGGTGTGTGTGTGCGCGCGCGCACGGGTTTTGGGGCCGAATATCTCGAAAACGGTTCAAGATAGAGGCTCGGTTCCTATGGAACACCAATAGGAAATAGCATGGCGAATCGAACGCGTCACGTAACTTCGAAAGGTGAAGGTTATGATCCCCTTACGTTTGGGGCCCACTATCTCGAAAATGGCTGTAGATACAGACTCGGTACGATAGCGCACCTATAGGAAATGACACCTGGAGTATAAAATGGTCACGTGACGTCACCCGGTCACGTGACGCTGAAAGATCAAGGTCGTGGCCCAGATATATTTGGATGTCAGTATCTTGAAGAGCGTTAGAGACAGCATTGGACAGACTCCGCGTTCTTTGGGGAGTATCTTGTTGCGCATAAAACTGCAGAAATTGCACAGCATGCACTGACGTCGTGGCTGGACGTGTGGTGTTCAGTGTGTTGGGACGTGGGACGGGATGACGGAAGAAGAAATGGAGGAGATGATGGACGCCGTCGACAACGGCAGTGGCAGTCTCGACTACAACGGTGATATTCTATTATGATTACGATCTTTTAGTTCTGTTTTTACACGCGACAGCATATATGCTCTAGCGCGTATATGCTATCGCCCATCCGTCCGTCTGTCTGTCACACGGGTGTATCATAGAACAAGAAAGCCATGCTGTCGCAGGGAAACCGCGCGATGCCGCTGTAAATTCTGATCGATACCGAGTCCGCTGGCACTTTGCTGGAGCAATATCAGTC
>Ga0209680_1000249_pt1 | contig 14110 bp, 7 predicted proteins | sample WorMetLIZISLAND1_FD_187413 | JGI IMG/M metagenome (GOLD analysis project Ga0209680, IMG submission 187413) | Marine gutless worms symbiont microbial communities from Max Planck institute for Marine Microbiology, Germany - Olavius loisae LIZARD... ... | reverse complement strand
TTGGTACACAGCAGCCATGAGATTCAAACCAGCTACCTCGCGATCATAAAAGTCCGACACTTTACCGCATGACCAGTAGTGCACCTGTCTGTGCAAACACAAGGAAATACTTTCACGTCGATAGGAAACCATGCACCGACCCAAATTGCCACATTTCACAATCTGTGTGTTCGGGAAAGAGACTGACTCGGCCTCAGCCGAAGATGCTGGAGAAGCAGCTTGTCTGCATCTTTGCCCTTTGAGCCGGGCTCTGGCGTCCGACGATAACGGCACGCAATTCAATCTGGGCGGATGAAAGTGTTGTGTTGTCGGCAAAGAACGACGACGGACGACACGACATCGTTGCAGCGCCAGTTGTCATGCACTGCTGTCGATTTGTGATCGGTCGCCTTAACTGTTTGACGCCCACTGCTTCCATATGGCTACAACAGCTATAAAGCATCCTGTGCCAGACCGGGTTAAGCCGTCATTTGTAATTTTTGACACTCAGCCCCGAGCGCCAGAGTGCCCGGATGTCAAAAATTACAAATGACGGCTTAACCCGGTCTGGCACAGGATGCTTTATAGCTGTACCCATATGGCAGCAGTGGACGTTTAAGGGTTAGTGTACCGCCACCGCGCCGTCCGCGCGGTCTGCTGACAAGGTGGTAACCTAATAACGCGTGTGGTCCAATGTGAAGAGACAACCGACTGCCAAAATGACTCTATTCTACTATTTTGCCGATTGCGGGTCGGGCAATCGCCTACTGGTCAAGTAGCTTGATAACTTGCCATTTTCTTACGTACAATACAGCTTACGTATGTCATGCCCACGCTATAGGAAAAACATACGACTTTTGCCATCGACCTGTATCCCGTATGTATCCCCGTACTCCGTATCGTAAACAAGACTGGTGTTCCGCCGCGATGGATAGGATCCCAGCCCTAGCAGTGGACTATTGCTTATGAGACATTCGTGATGTATTGAACTATAAGGGCGCTCGATTATACGGGCCGGGAATAAGAAACTAGCGAATTAGAGCTCAGATGTGACCAAATGTCGTTAGAAGAGTATAGAATTTCAAGTTGTATGTTAACATAGCCTATTAGAGCTTATTCGTGTACTATTTTGAGAAGCCACATACTGTCTCCGCCAGGTATGAATTTTTACCGCGCGATGCATGTGCAATGCACTGCGCGGAATATGCCGCCGAAAGTTTTTCGTCCGTCACAGTCCGATCATCATCCTCAATCCTCATCGTTATCATCACCAAGATTTTTAAAGTGGCCTAAGCAACAGAGTTACTGCTAGGTCCACTATAAGTCCGAATGTCAGATAATTAAGTCAGGGTAAGAACGCCGAAAGATGTAAGTCTTGAGACGCTGCCGGAAAATCGTGAGCGACGGTGCTGAGGTAAGGTTCACGGGAAGCCTATTCCAAAGATTGGCGGCGAAGACTGGGAAGGCCCGCTTGCAGACGGCAGTGAGATTGTAGAATGGCACCATAAGTCGGTCAGAATTAGATGATCGAAGCCGCAGTATGGAGGGCACGTTGGCGACCCGGGTGAAGTATAGGATGAGAGGTACTCAGGTGCACTGCCGTTCACTGCACGGCGGGTCAGTACGGCGACCTTGGAAAGGATGCGCTCAGGGACACGAAGCCAGTGAAGACTGGCGAGCGCGTCCTTGATATGTTCCGAGCGACGTGGCTAAACATACAATCGAGAATATTCACCGGTTGGTATCATTCTAGCGTTTCCGAACTATTCGACGTTGCGAAATTCTGAAAGAAATACCATCAACAGGAACGTTAAATATGTGTACTAACGACGTAGACCAGTGAATATGCAAGATAGCGCCTTAGTTGACACGGAGCGTCTTAGGAACTAGCAGTAACAGTGATCAATCGCTCCACGTGACGTCCGTATAAGGGTCATTAGAGTTACTGAAAATCTCTCAATAGACAGTATGTCGAAAAAATTCAGCATCACGTACGAAACTCAATTACATTGATCGCAAATTCGGTCTGTCTTAGCACTTCTGTCTATAGTATTTGATTCAAAAGACTGTTCAAAATTATTTGCGGTCACATGACTAAATTTCGGCACCAACCTATATCTTCGGAAACGAAATATACAACTATTTAAAAATTTTGTATGAATATAGACTTTGGCTACTACTAAATTACGGAGAACAATGAGAGACGGTACTATCGTAGTAAACCACACGACGCGATTTGTCAGCGACAGCTCAGCATCTTGTTTAACTTTTGTTTAATCGTGTTTTGCCAGTCTTGTGAATCTTCTGGTACTGGCTGAGATTTCATAGGTATGCATGTGTTGTTACTGTCTACAGGTAGGCTGTATTAGCCGCAAGACGATGCTGCGCCTGTGACGGTTGTTGAAAGCTACAGACTGTTTTCAAACGTACGCACAACATCGCAAGATACGACAAAAAGACCGAAGAGAAAAGATGAAGACAGGGAAGGACAGAGAATTAATTTCCTGCTTCATTTGGCAGATGTCGTAATTTGCCGTTCACTGCACAGATCACACGAGCCTGTGCGCGCTGAACAACTGAACGCGACTACATAGACGTAGACTATTGTGGACCTGCAGTGTATGTCATTTAACCGATGACATTTTTGTTCCACCATATATTCTTCGATTTATCCTGCTGCTAATCCAAAGTGAGCTCCTGTGTAGTGGAAGGAGCAGCGAGTTATGTGACGCCACGTAGATCCTGTGTACAAATCTGCGGATGTCGACTTATTATAGCTCATCCAGCTGTAGGCTTCATTGACCAGATTTACTGCCTGTTAAATTTATATCACAAAAACTTAATTATAGCTCAGTTAAACTCAAGCTACAGCTGCATTAATCATGTCAGAAGAATTTGTAGAAAATATTGATAAATGTCGGCATGTCACTATTACAGTTTCAAATCCACTGCGCCCTAAAAGTTAACTCCTGGGACCACATTCTCGAAACTTCTTAGGAAAATCTTAGGAAGATTTCTTATCTTATGACAATCTTTGACAATATCTGGATAAACACTAACCAGACATCAGTTCGCTCTACTTACTAATTCACGATTTAACAATAACGTCGCGTAATAACATCTAACATGCCGAAAAATAAAAGTGTTCATTACAATTATTATTGCATTGTTATTTCCTAATTCGAGATTAGTGCTTTGCCAAATATTTTTCTATGATCTTCATAAGACAGGAAATCTTCCTAAGATTTTCCTAAGAAGTTTCGAGAATGTGGGCCCTGGATGCTCTTGGTAGAATTTGCAGAATGCCCGAAACACTGCACAACGCAATGATAGTCAATTGAATTCTGGGTCAAAATCTATGAAATTTTGTGGCCATTGATATACAGATTATGCTCGATGCGAAGTGAAATGTAAACATCTACTGGGGGTGGGTAGTCGCTGATGATGTTACATATAATGCATAGCTTCGACCAAATTAGAGATAATTGAATAATTTTTTCGTAGACACGCAAACATACAATAAGTGTATAAAATTTCGCTTAAAAACTTATAGCCATTGGAAAAAAGGGAACATTATGACTTATTCTCTACGCGCGCCGTAACAGTGATCGGTCTCATCTGCATGTGCATACGTGCCAGTGATTTGAACGAGAACAAAAATAATGTATTTTACTAAACTAAATTAATATTTTCGTCATAAATAGACGACAAAGATGACGAAATCTAGTCAAAAAGACGATTGCAACGACAAAATTTAACTCATTTTCGTCGACAAGAGAACTACTACGACTTAAATTTAAGCAACGAAAATAATGTAGTTTGCGGTTTGTATTTTTTTGCGAAAATATGTTTGTATAATTTAATAAAGTACTGAGTATAAGTGCAGTTATGTTTCTGACAATATTAGAACGCGTACAACAGTTTTACAACAAACTGCTAACAGACCACTGTTGATCGAAATACAGGGTGGCCCAATAAAAACCGCAGATTTTTGAGATACCATATTTTTGCAACCACTACAGATATAATCATGCGGTTTATGCTGAACTGTTCAAAAATTACGGCAGAAAACAATAAACGACAATTTCTTTAAACGATTGTTAAATATTCTTCGCAAAGTAACCGGAAATGTATTTGCTGTTCGCGACTTCGCGGCAGTGTGAACAGAACGCGGTCGACCATTGCCAGTCAACCTATCAGTTTGGTCAATTTTTCGTACTAAATCATACAACGTTCGTCTCTTCCACTGTCTTGCAGGAAACTCGCGCATCGTGCGATCAACATTCCCACCATTTTCAACTCGTAAAACCTTAATTAATGCTTTGTCTTCGAAGTTAGCACTGGCATGTTTACGCAGATGACGTCAACTATGACGTAGTCCATTTCCGGTTACTTTGCAAAGAATATTTAACACTCGTTTAAAAAAATTATCGCTTGTTGTTTTCTGCTGTAATTTCTGAACACTTCAGCAAAAAGTGCATGATTATATCTGTAGTGGCTGCAAAAAAATATGTTATCTTAAAAATGTGCAGTTTTTATTGGGCCACCCTGTATATGGCAAGGATTTTGTAGTGACAGTGACTAAAACTGCAAGCAAATTAGAGTGATTTTAATCGACTACATTAAAACTAAAACTAAAAATAGCATCTAAGTGAAACATCAGTATGTGCGTTTGAATGTGTGACAGCGGTGGCAGTGTGGTTTAGCAGGTCAGGTCTAGTTGAAAAAAAACGAAAATGGGTTGAACTGTACGTGGCTGCGTGATCGGTGAGCGAGCGGCGACTGTTCAATTCCAACCTGTTAGTCGACTGGCGTTAGGTCACCGCCGCGAGCAACGCGCAGTACCCGGGAGAAATCGGGAAATCGCGCGACAAACGACGCAGACATTTCATATCTATCAGTCGGAGGGGAAAGCCAGCCCGGTAACCCGCGGACACAATCCGGGAAGCCGGCACCCGGCCGAACGACGTCACGCACTATTAATAGCGTTTTGATTGATTGCCAGCGGAGTGCGCCTGGGGATCAACGCTCGCTGACAGTCGGGATCAGAGAGTCATTGTTTCGAATCACTATAGCACCAATATCGTCGAAACATAAGACCAACGACCGTGCACGTACGATACGACGGCCACTGTGCTAGTGATTACGAGTCGCTATCGCGCGAGTAATACAGTAGGCGCATTATATCATTCATCGCTAAGCCTCGCGGCTGCTGCGCATCTTAATATCGCTCTGAATAGGAACATATCTACAACGCGGATAAGTACTGATTTCATTATAGATCATGACTGCGTTAACGGTCAGCATAAGTAGGCTTCATAGACAAGAAAGCCTAGCTAACGCCAGGTAAGCGCGCGACAGCCGTGTGTGTATGAATACTTGTTTTTGCCATTTCAACGTTGTTTGACGCCCCCTAGCTTAGGAACGCCTTGTGATATCAACACAATCTAGACATCGCTGAAAAGTACATTTAGTGGGCTACAATTCCGTTGCTGACAATGTGGGTCTATCTCATTCGTTTAGCTGTTATTGCCTCCGAAACACGAGAAATGTTGCGAAATTCGATGAGAATTTGGCCTTACAGCAGTTCAAGGTCATCCAAGGTCATCGATCTTGGTGTCAATAGAAAGCCCATATGTGACTTCCGATTAGTCATTAATTGTAACTTTAGCCGTATCTGCTACCGTTTTCGAGATATTCACGCTTAAAGATAGAAAACTGCTGATTATACCCGACCTTCCCTTGTTTGACGCCCCGTTCGGGGAACCCCTTAGAATTTCTGGATGAAACTTACCCCGCGAAAACTAGAGGGATGGGGCTACCGTATGGTGAAAATTTCATAATCCTAACTTCAACCGTTTTTCTATGATCCACCCGACTGACGGACAGACAGGCGGACGGACGGGCGATAGCATATAGCGCGCTAAGCATATACATGTATGCTGTCGCGCGCTAAAAACGTGCTGTCGCTTTACAGCTTGCACATGATAAACACCTCAATGTTACATTCTACTATTTCTTATGCGATCCTCCGTATTAAATTTTGCAGCTCGGCCGTCTGTCCATCCGTCCGACCCGTGCCTCCGATTTTCTCGAAATAGGATAGGCATGGAAACTTCTAATTTAGTGAAAATATAGCTCTAGATAAGAGTAACTATAGGGAGCAAATTTGACGTATACAGGTCAAAGGTCAAGGTCAATGAAAACGAAAAATAGAATTTGTAACGATTAGTGATTACGTGATTAAGTGATTACGCCACTGGCCAAAAGCCGGTGATAATATTGATATTGTATAACTGTAGAGTGAAGCTATGACACAAGACGCCGTCATACATTCATTAGATGCCACTGTACCGTCCTGGAGTCGCCGGTGTTAACTAACATCCATGAAATATCGCCGTGGTGCAGGCTAATTTTCTCAGTGATTGCATTCCACGGGTTTGCATTAATCATGCCGGTCTCCGCCTCAACTGCCAATATATCTTGATTGTTACCAAGCACGTCTTCTACTAGAAATTCCAGGTTAAACAGCAAAGATCTTCAGCAGTCTCAATTGAACTACGGGCATTAGCTGGTAACGCTCACTCGAGGGCAGTTAAAACAAGCAGACCTACGGCCAAATGACCGTTGTGACAAGATGCAGTCGCGTCTTCATCATATTTGAAGTTTCTAAGGCTTTCCGATTTCGAGTGAATCGTTGGCACGGGACGGACAGACGGACGGAGGGATGCAACGCTTTATGCGGCTTCTCAAAGACGGCCGCATATTTACAACAACGATTAAACTCAACGAATGAAATGCTATAAAACTGTCAAATCAAGTCTATCAAAATTCAAAGCATCATTTTTGTTTGCTTTTTTCTGGTTACGTGTGGTAGACTTTGTAGATTAAGCTAAGCACCTGTCAGCTTTTCGGTGCAAGTTAAGCTAATGCGTGACGCTGAGGGAGCAACTACATCAATTACCTACGACATAACAGTAAATTACTTTGTTTTTGTCTCTCGTTTGTTTTTGTTTTATTTAGACTGATTTTATGAGTTTGTACTATTCACTGGCCATTGTTTTGTTTTACTAGTATGTTTAGTGTGTTTTAGACTTTTAGTATAGTTAATGGTTTGTTGGTATTTTTTGTTTGTTATGTATTTCTCATTTAAATGTTTTTTTGTGTTATAGCTCACCTGGTTAATGAACATAGTGATTAAAAACTACGTTTGATTGATTGATTAAACTTTACCATACCGTATAGCATAGTACTGTATAATCAGACCTACAGTGACACTGTTGCATCTGTTTCAGTCAAGTTGTCTTCGAACTATTCTGGGAGTCAAGTGGTAAGACTGTGTGAAATGAAACAGTTCGCTCACGTTGCACTGTTGATGTCACTGGCTCAACTCTTTGACTCGGCTGGGCTGGTCAAGTCATATGCCACAATAAAACACATAGTCCACGAAGTCGTGCACTCACGAGCTGACTCCACAAGGCGTGTAGGTCGTCACCGAACTTTAGTAGCAGACTTGGCCGATGATGTCAGTTTTGCCGGTCGAGACCCATCGCTACTGGACAACAAGGAGGAGTTCAACGTTGCCTGCTCATTGTTCGTCGGACAAGCTGGTGATCTTGGCTGTCTGTTACAAGTGTCCCAGCAGTATCAAGCCGCACACCTCTGCCACCTGGTACCAGAAGCAACTCAGCAAATGCCCTCAGCCCACTGGGGCGATTATGGGCCTGAACTGAACTGAGCTGACACTGATGACCAATTGCCGAGCCGCGGTTAACCGATCGCGATTCGCGAAGTCTTACCCGCGGCGTTTGGGTAATAATAAAATTGACTTCTACTGGCTCGTGAAACCAGTGTTCTTTGAAAATGAAATTCTCTTTCAAGCCAACAATACAACGAATCAAGTGAATTAAAAGACGACGTCACGCAATTGGACATCATAAGAAAATATCGTGTAGCATAGTCGCGAGTTCAAACCAAACTGCCAAGACATACGGTGGCACCAAACACCGAACGCCGATAAAGTGCAGTGATGTTGCAAGTAATTGACAGGCAATCGTAAAACATCCCGGATATATCCACAGTTTTTCCAGGAAATTCAAAGCAGTCTAAAAAGGCCAACATTTTACTATGGATGTCAGTTCTTGAATATCGAGGTTTGCTTCCTTTCTTGGGAAGTCGATTGAGGTGAGCTGCGATGAATAATGTCAGAGGTGTAGTTGTTGTCGCCTGCTGAGACCAAGCGAACGGCGACTGCCTTGCCGGACGTCGTCTGTGCTGTGGTCTTTGTTATACATCACTGCGCTGATTAAGCAACAGTCCACACGTCCCCACTGCCCGGCACCTGTTGAGTGTATAGACTGTGTGAGGTTGACGAAGAGTAATAAAGAATGCGAAGAATGAAAGCGCAGAAGTACAGTGTGAGTCAAAAAATCCCACCCTGCGGTTTTCTGGCATTTTTTTCCCAAACGGTTAGGAATTTTTAATCAATTTTTTACACACCTAACATACGTTCCTATCTACGCTAGATTACAATTTTTTTTATTAAATTATCTCCAACTTTGACGAAGTTATGCCACACTAAGCGAGACCACCTATCGAATTTTTTTTACATTTCAATAGAACTTAACTTCTAAGTATGTTTACTAAGCAAATGACGTCATGTTGACATCACGTCATATCCGACATGTTTGTTGGCATTATAAAAGCAGCAGATCTGGGATGAATTACCACAGATAATGATCAAGAAAGCTATAAACGACTTTCGCAAACGTCTGAACGCGTGCGTTTCGGTCGATGGTGGACATTTTGAGCATATTATGTGAATTAGGTAGTCGCGCTTAATATGGCACAACTTCGTTAATCTTGGAGATAATTGAATAAAAATTTGTAATCTAGCGTAGATAGGAACGTGTAATAGGTGTGTAAAAAGTCGATTTAAAATTCTGAACCGTTTGTGAAAAAATGTCGGAAAACCGCAGGCCGCAGGGGGAGAGATTTTTTGACTCACACTGTAGAGGCTGCATGGTGAGCTCACAATGTCGAAACACAATGTTCGCTAGCGTCGATCGCAGGAACGACGAACATCGACGCTACGTCACCATCCGCCCTGACGACAGTGAAGCTGGGGACGGCACAGGATGAGGTTGGTTAGAATACTGGTGGGAAGATAATGTTGCCGATCCATGCACGTACTCAACTTTTGAGTCCACGTTAATCGCTATCGTATCGTATCGTATCGTGATGTCACAGAAAAGGAGCCGGCTGACTTGATGCAGAGATCTGTTCACAAATAGCTCTGTAGCGTCTCTTGGTGTTAAATTTTGGCTTTAAAACCAAACTAAAGCGAAACAGTATGGCAGCGTGAACACAACCGGACAGCCTGACAGCTAGACGGACGAATTGACAGACCACTGCGCTCCTAGATAAATTTATGGGACAGAATGAAAGGGGAGCAGGCAAAAATGGGAACAAGACAGAAATGGAAGAGACGGGGGAGGAAGTGGGGAAATGAGGTAAGAGGCACGAACGGAATGGGAAGGTTGATGTAGCAGCAAGCCTATTGAAACTGCGACGGCAACGTGGACGACCTCAGACGCTCACCGAAGCCAATTACAACCAATCACTCTGATGAGCAATGGCCAACAAGACGTTTCTACGGTGTATGTGGCGGACTGGCGGTAGACAAGTTAGACGGTTTTTAAAGTTCAACCTACAAAATTATTTTATGTTACTGCTGCGAACAAGACAAGTGTGCAAGCGCATGATTGGGGCGCCGAAGTGACCCCATGAAACTATCTGTTTTTGGCTAAATTGTTTTTAGATTTCTGTCGTGAAACTGCGAACTAGAAACTATGTTACAATGTTGCAGTTTCCATGTTCATGATGTGGGACAGAAAAAGCCGGCTGAATTGACGAGGAGATCTGTTCACAACTAGCTCTGTAGCGTCTCTTTGTGTTAAATTTTGGCTTTAAAACCAAACTAAAGCGAAACATTATGGCAGCGTGAACACAACCGGACAGTCTGACAGCTAGACGGACGAATTAACAGACCACTGCGCTCCTAGATAAATTTATGGGACGAACCCTTCTGGGGGTCCAGTATTACTGTGGAAACCAAGCTGCGCCTTTATAATACATGTACGACCCATCCTATGTCGCTGAGACATGGTCGGTGAACGGTGACCAAAAAAGATCGACGCGTTGGACAGCTGGTGCCTCAGGCGAATTCTGAATGTCCATTGGTCAGAATTTGTCACAATGACGAGATACACTTTCGTACTGGGCAGCCGTTCTTGTCCAACACTGTCCACAGCCGCCGTCTGTCCTTCTTTGGACACCTGCACCGCACCGACCCCTCACAAGACCATTACCGTGCTCTACAAGCCTGCAGTATGGGTCCCCCTGATGATTGGAGACGGACGGTTGGCCGTCCCAGACAATCCTGGCTATGAACAGTGGAGGCTAAACTGCGACCAATGAACCTCGGACTGGCGACGTCGAAGCGGCGTGCTCAGGTCAGATCGATATTGCGGAAACTCATAGCAACGGCTACGTCTACGACAACCTCCTGAAAAGTTTCCATGCAGAATACTGAGTTCGAATTTCATTGAGATCGGTATGAAGTTGTCCAGAAAATAAGCCGAAAGTCTAGAGAGAAAAATCAATAATCACTAGAAAGGCAAGGCTTTCACTAGAGGGTAGATTGTCTAACTCTCGCCACATATGCCTCTCCCTTGTGTGTGGGATGTATATGAGTAGTGTATAGCAGTGGCTTATGAGTGTTGGGGCGATTCTGCTAAAAATGAAAACAAAATCCAGTTTTACAGTCCACGCCATGCACGTGGAGCCTCGCTTCTCCTTCCGATCGGTTTATACGTCTCAGGATCACATAACTCAATCAGCCACTGGCGGCGATTAACCGTCACATGACCGAGCATAGCCTATCCCACGAATCACGGGATTTTATCTTGCCATTTTCATTTCCTGAGCAAAAAGAACATACATTTTGCCTGGTTTACCTTTAAGGTATCAACCCAGATCTTTCCACAGCAGCTAACTTGCTATCAAATCTGGCGTGGTTATCCCGCCGTTTGTGATTGACAGGCGCTCAATAAAACTCGCAACAAGTGGCCAAGAAGTGGAGGAAGAAAATGTGAGCAGGTGCAAGTTTCTTGCGGCATCCGGACAGCTACTGCATGCGTGGACTCCCACGTGCAGCAAAGGCGTCGGAACCGCGGGGCATAGAGGCGCTCGCACCCGCAATGCTGAAGTAAGTAAGTAAGTAAAGTGTTAATTTATATAGCGCATTCTCATAAAAAAATACCCAATGCGCTAAGTACGTCTCGTCTCGTCAATATTTCGAAAACAAGTGTGTTTTCAGGTGATGCCTGAAAATGCTAAGACTCAGAGCAGGGTCTCGAAGACTGTCTGGGAGCGAATTCCAGGTCGAATAAGAAGCCTAGCTGTCGCTAGGATAGCCGACCGTACTGCCTCATAGCACCTTTGGCCTTTGGGGTCACGTGACGTCATCGGTCACGTGACCATTGGATAGCCCATAGGCCATTTCCTATTGGTGGTTCTTTGGAACCAAGCCTCTATCTCTAACGGTTTCCGAGATATTCAACGTTGAATGTAACGCAATGGTTGATATGACTTTAAATGACCGACCTCTAAACAAAGGTCAAGGTCATTCATTTTGCTACCAATCTATTTCTCATATGCGACTTCTTATAGCCTGTCAATAGTAACTTTTGCTCTAGGACGCACCGTTTAGCCACAATACATAACGTCACAGACAGACAGACAACAGACGGACGCAACACTGTAGCGTAAGCGCGACCGTTAGTACGGTCGGCTAAAACGCTTCAGCAATTGTCTTGCTCGCTTCAATCGAGCTTGACGATTTGCAATGGTCACTTCCTGAGCACGGCTTCGTTTGAAGCATTTGAGAGTTGAGACCCAGTTCGTAATGGATAATTCCTCGTAACTCAACATTGTAAAAATTGTCTACTCAAATTTCCAAAATTAACTTCGTTTACAAAGACCATGATATAATGACGACGACATCACACAATTAAGTATATAAATTGTAGAGAATTCTGTTCTCTTTCAACTGATGCAAAAAAGTGTAAGAAAAATTAACAAAGAAGCAACGGAGATATAGCCAAAAAGAAAGATGGCACCTTTTATGACCCAGGGTGTAAATACCATACTGCATTAAAGAGTAAAAAACTGGGCGTGCTTTATACGCTGGTCTGCATGTAAACAACAGTGTCCGATGACGTACCGCTGTCACGTACTGTATGTCATCCTCCGGTGCCAATGTGTCATCCTCGACGGGTGTCGGCGCTGCTGGCAGAAAACGCGCCTCGGAACAGTCCGATCTCTCTCGTCGACGCTTCGTCTCGTTGCGACGTCGAAACGATTTGAACGACAGGGCGATCAGCACGCGGTAGACAGCCCGCCGGAACCGGACGCCGGCGCTGCCGCCGTCAGTCGCCGACGACCCGGAGTCGGCGGCGCCGAACACGGCCGCGGCCGGGACCGCGTAGCGCGCGGCCATCGCGGCGGCGAGTGCCGACGTCGGCGTCGACCGATCGACGCCGAAGAAGTTGTGGCTGACGGCAGGCACCTGTTGGAGATCCACGCTGGCGGCGTTCGACGTCGACCACTTGAAGACAAGACTGATCGATATGAATGAACCAGATAAACAGGTGCGAGTTTCGTTGCTATGACGACGATCACGTCATGAGTCGAGATCAATCGCCGAAGTTGATTGTAATAGTCTCGGCCCAACTAGTTGGATGTATGATGATGAGACACTTTGGCGAGCTTGTTGAGCACAGCATACTGCAGCATCTACTACGCTACTACTGCTGCTGCTGCTGCTGACCATTGAGTCATGAACGCTGCACGACGCATCGTCACCTGCCATGGCTGATGCTGCAACAGTCTAGGATGCTATCAGCTGCGTCATGTCACAGATTATTGAGGAAAGGTTAAAGGTTAAACGACATAGCTGTCGTGTACACTGCTCAGAGCTACGGGACCTGCCACATGGGATTGTGTTTCCTGCCACTCGACACAAGTGAACGCGCCCCGTCTAACCCCAGCCAGAAAGGCTGGTACTCGATTTACCTACCCCGACGGGATGGAAGGCTGAGTTGACCTTGGTGGCTGGTTACATACCAAGATGGTTTGCCCACCCACAGTCGGTCACCCGTCCAAATATTAACCGCGCCCGACGTAGAGCAACTACGTTGATCAAGACCAACGCGCTACCGCTAAGCCAGTCCACCACCACGAAAGTAGGTAAGGTGGTCAATATGAAATGAAGAAGATTGTAACGGAAAGAAAATCATGTATTTAGCAGCAGGGCGCGAGTTGATGGGCGGAGGTGTGGGGTGGGGTGAGGTTGAGTCCCCCGCTATTTTATCAGCCCTTGCTCGTCTAACTATCAGCCCCAGAGGCCAGAGGCTGACATAGCTCCCCTTACTTGCAATATTATGTCTACGATCTTGAAAATTACAACTAAAATGGTACTGTCGAGGGTATACCCCTCTATATGCCTCACTCCCCCTTCTGGCCTTAGGCGACGTCAACCTCCCCGCCATTTTTGACAACTTACTCTGTGAAAAGACACAAAAGACATTTGGGAAGAACGGTGCTACGTTCTCACAGCTATAGCTTAGGTGTAGATGAGTGAGTGAGTAGATGGCACGTCAGAACAATAGGCTATACACTACAGTGTCATTCATGCTGGAATATACATAGCAGAAGGACAGAAGACAAATTAAAAATACATGTGATACATGAACTAAACACGACCCAGAAAAAAACAAACAACGCAAAACACTGTGACACTTCGAAACAACAACTATACCCTACTAGTCGCCTTTTACGACACACGGCCAGGAAACGAACCCACACGGGGCGCTGAATGTAAGTAAAAACGGTCCGAGTCCCAGTACAATGGTCCCAGTAAAAACGGTCCTGGTAAAATGGTCCTGGAAAAGGTCCAATGTTTATTTTCTTTTATGGATACTATTGTATCACGATTTTTATGTCACCAGTGACGTTATAGTTTTGAACAAGAGCGTAACACGATCATTAATATTGTGGATATTCACTC
>Ga0209680_1000248_pt1 | contig 14113 bp, 8 predicted proteins | sample WorMetLIZISLAND1_FD_187413 | JGI IMG/M metagenome (GOLD analysis project Ga0209680, IMG submission 187413) | Marine gutless worms symbiont microbial communities from Max Planck institute for Marine Microbiology, Germany - Olavius loisae LIZARD... ... | reverse complement strand
AAGATGAGCCGAGCGGCGGCGTTCATCACTGACTGCAGCCATGACGAGATGTGACGAAACGTCGGCGAGTGTCGAATTGTCGTAGTCCAGCCACGAAAGGACGACAGATGACACCAATGACTGAAGAACAGATCTTGACACTGACCGACGGATAGTCCGCAGTTTACGCAGTACCGATACAGTTTTCGCGACGTGAGACCTCATCGAAGTGTTAGGGTTGTGAGTCAGTGTGGCATGTTTAAATTTAATTTAGGTTAAATCAAGTGTTGATGCAACTGACTTGGCCATATCATCAGCAATAGCTGTGCTATGTTGCAGACTACTGCATATGTAAAATAAAAAACCAACATTTACATTTAACCCTTTGATGCCCACTGTTACTATATGGATACAGCTACAAAGCATACTGTGCCAGACCTTGTTTAAGCCATCATTGTTATAGCTGTATCCGACAATGGGCGTCAAAAAGGTTAAAAGGTTATCGTGTAAGCACTCATCATTGCTAGAATCAGCACTAGGTAACATCAGATTAGGTCCTAGCACAAAACAAGTCATAACAGAGTAACTTCCAGTCAAAACAACAAAGCAGGCAAGTCCCAACTACTGTTAGAAAGAAAAACTGATCCTACACAGAATAGCTACAGACCTTTTAATCCTACACTGCCACAGATAGCTTTTTGACCATTTCTGTCACACTGTGCAGTGTCTCCTTGTTCTTCTTGCAAACCATACTCACCTTGAACTCCTCTCTGACCAGGCACCACAAGTGAGCCTGGACCCTCCGCTTTATTGTCACAATGAGCGACTGCATTGTCGAAGGTGTTGACTGCATGCTTTGATATATCTGCATAAACACGTAATAAATTCACACACAGTTTTACAGTTGTAAAATGAAAAATAATTTAAACAACATTTTTAGCCGACCGTACTAACGGTCGCACTTATGCTACAGTGTTGCGTCTGTCTGTCTGTCTGTCTGTGACGTTATGTATTGTTGCTAAACGGTGCGTCCTAGAGCAGAAGTTACTATTGAGAGCCTATAGGAAGTCGTATATAAGAAATCGATTGGTAACAAAATGAATGACCTTGACCTTTGTTTAGAGGTCGTATCAAGGTCACGTCAACCAATGCATTACATTTGACGTTGAATATCTCGGAAACCGTTAGAGATAGAGGCTTGGTTCCAAAGGACCACCAATATAAAATGGCATGTGGGCTATCGAATGGTCACGTGACCGATGACGTCACGTGACCCTGAAAGGTCAAACTCGTGACCCCAATTCGCTTAAAGCGCAATATCTCCAAAACTACTTGAGCTAGAGACTTCAAATTTGGTACATGGCTTTGTATGGAGAATGACAAGCAGGCGAACAAAAATTTCCCCTAATGTGGATCTACGCCAATGTGAATGACGCCAGTAAGTAAGTATGTATATCAGTTATATACATCAGTTATAATAAATTTTATCTGCAAGAATTTGAAACCAAACCCATCATACATACATTCTTCTGTTGAATAGTCAGATATGTTGGGAAAATGTGGCAGATTACCAGACAACTGATGTGCATTATGTTCAGTTCAAATGATCAGTGCCGAGCAAAGGCAAAGGTGGGGATCCCAAAACTCTCCCGCCGTCCCCCTCTCAACAAGCTCGTTATGAAAATGTAGAGACAGAAGCATGATCCGCTGCCAAAACATCGAAATCTACCACATAAAATTACCCGCACTGGCAGACAAACCGCCAGCAACATGTAATGCACCGCTGTCCTTGTTTTTAATTAGTAAACGATGCACTATAAATTACTTTGATGATGATGAACATCGGATTATAGGGAGTGCATAGACATTATCCATCACAAACGTCCTGCACAAATTATATTGCAATTATTCAACTGTGTCATATTCATAATGAAAACAGTGCTGTGCAGTGTGCATTTACCGGGCAAAGAGCTGAAACTGGATGAACTGCTGCAGCTGTCAGGTACAACATCAGACTGTGCCAGCGAGATGTGATCCTGTCCACCAAAACAGATACCAGTTAATGGATACACACACCAAACACCATCTGACCATCAACATGAAATAAGTAATCAATTGACTTTTTTGTCCTTCTCCCTTGGACTTCTTTGGCCGTGTTTTTGCATGTGATATTAGTAACTACCTCTGTGTATGTAAACTGCCTTCTGCCAAAATTCTACATCATACGTTATAATGACAATTTTTGTTGCATTTGATACCAGGTTTCAACATCTGTTCTCTTCAGGCCAGAGTTTCTTGCCACTTTCCAATTTCACAAATCCAACACCTCGTGTTAGGGACCTGCGAATCGGCTGTTTGCGTACGAATCGAATACGAATGGAAACGGCCATATATATCGCCTAACACGTTCCATGATGGTCCGACGGAGTGCTTTCCTGCATTGCAAGAGTTGCCTGTTGTGCTTGTAACTTTGTAGATCTGTAAAAAATCAAGACCGAATATGAAGAAGAACAAGAACCAGAAGAAGCTATCTTTGCCAATGATGCCAACACAGTGACACTGGGAAGGGAAAAACAGGCTGAACTTGCATCGTCAGCAGATGATGGAGCTGTCACAACAAAACCAGCTGATAGACTGACGCCGGTACTGGCACCAGAGCTCCCAGTAGTCACAGCAGTAATGCCAGAGCCACCAGTGACAGGTGTAAATGATGACACCGACGCAACAACTTTATCCTGACAGACATCAACATACTGCATTTGTTAATTTCATCCAACTTACACATTACTTGAGTGGGTGAGTTTTGCGTCCCACTCGACAAACAATAGATGAGTCTTTCCAGGCAATCACTTGCACTTTTTCTGTCAAGTCAAAACAAACACAGCCATTTGCCATTTCGATGAACAAAGTTTATTCCAAGTGTGTGAGGAAGTTTGCAAAATATGATACATAGGTACTACCTGTCACAGGAAATGATACGACACAAGAGTTTAATGTGGACTAAAAAGCTGAATGTAGTCAGCATAATCAAGCACAATAGCCAAAAACAAAAATATAAAAAGAGGAAACTAAAACAAACAAACCCTAGCTCCCATTTAGTCCTGTCCAGGTCCGAAATCTGTGACGGCAAACTATAGTAATAATAATATTATTAATAATGATAATAATTGGACTAATTGCACATCCAGATTTCTCGGTGACAGATGACCTTTTGCAGTCATTAGCAAGAGTCAATATCAGCGACACCACACTTCTGGGAGCACCTCTGTTCACTGGATCTGTTCTTGACCAGGCATGGTCTGATCGATGCGAGGATCTAACAAGGGAGGTTGAGAGACTGAGTTTGGTGAGCGCACAGGATGCTTTGATTCTTCTCAGATCGTCCTTCAGTGCTCCCAAAGTCCTCCATCTTCTGCGCTGCTCACCCTCGAGATGACACCATCCCTTCAGCACTTTGATTCGCTGTTAAGAATGGCTGTGCAACGCATCGCCAATTCAGACTTGTCAGATACCCAGTGGCTTCAAGCCAGTCTGCCTGTGAAGGATGGAGGTCTGGGAGTTAGACGTGTTAGCTCTCTCACTAATCCTGCACTTTTAGCATCAGTGGCGAGCACACTCAACCTCGAGGATGACATTCTGTCTGTCAGTATATGTTCTAATAGCCAGCATCTGCAGTCTTACTTGACAGCTTGGTCAACAGCGTTTGATACTCTGCCGTCCAAACAGCCATTCTGGGACCGACCAGGCGTTCTCGCAGACAGAGTCATTGTTGAATCCGCCCTGACTACACCTTTTCACAGAGCATCTTTCTTGGCAGCTTCCTCGCCTCACAGTGGAGACTGCCTTTTTGCCATGCCAATCACTTCGTGTGGCCTGCGGCTTGACGATGAGGCCGTGAGAGTGGGTGTTGGTATGCGGCTGGGTGGGTCATTGGTCAGTTCCACTGGGGTCCATAGCTTTGTTTGCAAGAAAGCTCCAGGGAGAACAGCCAGACAGCATGCTCTGAATGATCTGATTGCACGTATGTTGGTCTCTGCAGGCATACCTGTAACCAAAGAACCCAATAGCCTGTAACGCTCAGATGGCAAATGTCCGGATGGCCTCACTTTGGTACGGTGTACTGTGTGCGTGTTACTCACGGTTAAAGAGTGTTTGTTTAAACACTATTGTTTTATTTACAAACTGAAACCACTCACATTAATTAGCCAGTCTTCAACTTTCTTCCTTGCCATCTCCACCATTCTTCCAGCTCTGGTCACTGCAAGTAACATCGGCTATATCAGCAATGAAGTTGTTCAATATTGTGCCATATTCCTAGCAACACAATAGGTAGCTCTACTGCAGAAAGAACTCGTTAAGCCTTTATTGCGACAAAGACACACTAAGCCTAAGTATCTTTGACACACACATTAGAAGAAATTTACAACCTAATGATACCTAACTTATCCGCCTAACCTAGCTTGTGTCACTGCACTACTACACAACTGTCAAACACAAGACGGAAGACAGTAAAACCATTATTACAGAGAATATTGTCTTTTTTCATCCAAATTTCACAATTTTCAAACACACGACAGGACAAGATTGACAGGATAGGACAGCACGGCTAACTAACTACATCATACATCAGTTGTATGATGTAGTTTTTATATACGTAACTACATACATACTACATCACACAACTAAAAGCAGTGAAAATTTTACAATGCAGAAATTCCAGGCATATCTTAAGAACAAATGATCAATGACAAGAAATTTGAGCAATGCTCACATGACGCGCCATAAACTATAGGGTCCATGCTGCGTGGTCCATGTGGTCTGGAATTCACTCATAATTCTTCTTCCGCGTACACTTTCCGTCGCCTTCGTAAGACTCGCTGCATTCAGCAGGCATTCAGCTCCCCCTTGCGGCTCACCCAAGTGCCTTAGATTCGGCCGCTGGCTGACATTGTGCACTATAAATATATATTTACTTACGTACTTAAAATAACCACTTTTAGGGGGTACCCTCCTTGACGCCTGCATGCGCAAGCACCCTTAGACCTAGGGGTCGGTACTTGGACTGCTAAAATTTACGTTTAATGCTGAACATTTCATATGCAGGTTGTCTCGGTCTACCTCCAGCCATTTCGGCGCAAATAACTCTTAAAATGTGTGCTGCAGCCCAAAATCGCAAAAAACACTAAAACCCCGAATTTTAGGGGGTTAAAGGTCATTCAAAGTCATCGATGTTCACACCACAAAAAAGCTCCTAACTAGTGCTTGTTATGATCAGCCGAATGTCGCTACCTATCTGTAGTCGTTTTCACACTAGACGAGTCAATAGCAGTAACGTGGTTACTTTTCAGGGGATACTGCCATTTGACGCCCGCGTGTGCAGGCCTCCTTGATCCTAGGGGGTCGGGACGGCTTGAATCTAGGTTTAATGCTGAAAATTTCATACCAAAGTTGTCTTGGTCTATCTGCAGCCATTTCGGCGCAATTCACTCTCAAAGTCTGTCGCGGCCCAAAATCGCAAAAAAATCACTAAACCCCCAATTTTGGGGGTTCAAGGTCGTTCAAGGTCATCGATGTTGATACCCCTGAAAAGCATGTTACCAGTGCTCAAAACTAGAGGGATGTGGCTACAGTGGTAAAAACTGCATGATTCTAAGTTCAACAGTATTTGACCGTGTGACATAAACTATGGTCTGTGCAGAATAATTCTGTTGTAAGCCTGTACAACTTAAGGACCTAATACTCAGCCAATAGCGGTAAAATAAGCACTTTTTCGGGGTACCACTCTTTGGCGCCCTCGTTCGAGGGGAATCCCCTCACCCAGGGGCTCGATATTTCGTCTCACAAAACTAGATGGATGGGGCTACTGTATGGTAAAACTGCATGATTCTGATCCACCCGTGTGACGGACAGACGGACAGACTGACGGACGGACGGATTTGCGATGGCATATACGCGCTACAGCATATATGCTGTGGCGTGTAAAAATGCTACAATTTCATTTTGCAGATACATTTAATTAAAATTTGTTAGCTGATGTTAAGTCAACTCAATTAACCACATAAGTGAATCAGTCAGTCAGAGCATTCATACCCTAGTTGCAAATCACCACAAGAATATCAGCAATCAGAAAGAGACTGAACGACGTTGAAGCCACACAAATATTGCTAGAATTCAATAAAATAACTGCCATATGTCATTCAAGGTCATCAAAAGTGGTACCAATCAAAAGCTCACATATCTCAACTGGACTCGTTTATTACAAATGCCCAAAAATTTAGGGCGTCACGTGACCCTGGTCACACCCCTTTTCAAAAAATTTTTAAGGGGTAATGTCCAGACTGTCCCGTCAAACATGCCCCTCAGATTTGAAGTTTGCAGCTTTAACCATTTTGGAGCTATTAGTATTTAATGCCCAAAAATTGGGGAGTCACATGACCCTGGCCATGCCCATTTCAGGGACTGCACACAAAATATTTTCTTTTGGCTGTTAAGGGAAATCTACGTTCCAAATTTGGTGAAGATCGGTCCAAAACTGAGCTCACAATCTTGCCGTTATCACCAGGTGGGCGGACACCGGGCGGACGAACATCCGACGCTGAAGTGGCTTTATGAACACTGCATTGGACAGACAAAAAAGTCTCCATAAAATGGCTGCATTGAACAGTGTCTGAGCAGAACGTTTCGATATACATGACAACAACGACAACAACATATACAACTCTTACCATGTGTAGTCTGATATGAGAAATGGTGCATCAACATTTTTTGCTTTGCTTCATCATTACACTGAAATCACCAAAGTAAACAGATATAACATAGCTTCATAAAAACAAGAAATTCAGCAAGGCTGACAGACCAGCGTGGTAGCTATGCATTTAGTTGTAGGGCCAGTTTAATATCCATGTCCGTTATCTTTTGCCTACTTCCAACATAGATATTCTTGTATATTACTTATTTTCTAGAGTGTGAGAGCTGTGCTCCTGTTTAACGTTCTCTCTTCAGTGAATAACCGCATAAAACTTCTATTGTCAGAAATTAGAGACCCTGCGCTGCATTTTTTGCCTCTGACAGTACATGCGCAGCTCTGCAAATTTCGAAACACTTGTCTGAAAGCCAAAACACGCCAACCTGTTAGAGGCCGATCTCAAGGCAGATATTAACGCACAATGGTCATTCAACGTTATCTATTTCGATGTCACAGTATAATAATTGTGGTCTTGTATGTGAAAGTTCGAAAGATATAGTGAATGAAAAAAGTGAAAATCGCCATTTTCAACGACCCCACTCTGATTTGACGCCCCTATCCAGCGATTCCCAGCGAATATCCACATAAAATTTATCTTGCTATATTTTTGTCGTTGGGTTTATCTTCATTCAAATGTTAGTGATGGGCTCCAAAAGACACAGGTGTAATGTAACGGAGCGCATAATGGCCATTCAAGGTCAAATCAGGATCAACTGAGGTCTTTCATTTCGGTATGAATCGAAAGCGCGTATGCAACTTCTTATTAGTGATCAGTAGCAATCTTGATCCTGTCTTGCACTGTTTCAGAGATATAGTGAAGGCCAAAAATTGCCAGCTCGCACCTACCCCAGTCTCATAAATCACCCTCACTCTGGATGACCCCTTTCGGATTTCGAGATGAATCGTATAGATGCAAAAACTAGAGTCTCCGGGCTCTCCGCCCGTGAAGAAATCACGACGCTAGCTCTGTTGCTTTGTTCGTTCTGATACAATACCAGAGTGTTTACAGAGGGACAGACATCTCTGCTGTAGCAATGCCAGTGCTAGCATAGTTTGCTATGCTACCGCGTTGGTAATGATATGCAATTTAATATATAAACAGCAAAATGGAAATTTTTAAACCATTCAACTGTGGTTCATGAAAAACTGTTTTTCAATTAACGATTTATGACAATACTAAACGTGTATATGTGAAGAGATATAAGCTGAGCATTATTATTTCACAAACACCTCACAACAATAAGCTCAAGTCTCATCTAAAATCTCACCTTTTCTCTTGTGCCTATCATGTCCAGTACCACAGAATCGTCTGTGACTTCTCTGCTGCCAACTAGACACTGACCATCAGGCTTCATCATTGCTGCAGTACATTCATCGCAATAATTAGTAACAACAATAATAACAGTGCCACTTAATTTAGGAATACATTGAGATTTGTAATAGAAGACAACCTAGTTTATTAAAAAGTCTGTCTATATTGAGCTTGCATACTCTGCAGAGGTAGGCAGAGGAGATCTAAGAAAGTTAAACAGTTTTGTCTATGGTATGGCAGCTTTTGCCAAAAAGATAAATGCTCAACTTGTTCTTTCCAGATTTTGTTGTGTATACAGCTCACACTCCATTTAATTCGACTTGCTGTAGACTTGTTCAACAGCATGTTGTACAAGTCTACAGCAAATACACAACTTGTAGTGAGTTTGATGTAGACCAATCTACAATCTACAAGTCAAAAGTAACAGAGTTTGGGCTTATTGCAATTTCTATAAAAAACATTTTTATAACGTCAATAAAGTTATTTTAAATGCCTGTAAATTCAAATAAACCTCTCCTTAGTTATAATAAAAATTAGTGTAAAAACTACAGTTTATACACAAGTTTACCAGTGAAACTAACACATCATAAACAGCAAAAATCATAAAAATGTGACAAAACCCAGAACAGAACAGAACAGAACACCTGCATAGTGCACACATCTGTATAGGCCCTACACTGGATAAGCCTCTGCATGTTCACCCAAATAAAAGGGCGGCTAACCAAGTGAAACTGTATGGCAATTGCCAGCCGAACCATAACAGATAGCTTTCTTATGTTTTCTTGCAGTGTAAATTCTGTATAGGCTCGTGGACTCTTCACTCAGAGCTCATCAACAGGATTGACACTTGTCTCAGTGTGGTACTCCACAGTGCCAAACTCGATATGCATGATCACAATTGGCTGCTGCAGCCATTACTAATTTACTAGCACAACTGGTAAAGTAAGAACTACTGAGCAGAGAATGATTAAACTACACATTTCAATCATTACAGCAAGTCTGTTTAAGTTACTGCTGATGCTCCTATCATATGTATCATACCTTTGACCCACAAGGCAGCTGTGGTGAATACTGCATAACTGAGTTTGACCGTGTATTCTGCCTGGTCCTGAAGTGTAGTCCTGTGGAATGACAGTCGGTGTATGCAGCCGTCAGCGACCACCTCGCAGTGGTCGTCTGGCTTCAATTCTATGCCGTCTTTTAACCACATCACTGGCCACGGTTTTGACAACTCACACGACATCACCACCGCCTGTCCTTCCACCGACTTGACCTCTTTCAGTGGTACTGTGACCTCGGCAGTTGGCTCTGTGCCACATACAACCCAACCAAATGCAATGAAACAATCCAACGTGAAGAACTATGATGTGAAGAACTAGTCTTCACTATACTTACCCCACTTCTTTTTTATAATTATTAACTAATTAATTAATACACTTTCCCTTCTTCCCTGTCCAATAATATTCCATTAAGCGCCACGTATTTGTGATGCCATCGGTGCCCAATACTACTTCGCCGAGCAGTCATGACGTCATTCGATTGTTATAGTGAGATGGCCTACTTCACTGGCCGCAAGGCATTTCGGTATGGTAACTGTTCCAGTGAAACGACCCAATTCATTGGCCGCAGACTCGCGCAGCGCATTACAGGACGGCGACTGTTCTTGTAAGGTGGCGTGTCATTAGCTGCATTTCAAGACAGTGACTGTTCTAATTGAACAAGCTACCTCCTGGTCGCCCAGCCTTAGGGGACGAGCTCCGGTAGCGTCGTCTTTAGACTGAAGTCTTCTGACCGAAGCACGGGAAGAACTGAGCCTCTAAGGACAACTTGAGGACAGCTAACAAGTATCAAAAAAGTTTTAAAAATTGCACTTTCATCCACTTTTTCTGTCCATGTATCTACATAACAACATTTGCCTTTTCTGGCTGATTTAACACATATACGGTATACCGCAAGAAACGTTTGGACCCAGAAAAAAAATCACTGTTCTTCTTGCTTCTATCAGATTTTTGAAAATTCCTAAGGCTTTATTAATATGCAATTGATCATAATTAAACTATACATGCATTTGTCACCATATTATCCAATATCCAATACAATCCATGTATAAAGGACAGCATCTACAACCAACCGTCTCGAATTTTTCAAGACAGTCTCAATTTCAGATGCTGTGTCCCACGTCCTGAACGGCTCAATAACAACAAAATATCACAAAACTTCTACCAGGCTACTGACAACAAGGCATAAGTTACTAACCAGAAATACGTTCTGTGGAACGAAGTATCTTGTTGTGTAATGCTGGTCTGCCTTCATGGACAATCTTAGACATCGGACGGCAGAGGTCATTGTCAACATCGGACTCGGTCTGTTGCAAACATTCAACTAAAACGTATCACCAACATGCCACCACTGCTTCTGCTATTACTACTACATGTACTACTGCTATTATTTTCACGAAAATCCATGTTTTACTTGTTGCTACTGCCAGCTGTCATTACATATGGGATCACACGGTGTTATCTGCCACCCGACACAAGTGAACGCGCCCCGCCTTAACCCCAGCCACTGAAGGCTGGTGCTCGATTTACCTACCCCAGAGAGATGGAAGGCTAAGTTGACCTAGAGGCTACCCAGCAGTGCACCATCCAGGAGTTGAACCCGCGATCTTTCAACACCTAACCACTACACTACTGAGTCAGTAGTACATAGTAGTATTTTAAGTCCACCGGTAGCCAGTGTAGCTGACGGAGCACTGGCGATATATGGGCGGAGCGTCGAGTACCGGTCACCTGACGGGCAGCGGCGTGCTGAACTGACTGCAACCGGTTCATCAGTCCTTCGGAGATGCCGAAGAACAGCGAGTTGCGAACGCCTGGACTAATGTCTTACTCGCATCTTCAGACAGCGATCAGATAGCCTGCCGCAGCTGGTGCAGCTGGTAGTAGCCGCTTGGACAGACTGCAGTGACGTGAGCCGACAGCGACAGCTGGCTGTCAATGATGATGCCCAGGTCACGAGCTGTGTCCTGGGCAGCTACGCACAATGACAGAACGCGCAAGTGTGTGATGTCCAGCTTGGCTGTCTGCATGGGCATGTTGTGGAAAACTGCTAAAGATCGAGATGACATAGGCAGCACCACCAGGTACGCTGAAACATACCCACATGTGAAGTATGGTATGCTAATTGCTAAGCATACACAACTTTTAGATCCCTTTGGGGCCCTGCCCTGGACCTGCTGGGGGAACTTACAGCACTCCCCCAGATCCACTAGCTGCTGAGAGGAGCTTGCTGCCCCAAGAACCCACCCCCGCGCTTGGCCCTTTGGACCTCGCACTCAGCATACCCACATTTTATTCCATGGTGCTGCCATTGGACTCAAGGGCACCCAATTAGTACTGCGCTAGGACAGGGTCTTGGTCATCCAATGGGGGTGGGATTTAGGATCCAAACTCCCATTAGAACCTTGAAGGAATGACACCAAGAAAGTATGCTGGTTCTTGTGAACAGCACAGCATTGCAAGTCAGAAATTTATTCTTACACCTATTGTGTAAACATGAAAACCAAAACCAACAGCACAGTAATAGTGAGAATCATAAATAAATAATATTAGGATAATGAGCCTAAAACAAGACAAGACGACTAGCCAAACTGTGTGCAGAGTAATCAGGAGGGAAATGGAACAATATAATAGCGAAACTTACCTTCCGCGATGGCAAGTCTTGCCCACCGTAATCGAAGCGTAATTCTGTTCCAGCTGTAATCTTACTAGCAGCAAAGAATAACACTGCCGGCTTTCCAACAATGTATGCTGCTTTAGCAATACAGTTTGCTTGAGTTCTTGGAGCATCATTCACAAACTTTCCAAGCCTACAGCTCTCTGTTGCATCAATGCTGAAACACAGCACACAAGGCAATTAAATATGACAATACGGTTCATCAGTATACATGACACATGGGGAAAAACAGATGTTTTTAAGTGCTATAACTTTCCTAAAAAACATAACAAAAGTAAGAAACTATGGTAGCATCCTTATTATACAATGCAGTCACATTAGTTTCCATAGTTACAAGACGTCCGTGATGCATGGTCCCCCGCCGATCTGACAAAGTTACAATGCTGGTTGTATATACCATGGTGTGCTGAAACTCTCTAGATAATTGTGTGTACAAGGTACTGGGATGCTCAAGGTCATCTGGAGGTCACTGCAAGGTCACTATCAAACAGTAACGTGCGTATCTAATATGAAAGCGATCGGAATAGTATGTGCAATCATGCTACAAGGCTCCGGGACGGACACACTCATGGACGGATGGACTTAGTGAAAATGCAAAATGAAAATTCAAATTTTTCTGATATTTGTCTGTCTGTCACATACTTTTCTTTCACTCTACATTAGAACGTGATAGAAAGTGAAACCCTCCATGGGGGCCACATTAAGTGTTGCACTCCATCCGTCTGACTATCTGTCTGTCAGTCCGTAAGCAGGGCTTGAATTACCGCCACTGGTCATTGCTGTCCCCAGCACTGCTAGCGGTAGAATCATCCTTGCCAGGGATGCTGTTTGTCCCCGACTCTGTGTCAGCTGATTGAAACCATACCTTAGGCTTTGTTAGGATTCACCTGTCAACAGTTGAGGGTTGCAATCTCCGATTACAGTGATTCCAGTATTTCCAATGATGCGACTCTTTAGTCATTCATTACTATTAACTAGTCCGGTGCTGTAAGGGCAATAGGTCTAGCATTGACGAGTTCTCACATATGCCTATATACCGGCACATTACAAGGCCACATTAAGCGTTGCACTCTGTCCATCTGTCCCGTGCCTCTGATTTTCTAGAGACAGAAAAGCTGTTGAAACGTCTAATTCAGAAGGATCATAGCGCTGGACAAGAGTTCTAAAGGTCAAAGGTCAAGGTCAAGGTCACTGGGAACGAAAATGTAAAAATTGTTTTTCACGCATATCTTCACCCAAAGTTTATCGATTTACATCCAACAAAGACCAAAATGCCCACAGGCCCATTCTACACTTATCTTCGATTACATTTCATCAGCGAAAATGCTGATTTTGGCGATATTAGGCCAAGTCGGTCTGTCACTCTGTTGGAACGTGTTAGAAAGTGCTACCCTCCCTAGGGGCTTCACATTAATTGTTACACCCCTTCCGTCTGTCAGTCAATCATCCGTCCGTCCGTCCGTGTGTCCGTCCATCTGTCCGTCCGTCCCATGCCTCCGATTTTCTCGAACGGTAAATACGTGGAATCTTCTAATTCAGTGGAGACATGACTCTGCACAAGACTAACTAGGACAGCAAATTTGAGATCTAAAAGTCAAAGTTACGTCAAGCTCATCGGGAACGAAAATGTAAAAATTGTTTTTTGCGCATATCTTAGTCCAAGTTGGACTGATTTACGTCAAACCAAGCTCAAATCAACGACTCATTAGCCGACCGTACTAACGGTCACGCTTATGCTACAGTGTTGCATCCCTCTGTCTGTCGTCTGTGATGTTATGTATTGTGGCTAAACGGTGCGTCCTAGAGCAAAAGTTACTATTGACAGCCTATAGGAAGTCGTATATAAGAAATCGATTGGTAACAAAATGAATGACCTTGACCTTTGTTTAGAGGTCGTATCAAGGTCACGTCAACCATTGCGTTACATTTCACGCTGAATATCTCGGAAACCGTTAGAGATAGAGGCTCGGTTGCAAAGCACCAGCAATAGGAAATAGTATATGGGCTATCGAATGGTCACGTGACACGTGACCTTGAAAGGTCAAACTCGTGACCCCAATATGCTTAGAGCTCAATATCTCGAAAACTACTTGAGCTAGAGACTTCAAATTTGGTAGGCGGCTTTGTAATGGGAATGCTGAGTAGGCGCACAAATAATTACCATGAAAGTGGGCGTGGCCTAGGTCACGTGACCCCTACAATTTTTGGCAGTACGGTCGGCTATCCTAGCGACAGGTTGGCTTCTTGTTTTAAAATATGTAGTCAAATATATTTCCTCAGCCAAAATGCTTTGTTTTTCTGATATGTAATCAGTAACTATCTGGGAGGGCCATATGTCACAA
>Ga0209680_1000246_pt1 | contig 14167 bp, 10 predicted proteins | sample WorMetLIZISLAND1_FD_187413 | JGI IMG/M metagenome (GOLD analysis project Ga0209680, IMG submission 187413) | Marine gutless worms symbiont microbial communities from Max Planck institute for Marine Microbiology, Germany - Olavius loisae LIZARD... ... | reverse complement strand
TTTCACCTGTTCCTAAAGGAGTGCGAATGGCGGTTCAATGGAGGCGATCACCGGGAACTGCTTAACCAATTAAAGACATGGGTGAATTCGAGACAAAAACGTCCTTAGCTAGGACAGCCCCATCCGATTAGGGACGGGAGCCGGCCAAGCCGGAAGGCTCCCGTTCGTCGTTTACATGAAGAGTGTGTCGGAACAATGGATAACCTGGAAGACCTGCGATCGGAATTGATGGATGCCGTCGGCAACGCCGCCGACCTGGCCGCCCTCGAGGACGCCCGCGTCGCGGCGCTCGGCAAGAAGGGCCGCATCACGGCGATGATGAAGGGCTTGGGCGGCCTCGACGCCGAAGAGCGCAAGGCCATGGGCCAGGCGTTGAACACGCTGAAGGGCGAGGTCGCCGACGCCATCGAGGCCCGCAAGGGAGCGCTGGCGGATGCTGAGCTTGAGGCCAAGCTGGCGGACGAGCGGGTCGACATCACCTTGCCCGCGCGGCCCGAGACCGATGGGCGGGTCCACCCGATCAGCCAGACCATGGACGCGGTCGTCGCCATTCTCGGCACCATGGGGATGGCCGTCGCCGAGGGACCGGATATCGAGGACGACTGGCACAACTTCACGGCGCTGAACATCTCGCCCGACCACCCGGCTCGCCAGGAGCATGACACCTTCTATTTCGCCGGCGACCATGCGGAGCGCCGCGTGCTGCGCACCCACACCAGCCCCGTGCAAATCCGCACGATGACCGACTCGGAACCACCGTTCCGTATCATCGCGCCGGGGCGCACTTATCGTTGCGACTACGACGCCACCCATTCACCCATGTTTCATCAGGTCGAGGGCCTTTGGGTCGACGAGTCGACCCATATGGGTCATCTGAAGGGATGCCTGATCGAGTTCTGCCGGGCCTTTTTCGGTGTCGACGACCTGCCGGTGCGTTTCCGGCCGAGCTACTTCCCGTTCACCGAACCGTCGGCCGAGGTCGACATCGGCTGCACCCGCGAGGGTGGCCAGTTCCGCATCGGGCACGGCGACGACTGGCTGGAAATACTCGGCTGCGGCATGGTTAATCCGAAGGTCCTGGACAACTGCGGGATCGACTCGGACCGCTATCAGGGCTTCGCCTTCGGCATGGGGGTCGAGCGCCTGGCCATGCTCAAGTACGGTATTCCCGATCTCCGCACGTTCTATGAGTCGGACCTGCGCTGGCTTAGGCACTACGGGTTCAACGCCTTGGACGTGCCGTCCGTCACCGGAGGGCTCAACCGATGAAGTTCACGCTCAGCTGGCTCAAGGAACACCTGGAAACGCAAGCCGCCCTCGACGAGATCGTCGACAAGCTGACCATGGTCGGCCTCGAAGTCGAGAAGGTCACCGACCGGGCGAAAGGGCTCGAGACCTTCGTCGTCGGACACGTGATCGAGGCCAAGCAGCATCCGAACGCCGACCGGCTCCGCGTGTGCGCGGTCGACAACGGCACGGAGACGGTGGAACTGGTCTGCGGCGCGCCCAATGCCCGGACCGGCATGAAGGGCGTGTTCGCGCCGTCGGGGTCCTACATTCCGGGCACCGACCTGACCCTCAAGCCGACGGAGATCCGCGGCGTGCTGTCGAACGGCATGTTGCTGTCGGAACGCGAGATGGGGATCAGTGACGAGCATGAGGGTATCGTCGAACTTCCGGACGATGCGAAAACCGGCATGCCCGCCGTCGCCGTCATGGGCCTCGATGATCCGATTATCGAAATCGCCATTACGCCCAACCGCGGCGATTGCCTCGGCGTGCGCGGCATCGCCCGGGACCTAGCCGCCGCCGGTATCGGCTCCCTGAAACCGCTGGCCAACGGACCGGTGCCCGGCACCTTCGAAAGTCCGGTCAAGGTGCATCTCGATTTCGACGAAGACACCCTCAGCGCGTGCCCGTATTTCGTTGGCCGATACGTGCGCGGCGTGCAGAACGGCGAGAGCCCGCAATGGCTGAAGGACAAACTATTGGCCATCGGCCTCAGGCCGATTTCGGCGCTCGTCGACATCACCAACCTCATCACCATGGACCACGGGCGGCCGCTCCACGTCTTCGACGCGGCCAAGGTCACCGGCGACATCCGCCCGCGGCTCGGCCGCAAGGGCGAGACGTTGCTGGCCCTCGACGGCAAGGAATACGAGATCGACGAGGAAATGTGCGTCATCGCCGATGAGGCCAAGGCCGAGGCCCTAGGCGGTATCATGGGCGGCGAGGAGACGGGATGCACGGAAACGACCACCGACGTCTTCATCGAGGCCGCCTATTTCGACGCGGTGCGAACCGCATCCACGGGCCGCAAACTCAACCTGATGTCGGACGCCCGCTACCGTTTCGAGCGCGGCGTCGACCCGGCCTTCCTGGTCGACGGTATGGAGATCGCGACGCAGTTGGTCCTCGATCTCTGTGGCGGCGAACCCTCCGAATTGGTCATTGCCGGCGCGGAACCGGAATGGAAACGCACCATCGACCTGGACCCGTCCCGGATCCGGACTCTCGGCGGCATCGACATTCCGCTGGACGAGATCAATCGTATCCTCATGGTTCTCGGTTTCGGCGTCGAAAACGTCGAGGGGACCTTCAAGGTCTCGGTACCGTCGTGGCGCGGCGACATCGTTGGATCGGCCTGCCTCGTCGAAGAGGTGGTTCGAATCTACGGATACGACCGAATCGAGCCGGTGCCGGTGACGCCGGACGGCGCTCTTCCAGCGGTTGCGCTCGGTGCCGAGCAGCGCCGCCATTCGCAGGCCCGCCGGGTGCTGGCGGCACGAGGCATGGTCGAGGCCGTCACCTATTCGTTCCTGGCGACGGCCGACGCGCTCCTGTTCGGCGGCGGCCAACACGAGATCAAACTGGTCAATCCGATCAGCGCCGACCTCGACGTCATGCGCCCGTCGATCCTGCCGAACCTGATCAGTGCCGCCAAACGCAACGCGGCACGGGGAACCGAGGACGCGGCGGTCTTCGAGGTGGGGCCGCAATACGCCGGCGACAATCCCGAAGACGAGGCCATCGTTGCCGCCGGTGTGCGTTCCGGAAACGTCGGCCAGCGCCATTGGTCGCAAGGGCCCCGCCCGGCCGATGTCTTCGATGCGAAGGCCGATGCCTTGGCGGTCCTCGAAGACCTCGGCGCCCCCGTCGATAAGCTGCAGGCGGCACCGGAAGCTCCCGCCTGGTATCATCCGGGGCGTTCGGGAGTCTTGCGGCTGGGTCCGAAAAACGTGCTCGCCTACTTCGGGGAATTGCATCCGGGCGTCCTGCGCCGGCTCGGTGCCAAAGGGCCGGTCGCCGCCTTCGAGGTGTTTGTCGACGCCCTGCCGAAACCGAAATCAAAGAAGGACGCCTCCAAGGCGCATCTGGACCTTCCTCAATTCCATACGGTCGAGCGGGATTTTGCCTTTGTCGTCGATGCGGATACGCAGGCCGATCAAATCGTCGCGGCGGCCCGCGGGACGGAGAAGACGCTGATCACCGAAATTCAGGTGTTCGATGTCTTCGCCGGCGGGCAGCTGGGTGACGGCAAGAAGTCCGTTGCCGTCAATGTCGTCCTGCAGCCTCTCGAGCGGACCATGACCGACGCCGAAATCGACGAAATTGCCGCGCGTATCGTGGCCAATGTAGAGAAACGAACCGGCGGCACGCTCAGGGCGTGAGACCGCATCGGATGGGGAGAACGGCATGCGGCCATTGAAGGAACTACCCAGTGAAACGGCCCACGACCTGAAGGGTGTGTTCGCCGATATCGACGACACAATAACCACCAACGGCTACATGACACCGGACGCCTATGCCGCACTGGCCCGTCTCCAAGCGACAGGTCTCCTGGTCATTCCGATCACCGGCCGACCGGCCGGCTGGTGCGACCATATCGCCCGCATGTGGCCGGTCGACGGCATCGTTGGCGAAAACGGTGCCTTCTATTTCCGTTATGACCACGAAAACCGTAAGTTCACGAAGCGCTATCATTATTCGGAGATGGAGCGTGCCGCCAACCGCGAGCGCATGGCCTCCGTGGCCGAAAAGGTCCTGGCTTCGGTCCCTGGTGCGGACCTGGCGTCCGATCAGATGTACCGGGAGACGGATCTCGCTATCGATTATGCGGAAGACACCGGTCCCTTGGGTCCGGAAGCGCTTGATGCCATCGTCGCCTTGATGACCCGTGGCGGAATGACGGCGAAGATCAGTTCCATTCACGTCAACGGCTGGTTTGGGTCCTACGATAAACTGACGATGACGCGAACCATGATGGACGAGTGTTTCGGCATCGACCTCGAGGCCGAGAAAGACCGGTTCGTCTTTGTCGGCGACTCGCCCAATGACCAGCCCATGTTCGAGTATTTCCCGAACACGGTCGGGGTCGCCAACCTGAAGAACTTCGACGACCGCCTCGAGCATCACCCGACCTACGTGACCTCTCACGATGCGGGCAGCGGGTTCGCCGAGCTGGTTGGCCATATCATCCGCGCCCGCTCCCATTGACGGATTAGCGGCCCCTCGCGGTTAATGCTGGCCTGTCAGGTGACCGTGAATACACGTGTCGGGGTTCCGCGTCCGCGGACCGTGACCTCGCCAACCTCATTGAAATCGAAATCGCCGCCGCAAGCGGCGACGGTGTTCTCGCCGGCCAGGATGTAGCTGCCGTACTCCTTGTTGAGCTGTTCCAGACGGGCCGCGACGTTGACCTGGTCGCCGTGGACCGTGAACGTCAATCGTTCGCGCGACCCGATGGCGCCGATGACGATGTCGCCGGTATTGACCCCGCAGCGGGTCTTCAATCCCAAACCGTGGCAATAGGTCCGGCCGTTGTTCAAATCGCGAATGCCGACGGCCGTCCGCATGGCGTTGCGGGCGTGGTCCTCGTCGGGTGTGACGGCGTTGAAGGTGATCAGCATCAGGTCGCCCTGAAACTGCGTGATGACGCCGCCGTGACGGTCGATGATTTCGGACGTCGCCGTGAAATACTCGTTCAACAGGCTCGCCAGTTCCTGCGGGCTGAGTTTCTCGGATACGGTCGAGAAGCCTTCGATGTCGGTGAACACGACGGTGCCGACCCGAGATTCGCCGTCGCCCGGCTCGACGGCCTGGTCGGCCGTGGTGATCCGCTCGGCCACCTCCCGTGAGACAAACCGGGACAGGTCGTCGGCCGCCGTGGCATCGAGGACGGCCCGGTTCATGACCCGCTGAGCGCGCAGCACGGCAACGGTGAGGACGCCGGTAACGACGGCGATCGACAGGATCTTGTCGACCTCGGCGCCGATAAGCACCGCGTTCGAAGTCAGGTAGTCGACATAGTTTCGGGTGATCATCGGGTTCTCCGGATCGGCGACGATCACGTAGGCAACCATTGCGATCCATCCGATAACAGCGGCGATGCCAGTGAACAAAATGTAGCGCGGTTCGAATCGCAGTGCGCGAAGGGCGATGAAAATGAAGACGTACATCACCGTCGGCGCTTTCAAGTAAAAGGACGCCGGTTGTTCGTATTGGATGTGGAAACTCCAGATCAGGAACATGAGGAGGCCCATATCCATGATCACTGAGGAGACCAACAGCCATTGCGGCAGGAAAGCCCTGTGGGCGCTGATGAGGCGCAGCACCGTGAAGAGCAGGTAGGCGCCGATGGCCCAGGGCACCGGCTGGAACATGGCGTGCGCCCCGGTTTTCGGCGCCAGAGCGTAAAGGGTCGCGAAGGTCAGGACGAGGCCGAGTTGTACCCAACCGATCAGCATCTCGCTTTCGCGTTGCTGACGGGTGATGTCGTCACGAACCCGTTCCGGCAGTTCGGCAGGCGGTTTGTCGCCAAAAATGAAGCGAAGCACCGTATCGATCATTAAGCATGGTCCTTTCGTGGACCGGATTCTAGACCATCTTTTAAGCGTTTAGGTTAACTTTGGCGCGAGCGAAACGCCCCCGACGCTCAAGTATTTTTGATCAGACCGGCGGACAGCCGAACGCGCCGCAGGATCGCGCAGGCTGCGGTTGGGCGTATTCGTTACCGACGGATGAATCCCGGCGGGGCGATAAGATCAACGCGCCGAGGGCGGAATTCGAAAGGCGACTTCTTGGCGGCGTGATCCGGGAACGCGAAGCAGACGGGCGACACCCCGGAGAAAGTGGATCGTATGTCTCATGGTCGTGGTCTTGTCGTGGCGTTGTTGACGTCAGGCGCTCTTATGGCATGGTGAATGTGACGTCACTGTGACGGCCGTCACCCGGCGATGGGAAATTGCCGATTTAGTCGGGCTCGCCGGTCTCCGTCTCGGCGCCGATCGCGGCCTTGACCGCTTCGATGGTGTTGGGGAGGTGATTGGCGAGAAGGTCCTCGAGCCTATCCCCGTCACGAACCTCGACCGCCTCCAGGATCGCCTCGTGTTCGGCCATCGCCTGATCCCATCGCCGGTTCGTCATGTTGGCGATGTAGCGAGCCCGCCTGACCCGGCCCGAGAGGTTCCGGAAAACGCCGGTCAAAGTGGGGTTGCCTGCCGCCTCGACGATTTTCTCATGGATGACCTGATTGAGGCGGAAATACTCGGAACGCTCACGTCGCGTATGGTGTAAGGCCATCTGGTAGTGTACGGCCCTGATCTCCGCGATCGCTTCGTCCGTAATGTGCTGGCAAGCCAGTCGTCCGGCCAAGGCTTCGATGGCGGCGAGCACCGGAAAGACCTCATCGACGATCTCCGGCGTCAGCGGCGTCACCCGCGCACCCCGGTTGGGTAATAGGGTGATCAAGCCCTCGACGGCGACGACCTTGAGGGCTTCGCGCAAAGGGGTGCGGGAGATACCGAAGCGTTCACAGAGCGCCTTCTCGGGGATTCGGCTGCCGCCGGGGAGCTCACCCCGGAAGATCATCTCGCGCACGGCATCGGCCGTTTCCTCATGAAGGGACCGGCGGCGTTGGTCCAACTCGCTGGTGTCGTCAGAGGTGTCCTTCGCCGGGTCGATCTTGTGGGCGGCGGCGTGATCCATCATTGCCCCGGCTCCGCATCCGGTGAATTCCCGGCAAGCGCTGCCGCCAGGAGACGGACCACGTGTTGTGCCCCGCGATTGGTGCCTTCGGCGATTTGGTGGCGGCAACTGGTGCCGTCGGCAACGATCCACGTCTCTTCCGCCGCCTCGCGGATTGCCGGCAGGAGGTCCATTTCGGCCATCGCTTTCGAAATGCCGGCGGTCTTGGCGTTGTATCCGAATGCACCGGCCATGCCGCAGCAGCTGCTCTCGACCGTTTCGACTTCCAGACCCGGGATCAACGTCAGGGTCCTTTCGACAGCATTCATCGTGGCGAACACCTTCTGATGGCAGTGGCCATGGAGGAGGGCCTTGGCGCCGCTCATGTCCTTGAGGTCGATATCGAACCGTCCGTCTTCGGCCTCGCCGGCAACGAACTCCTCGAACAGGAACGCACTCGCGGCCAATGCCTGCGCATCGTCACCTGGATGCAGGGCCAGAAACTCGTCGCGCAGAGTGAACAGGCAGGATGGCTCCAGTCCAACGATGGCGATGCCGGCTTCGACGTAGGGTTTGAGCGCGGCGATGGTCCGTCTGGCTTCGGCTTTCGCCTCTTCGACCAGGCCGGCGGCGAGAAACGTACGACCGCAGCAAAGCGGCCGGTTTCCGTCTTCCGCTACGGGCAAGTGAAGGCGATAGCCGGCCGCCTGCAGCACGGTCGCCGCATCGCGCAGATTTTGCGGCTCGAAATAGCGGTTGAAGGTATCGGTCATCAGAACAACGTCCCGGCCGGCGATCCCGCCAGTGGGCCGCGGAAGTGCCCTGTCCAGGAACGGCTGAACCGCCCATTCCGGCAGGTTGCGATCCTTGGAAAACCCCGCCAGCTTTTCACCCAGGAAAGCCAGCCCCGCCGAACGGTTGCGCAGATTGAGAAGCGGTCCCAGTTTCGAGGCCCAAGGCGCGTAGCGTGGCAGGTAGGCGACCAATCGGTCGAACAGATTGACGCCGTGGCGCTTGTTGCGGTGGTACAGGAACTCGGTTTTCATGCGCGCCATGTCGACACCGGTGGGGCATTCGCGCTTGCAGCCCTTGCAGCCGACGCAAAGTTCCATGGTTTCGGCCATGGCTTCCGATGTAAATGCGTCCGGCCCCAACTGGCCGGACAGGGCCAGCCTCAGCGAATTGGCACGGCCGCGGGTCAGGTCTCTTTCGTTACCGGTGGCCCGGTAGGACGGGCACATGACTCCGGCGTCTCGTTTGCGGCAGGCGCCGTTGTTGTTGCACATCTCGACGGCACCGGCGAAACCACCCCATTCCGACCAGTCCAGTGCCGTGTCGAAAGCCTTTGACGCGTATCCCGGCTTGAAGCGGAAGAGTTCCCGGTCATCCATCTTCGGTGGGTCGACGATCTTGCCCGGGTTCATCAATCCGCGGGGATCGAAGGTTTCCTTCACATCGCCGAACAATTCGATCGCCGCATCACCATACATGTCCCGATGGAACTCGGAACGCACCAGGCCGTCGCCGTGTTCGCCGGAGTGCGAACCCTTGTATTCGCGGACCATCTCGAAGGCTTCCTCGGCGATGGCCCTCATCTGACTGGCACCGACCTCGGACTTCAGGTTGATTACCGGGCGCACGTGCAGGCAGCCGACGGAGGCGTGGGCATACCATGTGCCCTCGGTGCCGTGTTTGTGGAAGACCTCGGTCAGCCGGGACGTGTACTCGGCTAGGTCTTCGAGACGGACGGCGCAATCCTCGATGAAAGAGATCGGTTTGCCGTCGCCCTTCATGGACATCATGATGTTGAGGCCGGACTTGCGGACTTCCCAAACGGCCTTCTGGAATTCCGGATCCGTCGCCTCGACCACAGCGTCGGGGAAACCCAGATCGCCCATCAACTGGGCCAGGTCGGCCAACCGTTTCCGCTGCTCACCCGGATCGGGGCCGGCGAACTCGACCAACAGGATGGCGTCTGGCCGGCCCTTGACGAAACGTTCGACGGTCGGGCGGAACAGCGGGATATCGCGGGACAGCTCGATCATAGTGCGGTCGACCAATTCGACTGCCACCGGCCCCAGCTTGACGATGTGCTGGGCGGAGTCCATGGCGTCAAAGAAGGTCGGGAAATGACAGACGCCGAGAACCTTGTTTTCGGGCAGGGGCTGCAGGTTCAAGTCGAGGGCCGTCGAAAAAGCCAATGTCCCCTCGGAACCGACCAGCAGATGAGCGAGATTGGGATGGGCCGGCGTCTTATGAACGGTGGCGTTGTCCCATGAGCCTCGCGGCGGGCCTTCCGGCATCAGGGCGTCCATGTTGTAACCGCCGACGCGGCGCATCAGATCGGGGAAGGCGGCGCCAACGATCTCCTCGCCCTTGCGACCCAGATCGAGCAGACGGTCGACCAGCGCGATCTGATCATCATCGAGGGACGCCAGACTCTCGTTACCGGAGAGTTCGCCGAACCGCATGCTCGACCCGCCGAACAACACGGCCTCGATAGCCTGTACATTATCGCGCATGGTGCCATAGCGGATCGACCGCGCGCCACAGCTGTTGTTGCCAGCCATGCCGCCGATGGTGGCGCGGCTCGACGTGGAAACGTCGACCGGGAACCAGAGGCCATGAGGTTTTAGGTGGGCGTTGAGCCGATCGAGGACGATGCCCGGCTCGACCCGGGCCACACGGCCGGCGGGATCGAAATCGAGGACCCGGTTCATGTGTTTGGACAGATCGACGACGAGCGCTTCGCCGATCGTCTGACCGCACTGGGAGGTGCCGCCGCCGCGCGGCAGGACCGGCAGGTCCTCCTCGCGTGCGATGCCGATGATCCGTTCAATGTCAGCTGCCGTTTTCGGGACGACGACGCCGATCGGTTCGATCTGGTAGTGCGATGCATCCGTCGAATACCGGCCGCGGCTGAACGGATCGAACAGCACATCGCCTTCGATCTCGCGAGCCAGACGCCGGGCGAGCGCACGTTCGCCGATGCGATTCCGATATCTGCCGCGGACGTGGTCGGGAGTGGCCATGAAGCGGATCCGTCTGTTTCCCAGAAAACCATATCAAAATGAATGCAAAATGCAATTATGAGATTATGGCCCAGGACTTGTTCCCCGCAGTATAACAGTAATAATAAGATAATCATTTGTTTTTAAAGTTATTTTTAAGTTGAGGCCGATTTCCCTTTGTCGTTGCTTTCGAATTAAAATGAATTCATAATGATTTGGCTGGGCATCGTCCCGCCAAAGTCTTTGCGCCGCTTAGGGCGAGGGGAGGTTTGACATGACCATAAAGAGCGGTCGCCATTTTCTGCAGATCCCGGGACCGAGCAATGTTCCCGACCGTATCCTGCGCGCCATCGACCGACCGACCATGGACCATCGGGGGCCGGCGTTCGGCGAAATGACCTCGGGCGTGTTGGACGACATCAAGAAGGTGTTCAAAACGTCGTCGCCCGTCATCATCTACCCGGCGTCGGGCACCGGCGCCTGGGAGGCGGCGTTGGTCAATACCCTCTCGCCCGGCGATCGCGTGATGATGTACGAGACCGGCCAGTTCGCCACATTGTGGTGCGAACTGGCGACCAAGATCGGTATCGAACCGGAGTTCGTTGGCGGGGATTGGCGCCATGGCGTCGACGCCGGCGCCGTCGAGGACCGGCTGCGCCAGGATGCGGACCATGCCATCAAGGCCGTCTGCGTCGTGCACAATGAGACATCTACCGGCGTGACCACCAATATCCCGGCCGTACGCGCCGCCATCGATGCCGCCGGCCATCCGGCTCTGCTTCTGGTCGACACCATCTCGTCGCTCGGTTCCATCGACTACCGCCACGAGGAATGGGGCGTCGACGTCACCGTCAACGGTTCGCAGAAGGGCCTCATGTTGCCGCCCGGACTCAGCTTCAACGCGATCAGCGACAAGGCCCTGGCGGCGTCGAAAGCCAATGGCCTCAAGCGGTCCTATTGGGACTGGGGCGCCATGCTGGCCAACAACACCAGCGGTTTCTTCCCCTATACACCGGCGACCAACCTACTCTACGGGTTGCGCGAGGCCCTCGACATGCTGCTAGAGGAAGGGCTCGACAACGTCTTCGCCCGCCACGACCGTTGGGCCGAAGCGACGCGGCGCGCCGTCGCCGGGTGGGGTCTGGAGAACCTGTGTCTCAATCCGGACGAGTATTCGAGCGTGCTGACCGCGGTCATGGTGCCCGACGGCCATGACGCCGATCACGTTCGCAACGTCATTCTCGAGAACTTCGACATGTCGCTCGGAACCGGCCTTGGCAAGGTCAAGGGCAAGGTCTTCCGGATCGGCCATCTCGGCGACTTCAACGACCTGACCCTGATGGGCACATTGTCCGGTGTCGAGATGGGACTGGAGTTGGCCGGGGTGCCGCATCAACGGGGTGGTGTCGAGAGGGCCATGACCTACCTGATGGAACAGGCGACGGCTTGAGGCGTGGCCATGGACGACACCATCCTTGTTGAAAGACGCGACGGTATCGTCACCGTCATCCTCAATCGCCCCGACAAGTTGAACGCCATGACCAAGCCCATGTGGGGCCGCCTGGGCGAGGTCTTCCATGAACTGGATAGCGACGACGACGTCAGGGTCATTGTCCTGCGTGGTGCCGGCGAGCGGTCGTTCAGTCCGGGAAATGACATCGGCGAGTTCGAGACCGACCGGTCGAATGCCGAGCAGGCGGGCGCCTACGGTCAATTGATGCACGGAACCATCGCCGCCATTCGGGCCTGCCGCCATCCGAGCGTGGCCATGATCCACGGGATCTGCGTCGGCGGGGGGCTGGAGCTTGCCGGTCTCATGGACATTCGGATCGCCGGACATTCGAGTCGGTTCGGCGCGCCGATTTCCAAGTTGGGCCTTGTCATGGCCTATCCCGAGCTCTCCTGCCTGAACGATCTGGTCGGACACGCGGCGGCGCTGGAAATCCTCCTCGAAGGCCGGATCATCGATGCCGACGAGGCCCTGCGGCTCGGCATCGTCAGCCGTATCGTCGACGATAATGCGGTCGAGGCCGAGGCTATGGAAACGGCCGGGCGAATTGCCGCCGGTGCCCCGCTCGTCCACCGCTGGCACAAGAAGTTCCTGAAGCGCTTGCAAGATTCGGCGCCGTTGACGCCGGAGGAGGAAGCGGAAGGGTTTGCCTGTTACGATACCGAGGATTTCCGGACCGGATACAAGGCCTTCCTGGCCAAGCAGACGCCTGTGTTCAAGGGGCGCTGACGTGGCGGAACGAAGCGGACCGCTCACCGGCATGAAAGTCATCGAACTGGCCCATGTCATGGCCGGTCCGGTCTGCGGATTGATGCTGGCCGACATGGGCGCCGACGTCATCAAGATCGAGAAGGTCCCGGGCGGGGATGACACGCGGCGCATGACTCCGTCCGAGATCGACGGCGAGGCGGCGGCGTTCCTGATGATGAACCGCAACAAGCGCGGCATGGCGATCAACCTGAAAACGGATGCGGGCAAAAACCTTCTTCTGCGCATGCTGGAGACGGCCGACGTCGTCATCGAGAATTTCCGGGCCGGTACCATGGAACGGTTGGGCCTGGGATACGACGACCTGAAAAAGATCAACCCCGGCCTTATCTACTGCGCCATATCCGGTTTTGGCCGCACAGGGCCCTATGCCAACCGCGGCGGTTTCGATCTGATCGCCCAGGGCATGTCCGGGCTCATGTCGATCACCGGCGAGGGTCCGGGCCGGCCGCCCTGCAAGGTCGGCGCGCCGGTCACCGACATCACCGCCGGCATTCTGGCCGCCATGGCGGTGTCGGCGGCCTATGCCCACAAACTGAAGACCGGCGAAGGGCAGATGGTCGACACGTCGCTGTTCGAGGCCGGCATCACCCATACCTACTGGCAGTCGGCGATTTCATTGGCAACGGGCGAAGCACCGGTGCCCATGGGTTCGGCCCACCCGCTGAACGGCCCCTACCAAGCCTTCGAGACGGCGGACGGCTGGATTACCGTCGGTGCCGCCAACCACGCCAATTGGCTGCGCTTGACGGAAGCGGTCGGCCGCCCGGACCTGGCCGAGGATGAGCGCTTCCTGGACAACGCCGGACGCATGGCGAATCTGGCCACCCTGGGCGAGATCCTGTCCGAAATCTTTCGCACCCGTCGGCAATCGGAGTGGCTGGATATTCTCGAGAAAGCGGGGGTCCCGGCCGGTCCGGTCCTCGATGTCAGCGAGATGCACAACGACCCGCACGCCTTGGCACGCGAGATGGTCGTCGAGACCAACCACAGCCTCCTCGGGCCGGTGAAGACCATTGGTTGCCCGGTCAAGTTTTCGGAAACGCCCTCGGCCATCGACAGCGGCGCGCCGGTCTATGGCGAGCACACACGGGCCATCCTATCGGAATACGGCATAAAAGATGATGATGTTGTCGACCTGATCGCGTCAGGCGCCGTGGTCGCGGCCGAAAAATAAACCGCGGTCCAGCACCGAACCGCGGTTCATTCTCCACCCCGTATGTGGAAGCGATCGTGTTCGATCGTTGATCAGTTGGTCTTCTTGGCAGCGCAGGGATTGCATGGGTTGCAAGGGCTGCAGGCCTTCTTAGCGGCGCAGGGGTTGCACGGGCTGCAGGCCTTCTTCGCCGCACAAGGGTTGCATGGGCTACAGGCCTTCTTGGCCGCGCACGGATTGCATGCCGCCAGTTCGATGATTTCCGGTCTGGGTTGCGCCTTGGGCAAGGCGGCGGGATTTTCGGCGGCCGGCCTGCTGGCTCGCGCACCACAGACAATAAAGGTCCCCCCGACGATGGCGATACCGGCGCCGAACACGGCCGGGATCACCGTCGTTGAAAGCAAACGGTCCCTGAATGATTTCACGCGCTGTCTCCTTCTTTGAGAGCTTGAGAATTGGACGAAAACGAAGACGGTTCGATCACGACTAAACTCGCAGAAGCGCGAAAGCCGAGCCAATGAACCGCCCCGGGTTTGCCGGAGGCGGTTTTGTTTGAGTCATGCAGCCATAGCATGATCTTCGGTTTGTGCATAGAACCGCGCTTCGGCCTCGGCGGGCGGGATGTGTCCGATCGGGCCGAGGAGGCGCCGATTGTTGAACCAATCGACCCATTCGAGGGTTGCCATTTCGACCTGTTCGATACTCCTCCAGGGGCCGAGACGGTGGATCGCCTCGGCCTTGTAGAGGCCGTTGATC
>Ga0209680_1000244_pt1 | contig 14194 bp, 9 predicted proteins | sample WorMetLIZISLAND1_FD_187413 | JGI IMG/M metagenome (GOLD analysis project Ga0209680, IMG submission 187413) | Marine gutless worms symbiont microbial communities from Max Planck institute for Marine Microbiology, Germany - Olavius loisae LIZARD... ... | reverse complement strand
TCCGCGCAGAACACGGGTTTGGACACCAAATCAAACGCTCAACGAAGAGCGAAGGCCGAAAATCATGAGGCCGGAGTACAGCAGCAATGCCACCTTGATCTCGCAAAGGCATTTTTCGAGGTGCCCTTTCATCTTTACCAGCGACACGGATTCGGGAACCGGTGCCGGCAACCGCGATACCATCACTGATTTTGAAGCCGACAATGACGACGAGGACATCTTCCTCGACAGCATCCGCCTGGGCACCTTCTCCTTCGTCGGTTTCTATGCTTCTGGCTCCGAGGCGGCGACGGCGTTTGCCGGCAACGGCAACACCTCGGCCCGGTTCGACGACGACACCGATCTCCTCGAGATCGATATCGATGGCGACGGCACGGAGGTCGATATGGAAATCGTGCTGACCAATGTAATGGGTAACCAACTGCACACCGAGGATTTCACGACGACGGCATCCGGCGAAATCCTGGTGTCGGGAACCGAAACGGTCGTTCTGACGGCCAGCAGCGATACCGTCACCGGAAGCTCCGGCGCCGACACCATCACCTTGAGCGGCATAGCGGCCATCGGTGATGAGGTCGATCTGGCCGGCGGCACGGACATTCTCACGCTCGACGACAGCGGCAATGACCTGACCGTCACCAACGTGGAGACCCTCACCGGCGGCAGCGGCACCGACAGGGTCACACTGGCGGACGGCGACGAGACGATTACCGTGGCGTCGGTCGATACCCTCACCGGCGGCAGCGGCAACGACACGGTCACCCTGGGCTCGGCGCAATCGTCGGGAACCATCGATCTAGCCGGCGGCAGCAGCGACAGTCTTGCCCTTGCCGACGGCACCAACAGCCTGACCGTCTCCAACACCGAAACCATCACCGGCGGCAGCGGCACCGATACGATCACCCTGGGGGACAGTGGCAACACGGTGACCATTTCCGCCATCGAGAACCTGACCGGCGGCGCCGGCACGGACGTGGTGACCTTGAGTGCGTCCGTCAGTGCGGCGGCATTCACCACGCTGGCCAACGGCCTGACGGCGGCCCAGGACACCATCGTCAATGGCACCAGCCTGACCCTGACCGGCGAGACCGTCGCCATCGGCCTGACCAACCAGAGCAGCCTGATTGCCACGGACGGCGGCAGCACGGCCTTCAACGGGACGTTCTCCAACGCCTCCGGCGCGACGTTGACCCTGCAGAGCCCGAGCACGACCAGTTCGGTCCTGACGGTGGCCGACGGCTTCACCAACTCAGGCTCCATCGTGGTTGAAGCGAATTCAGCGTCCGTGGTGACCACGACCCTGGCGGTGACGACGGGGACCCTGACCAACGCCTCCGGCGCGACCATCCAGACGACGACCAATACCGGCGACACGGCGATCATCGACGCGGTGCTGAGCAACGCCGGCACGCTGGACATCGACGGCACGACAACCCTGAACAACACGACCCGCACCTTCACCAACACCGGCGCCATCGACATCGCCGCCAGCCAGACGCTTACGGTCACCGGCGGCACGGTGACGCTGGACACGGGGTCGGCGCTTTCCGGGACGGGAACGCTGAGCCTGGGCAGCAGCGCCGACCTGACACTGAACGTTGACACCACCTTCGGGTCGTCGGCGACCAAGCTGTCAATGGACGGCGGCACGGTGTCGACGGGCGGATCGAACACCCTTTCGGTGGGCTCGACGGCAACGTTCTCGTCGAACACCGTCAACGTCGGCTACACCAACAGCGGGACGACGACGGCGACGGCGACGACCTTTTCGGGAACGGTGACCAACACGTCGGGCACCTTCACGGTGGAGGGCGCGAGCGCTTTTTCCAATGCCGCCGCCGACAGCTTCTCCAATGCGTCGGGCGCGACGCTGACCCTGCAGAGCCCGAGCACGACCAGTTCGGTGCTGACCGTGGCCGACGGCTTTACCAACGCGGGCACCATCGTCATCGACGCCGATTCTGCGTCTGCGGTGAGCACGACCCTGGCGCTGAGCACGGGGACCCTGACCAACGCCTCCGGCGCCACCATCCAGACGACGACCAATACCGGCGACACGGCGATCATCGACGCGGTGCTGAGCAACGCCGGTACGCTGGATATCGACGGCAAGACGACCCTGACCAACACTGGCAGGACCTTCACCAACACCGGCGCCATCGACATCGCCGCCAGCCAGACGCTTACGGTCACCGGCGGCACGGTGACGCTGGATACGGGGTCGGCGCTTTCCGGGACGGGAACGCTGAGCCTGACCAACAGCGCCGACCTGACGCTGAACGTCGACACCACCTTCGGCTCGTCGGCGACCAAGCTGTCAATGGACGGCGGCACGGTGTCGACGGGCGGATCGAACACCCTTTCGGTCGGTTCGACGGCAACGTTCTCGTCGAATACCGTCAACGTCGGCTACACCAACAGCGGGACGACGACGGCGACGGCGACGACCTTCTCCGGTTCGGTGACCAACACGTCGGGCACCTTCACCGTCGAGGGTGCGAGCGCCTTTTCCAACGCCTCCGCCGACAGCTTCTCCAACGCGTCGGGGGCGACGCTGACGATCCAGAGCCCGAGCACGACCAGTTCCGTTCTGACGTTGGCCAACAGCTTCACCAACGCTGGCACGATCGTCATCGACGCGGACTCATCGTCGGTGGTGAGCACCACCCTGGCGCTCAGTTCAGGCACCCTGACCAACGCCTCGGGCGCAACCATCCAGACGACCACCGGCTCCGGCGACACGGCGATCATCGACGCGGTGCTGAGCAACGCCGGCACGCTCGACATCGACGGCACGACGACCCTGACCAACACGGCCCGCACCTTCACCAACACCGGCGCCATCGATATCGCCGCCAGCCAGGATTTCACCGTTGACGGCGGCACGGCAACGCTCAGCAGCGGTGGCACCCTGAAAGGGACGGGGACCCTAATCGTTTCCAGCGCCACCCTTTCCAACCAGGGCACCATCAACGCCGCCGGAGCGCACACCATCGGCACCCTGTCGATCACAGGCGACGTCGACCAGACGGGCACGTCGATCCTCGAGGTCGACATCGATCCCGACGCCGGTCCGATCTATGACGTCCTCGCTGTCAGTGGCGATTACCAGGGTGCGGGCACCATCGACATGCAGTTCGCGTCCGGCGGCAACCCGGCCAGCGCCACCACCTATACCGGCGTCGTCACCTACGCGACGTCGAGCGGCTCAGCGCCGAGCGTCACCCATGACCTGTCGGCCGCATTCGCCGGCTCGGCGACCCTTGCCGCAGGCCAACTCGATGTCACCCTGACACCAACGTTCCAGAATACCTTCGACGGCGATACGGATACTGTCTACGGCACCAACGCCAACTGGAGCCTCAATACTGCGCCGGACGACACCGAGGATGTCCTGATCAACAGCACCTTTGCCGTGACCTATCCGAGCGGCACGTCCACGGTCAATTCGTTCTATATCGACGATACGGCGAGCCTGGCGATCTCCGGCGGCACCTTCCAGATCGACGACCAGTCCCGCGTTGAGACCAGCGCCAACCTCATCATGACCGGCGGCACCTTCGCCGAACGGGACGATTCGGACGGCAGCACGACCGGAACGCTCTTCGTCGCCGGCACCCTGCAGGCGCGGGGCGACAGCGTCGCCATATCCGCACCGCTCGACATCCTGCCCAATGCGAACGTCGTCATCGGCGCCTCCGACACCTACGCCGACGTCAATCCCGACCTGACGCTCAACGGCACGGTCACCAACGACGGCACGATCAAGCTCGACGACGCTGATTCGAATTCCGTCCAGGCGGCGACGCTGACCATTTCGGCCACGGGATCGCTCAGCAATTCGGGCACCATCCAGTCGTTGACGACCAGCGGCAGCTCTGGCGCGCGCACCATCGACGGCTCGCTTACCAACACCGGCACCATCGATGTCGACCGCTCGATGACCATCGAGATCACGGTCAGCGGCGAGACCTTCAATACGGTCGGCGGCACCATCGACGTCGCAGCGAGTCAAACTTTGACGGTATCGACCAGCGCCAACTCATCGGGCGGCACCGTCATCGGCACCGGCACCGTATTTACCGGCGTTCGCGATACGTCCAGCAGCACCATCGGCACCACCAACCTGACCGGCACCCATACCCTGACGCTGTCCAGCGACTTCACCCACAACACCGACAACCTGGCGTTCGGCGGCGGTGTGACGGTAACGGGCACGAGCAAGACGTTCACCATCGGCAGCGGCGGCGACCTGGCGATCACCAACGACACCTTCGACAGCGGCATCACCCTGGTCGTCGCCTCGGGCGGCACGCTCCGCGCCATGGGTCAACCCGGTGATACGATCAACGGCACCTTCGAGGTCAACGCCGGCGGCACGGTCGTCATCGGCGCCAACAACAACACCAACAACAATCCCAAACTGACCCTGGCCGGCACGTCGACCAACGCCGGCACCCTGCAACTCGACGATCTGGTGACGTCGACAGGGAAAAACGCGACGCTGGTCATCACCGGATCGTTCACCAATTCGGGCACCTTGCAGGCGCTGGATACCACCAGCGACGGCGGTTCCCGCACCATCGAAGGATCGGTGACCAACACCGGAACCGTGGACATCGACACCGATACAACCATCACCAACACGAGCGCGACCTTTACGTCGTCGGACGGCACCATCGACGTGCTCGCCGGCAAGACCCTGACCGTCAGCGGCGGCACCACGGTGTTCGGGTCCGGTACGGTGTTGAGCGGAAGCGGCTCCATTACGCTGGCGGGTTCTCACACGCTCGAAATCGCAGGTGACTTTTCCCATGACGGATCGCCGTCGGTTAACTTCGGCGGTGCCATTACGTTGACCGGCACCAACGTCACCGCCGATTTTTCCAACGTCAGCGTTTCGTCCTTGACCACCCTCACCGGCGGATCCGGTGACGATTCCGTAACCTTCGCCTCTGCGCTCGGGTCCGGGACGGTCGACCTGGGGACCGGAACGGATATCCTCACCCTCAGCGACAGTGCGGATGTTCTCTCCCTCTCCAATACGGAAACCATTTACGCCGGCGATGGCGCCGACCAACTGACTTACACCGGATCCGTTGCGACGACGATCAAAGGCGATTTAGGCGCCGACACCCTGGCTCTCGACGGCTCAGCGGCCCATACCGTCCTCTACTTCACATCCTCTGACGGCGGCAGCGCCGGGGCCAACAGCGGCTACGACACGATCACAGGTTTTTCCACGTCGACCGATACCTTCAAGGTCGGCAGCGCCCTCGACACCCTGCTCGACGACATCACCAGCGATGGCTCGTTTACCTTCGTGACCGATGCGGCGGCCGATTTCTCGACGACTCACGAGGCTCTTATGGTCGTCACCGGGGTGGACGACGCCGACCTGGTCGCAGCTTCCTTTACGAACCTGATCAGCACCATCAACGGCCTTGGCGTGACCAGCGCCAACGGAGACGACGCCCTGATCGTCGCCCAGGGCACAACGGATACCGCCGTCTATTATTTCGCAGAGAACGGATCGACCGCCAACAATGTGGAAAGCGGTGAACTTTCCCTTCTGGCGCTGATCGATACGGCGCTGGTCAGCACCACGGAAATCACCGGGTCTTAGTTCCGCCGCCGGCTGGCTTCGTGTCGTCCGGCTCCTTCCACGTCATGATGCGCCGCTCCGTGTTCTCGATCTGTGTCGGGTCCAGAAGGGCTGTGACCTCCAATTGCCGCTGCCGCGCCCAGGCGTTCCCCTGACCGGCCGCCAGGCCGAGTCAGAAATAGGCCTCAACCGGATCGCGGGCGACGCCGAGCCCGCGGGCGTACATGTCGCCCAGGTTGAGTTGTGCCACCGCGTCGCCGAGCCCTGCGGCGCGGCGATACCACTGGGCGGCGCGGCCGGGATCGCGCGTAACCCCTTCGCCCTGGAACAATACGTTGGCGAGCGCCGTCATGGCGGTCGCGTTGCCGCCGTCGGCGAGGCGGCGCCAGAGCGTCACCGCCTCATCGTAATCGCCGGCGTCGTAGGCCGCGAAGGCGCTGGCCAGCGCCTCCTCTTCGCCGACGGCGACGGCCGCACCGGTGCCGGCCGACAGGACCGCGACGACCATGGCCGCGAGAATCGGCACCCTGCGAATCCCTTCGACCATCCTCCGCAACCGACGTCCCTTCACGACAAAAACACGACTTTCGTCACCGCCCCACGGCGCCAGCGCGGAATAGGCGGTTCGGCGACAAATGAAGCATACCGGACCTTTGCGGGCCGAATCGGACACAATCCCTTGATCGAACTCAAAAAGAATCGATCTTATTAGACGCGCGCCCCATTGTCACGGAACGGCCGGAGCGCTATTTTTTACACTGATCTGCAAAGAGGGATCGCATGGCCGAAGACGACAAGAAATATCGATTGGTGACTCGTGCCGATTTCGACGGAGTCGTTTGCGGTACGCTTCTCAACGAACTCGACATGATCGACGACGTCGTTTTCGTCGAGCCGCAGACGATGCAGGCCGGTGAGTTTGCGGTAAGCGACCGCGACATCACCGCCAACCTTCCCTACGTGGAAGGAGTCCACCTTTGCTTCGACCACCATATCAGCGAGACCGAACGGGTGTCCGAACAGGGTAACCGGGTCATCGACCCGGACGCGCCGTCGGCGGCCCACGTGGTCTACATGTATTACGGCGGCAAGCAGGGTTTCCCGGAAATCTCGTCGGAACTGATCGATGCCGTCAACAAGGCCGACTCGGCGCAGTACTCACGCGAAGAAGTGATGGCGCCGGAGGGCTGGACGCTGCTCAACTTCATCATCGACCCGAGGACGGGGATCGAGCGGATCGACGGTTTCTCGATCGACAAGGACGAGCTCCTGCTCAGGTTGATGACCTACTGCCGTCACAATCCGATCGAGGAGATTTTGGCGCTGCCAGATGTCATCGAGCGGGTCAATGCCTACCAGCTCAATTCTGAGTTCGGCGAACTGCAGATCGACCGCTGTTCCGAAATGCAGGGTTCCGTCGTCGTCACCGACCTCCGCCGGGAGGCGAAGGTCGAGATGGTCAACCGGTTCATGATCTACGCACTCTATCCGGAGGCGAAGGTTTCCGTGAACCTGCAATTGGGACCCGACGCGGGGATGACGTCCATCGCCGTTGCCAAATCGGTATTTGACCGGTCATCGCAAGCCAACATCGGTTTGATGATGCTCGAATACGGGGGGGCGGCCATGCCGGTGCGGGGACGTGCCGTGTGGCCGATGACAAGGCGGATGCAACCGTCGCTGAAATCGTCAACCGATTGAACGAGGCCGGTTGACCGCGGGGCCGCCGGCGCCGGCCGGCGGCGAGGACACACCCTTTTCGGGGGGCAAATTGGCGGAAACGGACGACGCCGACACCGGTAATCTCGACAAACCCGAAGGCGAATTGACCGCGGCAAACCGCGATTGGCTGGGTCGCGTCCTGTGGGACGGTCCGTCGCCCTCGGTCGCCCATCTCCTATCGCCCACCGACGTTCTGGCATCGGTCCCCCTGCCGTCGCTCCTTCCGACCGAAGCGCCTGCCGCCGGCGCGCCGCCGGTCCCCGTCGAGGTGCCGGCGGATTTGTTCGACGGGTTTGCGGACATCGAAACGGTCGAGATCATCGGCCTGCCCGAGGGCGCCGCTATGAACGCCGGGCGCGCCGGTGGCGAGGGCGTGTGGCTCCTCGAGGCCGGCGATGTCGTGGGACTCGAGCTGTTGCCGGCCGACGGCCACTGGAGCGTCGCCAATTTGACCGTCAAAGTGACGGCGACGGAGGCGGCGAGCGGGGACAAGGTGACCAACATGGCGGCGATCCGCATGGAAATCGCCGGTTCACCCTCGGAAGCCCAGGAATCCGGCGAAACGGCGGGGCCTCCCGAACAGCCGGACGGGGCCGCGGCGGAAGACGAAAGCCAGGAAGCGGACGGCGAAAAAGACACGGTCGATATCCGACACCTGGTGCCGCCGCCGCCGGAACCCCGGCCGCAACCCGAACTAGCGGCCGACGAGGACGTAAAGTCGGCCCAGCCTGAGCCCGCCGCGACCGACGTGCCGGAGGAAGCGGAGCCAGCGGTCGAGGAAGGGGTGGCGGAACGCGAGGATTCCGGACAGGCTGAACCGGCCCCGGCAGCGGCAGGGGAGATTCCTGCAGAACCGGACTCAAAGACCGCATCCGTCAGATTGCAACCCGCAAAGGCCGTTGCCAAGGTGGCAGCGGCGAAAGCGCCAGCGGCAAGACCGACGACGCCGCAGACCAAGAGGAAGGCGGGCGCTTCCGTGCAATTGCGTCCGGCCACCGTCAGAAAAGTGGAAACGCCGTCGGCAAGGCCGTCCACACCGCCTGAAACTCCGTCCGTTGCCAAGCCGGCGGCCCGCAAGGCCGGGGTGGTTCTAAGGAAGCCCGAGAAGCCCTCACCGCCGCCAACCCCGGCGCCAACCCCGGGCGATCGGCGCCGGCCGACGGGAGAGATCGTCGTACGTCTCGGCGGCGCGCCGGAACGGGGCGATCCCCATTACCGGATCGCCGTCGACGGCCGCCAGGTGGCGAGCGGAAACGTCGATTGGACCCTCGGCCTACCGGCCATCGAGGACGGGGGCGAAGGGGCCGTCTGTTGGCAGACGGTGCGATTTCCCTGGGATTTTGCCACCGTCGTTCCCGACGAAATCAGTCTGCGCTACGAACTCGGACACGGCTCAGAGCCGGACGAGGCCGGGGCCTTGCTGGTCGACTGGATCGATATCGACGGGTTGCGGGTGCGCGATGGCGAACCCTATGCCCATGCCGATGACGGTCGGGTTCCCTGGCCGGGATCCGATCGTCTGAAATCCTGGATCGGCGAACTTGTATTCGATGTCGGCGGCGCCTTTGCCGGCGAGCCACGGCGAAAACGAGATAAGAAGCCGAACGGGACAGCTTCATCTGCCGACGCCGACGAAGAGCCCGGGAAAGCTGCCCAAGGCCCGACGGCGCAGCCTCTGGTCGTTCGCGTCAGCGAGGATGACGCCGCCGACAGCGTCGTCATGAGTGAACTCGCGGCCCTGCGCTCCTTCGTCCGCGGGCGCGATGACCCGCGCATCGATCCCGGGCGCGAAGGCACCTACGACCGTCTCGGGCTGGCGTCGGGATCGTGGAGCGACGTCGTCGCCATTGGCCCCGACGGCAAGGAGCTCGATCTCGACAGGTTCGGCGGTGCCAAGCGGTTCTCGGTTACGGCGGGCGAAGACCTGAAACGCAAATTCCTGACCGAGGCCGCCAAGCGCGCCCCGTTTGACGGTCAGGACAGGGCGTCCGGCGACAGGAAGACCGATGACGGCTCGACCGCGGCCAATGTCTCGGTGGAGACCGGACGGGAGATTAAACGGAGGTTCCTGGCCGGCATGATCGACCGTCTATCGTTCCTGAGCGCATCCGGGCCGGGCGAGCCGGTGGAGGCCGATGAGCCGGAGGAAGGACCGCGTTCCGGCGCGCCGGCCGTCTACGATCAGGCCTTCGACGTGAAGCGCAAGTTTCTTGACGGCATCGTCGGCAAGGGCCTGGCGAGACTGGAAACCGTTCTCAGGCGTCCGAAGGACAGGCCGATGCCCGCCGCGCCCCTGTCCCCGATTGCGGACGTTACCGTCGAGGCGCCTGTTCCGGTCCGCATCGGTGACGGCGATCCGATCTCGAAGCGTCAAGCGGTCCGCCGGTTCTACGGCCGCACCCTGAAGCGCGCGCTGGACAAGCTGCAATCGACTGTTTTCGATGACAGCCAGCCGGCACCGCAACCATCTCGACTGGAGGGCCGGCGCTCGCCACCGGGTCCGATGTCCGGCGGGCACGGTGAGGCGGCGACCCGGGATTTCGCGGAACGCATGCGAAGCGAGTTTTTCGACAACGCCATGCGCAAGGCCATGGCCCGAGGCGCGTCGCCCGGCATCGACGGCCGCGGCTGATCCGTTCACTTTCTGTTTACGATTTAGCGCTATTCATAGGGGTTGAAAGACCAACACCAAGAGATGGATAGGGTCCGATCGCCGTCGTTCTGGGTACGCTCGCGTTTATCATGTCGCTGGGAGCCTTGTGGTTGACCAGCGAGGCGCTGCGCCGCTCCGACGGGATGGGCGAGGCCCTGGTCCGGCCGCACCTGCGGGAGGTGAAATCCCGCTTGGCCGACAATAGGGCGACGCTGCACAGCATCGATGTCCGTCTCGAAACCCTCGAACGCCAGGTCAAGATCCTGATGAGCGCCAACCGGGCACCGACCGAACTGGTCGAGCAGACCCAGGTCATGCGTGACGCGGTCGAGGATGTGCGCCGGTTCGACCCGAGTTCCGTCTACCACGCCTGACGCCGGACCGCTCACCGCGGTTACGGCCGTCCCGCGCCCGTGAAACTCCATTGACATGACCGGGCAAGGCCCGCGTTATGAGCCGATGAACGACTATCTACTCGAACACGCGTTGCTTCCGGACGGCTGGGCCGGGAAGGTCCGGGTCGCCGTCGACGGTAGCGGGGCGATCACATCGGTCGAGCCCGATGCCGACGGCGCCGATGCGGTCCCGGTGGGCGGCATCGTCCTGCCGGGCCTGCCCAATCTTCATTCCCATGCCTTCCAACGCGCCGCCGCCGGCCTCACCGAACGGCGTCACACGGAAGGCGGCGACAGCTTCTGGACCTGGCGCCAGGTCATGCACCGGTTCGTCGAGCAGCTGGCACCGGACGACGTCGAGGCGATCGCCGCCCAGCTCTATGTGGAGATGCTGAAAGCGGGCTACACCTCGGTTGCCGAGTTCCATTACCTGCATCACCGGCCCGACGGCTCGCCCTACGACCGGGCCGACGATATGGCGCAGCGGATCGCCGGAGCCGCCGGTATCGGATTGACGCTGCTGCCCGTCCTCTATTCGGTCGGCGGCTACGGCGGCGCCGAACCCAACCCAGGGCAACGTCGCTTCATCATGGCCGTCGATGCTTTTCTCGATGTGGTCGGCGGTTTGATGGCGGCCTTCGAGGGCGACGGGCAGGTGCGCATCGGCGCGGCGCCGCACAGCATCCGCCAGGTGCCGCCCGAGGCATTGACCGATTGCCTGACGGGGCTGACCGGCCTCGACCCGGTTGCGCCCATCCATATCCACGTCGCCGAACAGGTGCGCGACGTCGAGGATCACATGCGTTTCACCGGGGCCCGGCCGGTCGCCTGGCTGCTCGACAACGCGCCCGTCGATGAGCGCTGGTGCTTCGTTCATGCCACCCACATGACGCCCGAGGAAACGGCCGGTCTCGCCCTGTCCGGTGCCGTTGCCGGCCTGTGTCCGACCACCGAAGCCAACCTGGGCGACGGCCTGTTTCCGCTGGTCCCGTACCTGGATGCCGGCGGCCTCATCGGCATCGGGTCGGACAGTCATGTTTCGGTCAGCCCCCTGGAGGAACTGCGCTGGCTGGAATACGGGCAACGGCTCAGCACGCTGGCCCGTAACGTCGCGGCACCGCACCACGGCGGCTCGACGGCGCGGCGTTTGATCGACGCCGTCCTCGCCGGCGGGACCCGGGCCCTGGGCCGGCCGGTCGGCGCCATCGCGGCCGGGCGCCGCGCCGATTGGATCGTCGTCGACGATCGGCATCCGCAGCTCGCCGGCCGCGACGAAGACGCCCTGCTCGATTCCCTGGTTTTCAGCGGCAACGCCAATCCGGTACGCGACGTCATGGTCGGCGGCACTTGGGTCGTGCGCGAAGGCCGCCACGCCGCCGAGGACGCCATCGCCGAGCGCTATCGGGAAACGGTGCGGCGGCTCAACACCTTTGAGCAATCGCCGCTTTAAGGCCCCGGGCGGCGTCCGTATATTGACCCGGAAAGGATAGACGCCATGTCGGATGTTTCCGATCGCCTGTCCATGGGCTTTTCCTGCGTCGGACATTTCTACTCGCACCTGTTCGCGCCGATCTTCTTTACGCTGGTTCCGCTCGCTCTCGAACAGGAGCTGGGGCTCAGCCACGGCGAGACGGTGGCGCTGATCGTTGCCGGCAATCTGCTCTATGGCCTGGCCGCGCCTTTGGCCGGCTGGCTCGGCGATCGCTGGTCGACCATCGGCATCATGACCATCTTCTTCATCGGCACGGGCTTCGGCATGGTCATGGCCGGTAGCGCCGAGACGCCGTTCGGGATCGCGCTGTGGCTCGCCGTCACCGTGCTCTTCGGATCCATCTATCACCCGGTCGGCATCGCCTGGCTGGTCCGGGTTTCCGTCAACACGGGCACGGTCTTGGGCATCAACGGCATCTTCGGCGGCCTCGGACCGGCGCTCGCCGCCGTCATGACCGGCTTCTTCATCGACGCCTTCGGCTGGCGGTCGGCCTATATCGTGCCGGGCACGGTGATCATATTCAGCGGTTTCCTGTTCCTCGGCCTCGTCGCCAAGGGCTGGATCCTGGAGCCCACGGGCGACCGCAAGCCGTCGCCGGCGGTCAGCCGCGGCGAGATGTTCCGGGTCTACGCCATCCTCGCCTTCACCATGACCTGCGGTGGCCTCATCTATCACGCCACCGGACCGGCCCTGCCGAAGGCCTTCTCGCTCGATTTCGGCACCACGGGAGCCAGCGTCTACACGGTGTCGTTCCTGGTCGGCATCGTCTACGCCACGGCCGGCCTCGTGCAGGTCCTCGGCGGCCGGCTCGCCGACATCTTTCCCGTACGCCGCATCTATCTGATCAGCTTCCTCCTGCAGGTCCCGGTCTTGGCGTTCGCCGGCACGCTGGGCGGTACGGCGCTGGTCGCCGCCGCCGTGATCATGGTCAGCCTCAACACGTCGGGCCTGCCGGCCGAGAACATGCTGATCGCACGCTACACGCCGCCCGACCGGCGCGGCTTCGTCTACGGCCTCAAGTTCGTCATCGCCAGCGGCATCACCAGTCTCGGCGTCATCCTCGAAGGCATGCTCTTCGACATGACCGGTGGTTTTCTCGCTGTCTTCGCCGGCCTGGCGCTGTTGGCGGCGGCCGGCGTCGCTGCCATCCTGCTGTTGCCGGGCGAGGCGGCCGCGGCGGCGCAACCCGCCGAGTGAAGGCCGAATAGTAGCTGAGTAAAGGCCGGGTAGATCAAGGATGAACGACGCACCCGTGATCATCGACCGCCTCGACCACCTGGTCCTCACCGTCGCCGACATCGAGGCGACCTGCGCCTTCTACGGCCGCGTGCTCGGCATGGAGACGGTGGTCTTCGTCGGCGGCCGCACGGCGCTCGCCTTCGGGCGCCAGAAGATCAACCTGCATCCGGCCGGCAACGAATACGAACCGAAGGCGAAAACCGCGTTGCCGGGCACCGGCGATCTCTGTTTCATCACCGAAACGCCGCTCAATGACGTCATCGCCCATTTGCAGGACTGCGGCGTCGACATCATCGAAGGGCCGACGGCAAAGACCGGCGCCACCGGACCGATCACGTCCGTCTACTTCCGCGACCCGGACGGCAACCTGATCGAGGTGTCAACCTACGACTGACCGGCCCCGGGCGGCCGGGCCAATCCATTTCTTCTGCGTAACAACCGGCAGTACTGTTGCCTAACAGGCACATACCGGACGGCTGCGCGGATTCCGCGTTTCCGAAAACCGTCACCAAAGGGTCGACAACCTAAGACAGAAAGCTACATATTATTAATGAGATTAAAGCGAGAGAAGAGAAAAAAGAGAAAAACGATGAACGAACAAACACAAAAAATGACCACGGAGGAACGCCTGAAGATCCTCGAATCGGCGCACCGTGCACTGGCCGGCGAACTGGACGACATCCGCCGGCACGTCAACGACCTTCGGGAGGAAAATGCGCGCCTCAGGCAGAGGCGGGAAAGAGTCATAGACTGAGATCGCCCGATGGCGACCCAATGCCGCATCGTCTGAAATCACCTTGATCGGTTGAATTCTCGGATACCTGGGCTGGTCAATATGGCGTCAATCCGGGTTTCGCTGCCTCTCGATGATGCCTAAGACCGGCCAGGGACCATCCGCACGTTAGTCAAAAACACCCTGATGTCGGCTTTCAATTGATCAGCGATCCTTGAAGGCCGTGACTAGGGCCTGTTGAGATTCATTGCGAATTGATGAGGGCAGCGGCGGCATAAATGAAGGCTGAGAAGCTGTCGTCGGTTTTGTCGCTTCGCATGGCGATGCGCTTGAACTCCTTGAGCTTGCAGAAGAA
>Ga0209680_1000243_pt1 | contig 14196 bp, 12 predicted proteins | sample WorMetLIZISLAND1_FD_187413 | JGI IMG/M metagenome (GOLD analysis project Ga0209680, IMG submission 187413) | Marine gutless worms symbiont microbial communities from Max Planck institute for Marine Microbiology, Germany - Olavius loisae LIZARD... ... | reverse complement strand
AGACTGGGGTTTGAACTGACATTGATCGACTCCTGTGTATTAGGGGCTGTTGACATTCATCATTCACGGTCCGATTGCGGCCCTTTCACGCGCTGACAGCGCGGTGGCCTCGTCAGTACGAAAGACCTCTCACAATCATGTGATTTGTAGTTAAGATCAAGACCCCTGGAGCTTGGGGGCTAGTTGGAAACCACATCCTCTTTTCTGTCCGCAGATTACGCAGATTGTTTCTGTTTCTAATTCTGCGGGAAGCTGCGTAATCTGCGGATAGCAAGTATGGGCGCTCCAAGTGCCAAGGATTTGCTCCCACGCTGGAGCGTAGGAGCCAGAGAGACACCAATGACGTAACTAAATGCAACCCAGTCGTTTAGATCCCGCTGCGTCATTCCGCAGGGATTACTGGAATCCAGTACCAGGAATGGTAAGAACAGAGGGGCTCTGAACGATTACAAGGCAATGAGCTCAAGAGCCATCGATGATAGCAAGTCGATTGCAACAGATTTGCATTCATTCGCGTTCACTTACGGTAGAAGAAGAATCCCCAATGGAGGAACCACCGATGTGATCGGTACCTTGGCGTTGCTGTACTCACCCTTATGATAGCCTGCTGAGTTTGATTCTTCATGCTCAACCAGATTCCAGGCGACAGGTCATCAGGTAGTTGACGTCTGGATCCCGGTTGGCAAAGCGGTAGGTGTCGGTCAGGGGGTTGTAGGTCATGCCGGTAATGTCTTGGGTGTGCATCCCTGCGGTCCGTACCCAGGAGTCCAGTTCTGAGGGTTTGATGAAACGTCCGTAGTCATGAGTCCCCCTCGGCAGCACACCGAGGATATACTCGGCACCGATGATCGCCAACAGGTAGGATTTGAGATTGCGGTTCAGGGTAGAAAAAAAGACGAAACCGCTAGGGCTTACGAGGCGGGCGCAGGCCATGACCACGGACGCCGGGTCAGGTACGTGCTCGAGCAGTTCCATACAGGTAACCACATCGAACCGGGCCGGGCTCTCCGCGGCCAAATCCTCCACTGGGACCCGGCGATAGGTGACCTGGACGCCGGACTCCAGAGTGTGCAGCTCGGCGACCTGCAGGGGTCGCTCCCCCATGTCGATACCGGTCACCTGCGCCCCGAGTACGGCCATACCTTCGGACAGAATACCACCGCCGCAACCGACGTCCAGAACCTCCTTGCCCTTGAGTGCTGCCGCCCGGTCGATATAGTCCAGCCGTAGGGGATTGATGTCGTGCAGAGGCTTGAACTCGCTGTTGGGGTCCCACCAGCGGGCGGCTAGCTCCTCGAACTTGCCGATCTCAGTCTGATCGACATTAGGGGTCGTGTCGGTCATACGGTGCGTCCTCGGTGAGGTTTATCGAGTGCGGCGGCAAAACGGCGCGGCCTGATCAAATCCAAGTGGTACAGACCAGAGCAGTATGCATTACCAGCGATGTTTGCCTGGGCTCGGACGTAGACTTCCATGCGCGCCGCCGCTTTTCCTGCAGTCGATAGCAATCTCGCAGTCACTTATACCTGAAGGCGATCTATCCTGAAACCATAGATTGCCTTAACCTGGGTAGCCGTGGTAGCTTCCCCGAAGCCCAAAGATGATATAGAGTACGCTAACCGGAACTCAAGAAACCCAAAACATTCTGAAGCCTAAGCTGGAGACGGGTTAGGTATCCGGTCACCACAGATCAATGGTCAACTATTGCAGGCTCGCCTGCAGCGTCAGTGGGATAAGGGGTTTGGCAAGATTCTGGAGTGCGTTGAAAGCGATGAGGGAATGGCTGGAACCTATGTCCAAGAGAGGACACTTCTGCCCGCCGACTGGCAGAATCGGAAACACCTCCGCTCCCAGGAGAAGTCACAGCAAACGTGGCCTCAAGGTTGCCTGTGCTGGTGCAAACGAGTTCTGCTCGATACTACGGCAGAACACGCTTAATCGCCTCGATTCCCCGATTATTCTGGCAACCGCTGTTCCACAGTCGAACGGGCTTATTCCGCTTGCAGCGGTACAACGGCAAGAGCCATGAGCGCATACTGAACCAGTACAGAAAGCCCTCAAGATTATAGACACATTTTTTGAACAGGTTTAGCTGTTTCTGTAGCAGTTCTTCATGACCTGAAGGGATGGAATATATCAAGACCTTAAACTGGGAAATTCCGTTTCGATTTGAATTAGCCGCAGCCTATATCGCAGCACTTATAATCGGATCCTCCGGTAGGTTTTGAATTTGAGCTCATCGAATCATTCAAAAACGAATGAAAGGTCTCGATATCTTAATAATTTCCTAAAGGGTGAAATGCGCACACCAATGGCCCAGTTGTTTGAATCTGAGAATGGTCTGATCCGAAAATTTTTTCTTGCCTTTGATCGTGCAAATTTCACTAAATCAATGGGGTCAGACTAGACTGATTCGCGGCAAGCAAGCGATCAAACCAAGCACCAGGCTACTGTTTCTCCAGCCCGCAGCGGCACTAGTCGATCACGACCAAATAGGTAGGAGTTTGGAACCCGCCAAGTCTCCTTAATCAGCCGGATGCGTTCTCGGTTGTAGGGCAGGTGGTAGAAATCGGCCCCGAATCGGCTCGCGAAGCCTTCCAATCTGTCGAGCGCCCCCGCCTGCTCGAAGGCCTCTGCGTATAGCTCGATTGCTGCGTGGGCGCTGAAGATCCCGGCGCATCCACAGGTGGTTTCTTTGCCTGTACGCGGATGGGGGGCGCTGTCCGTGCCGAGAAAAAACTTCGGATTGGCGCTGGTTGCAGCCTTGATGAGGGCTTGACGATGGGTCTCTCGCTTGAGTACCGGCAGACAATAGAAATGGGGCCGGATGCCGCCGACCAGAATCGCATTGCGGTTGTACAAGAGATGGTGCGGCGTGATGGTGGCTGCCAACTGCGGCGGTGCCTCGAGGATAAACCGGACCGCGGCGGCAGTGGTTATGTGTTCCAGGACGATCCGCAGCTCGGGGAAATCCCGGATCAGGGGCTGGAGAACCTGGTCGATGAAGACCAACTCGCGGTCGAAGATGTCTATCTCCTCGGCGATCACTTCTCCATGCACAAGCAGCGGCAGGTCAAGGCGCTGCATCGCCTCCAATGTCGGATAGACGCGGTCAATGCAGGTGACGCCGTGCGCGGCGTTGGTCGTGACTCCCGCAGGATAGAACTTTACCCCATGGACCTCTCCGGACGCGGTGGCGCGCGCGAGCTCCTGGGGCGCTAGGTTGTCGGTGAGATACAGGGTCATCAGGGGCTGGAAGCCGTATCCTGCGGGCAGGGCGGCGAGGATACGGTCGCGGTAGGCGATGGCCTGGGTGGTATCCGTAACCGGGGTAGAGAGATTCGGCATTACCATGGCACGAGCGAAACGGCGTGCCGTATAATGGACCACCGATGCCAGCTGCTCCCCGTCCCGCAAGTGAAGATGCCAATCGTCGGGTTTGAGGACGCTCAATTCGGCCTGGTCGCCCATAGTCCGCTCCCGGAAAGTCCTGCGTATTTGGTTGTCAGCTTACAAAAGTATAGGAGAAAAATTTGACCAAATTATCATAGTTGAAAATCTGGGATTAGAAAATCTTATTTTTCGTAAATGAGAACAATGCTTTCTATGATGAATTCTTAACCTTTATTGCAAAGGTATGGGTATTAAGACATTCGTAGTTTCGTCTTCAGAAGAAGATGAATAGAAAGTTGAAGAAATCATAACTGACTATTATGTTGGTGACTTTCAGAACACTCTATTTGATGGTATCGCACGACCATACAACCAGAGCAAATCTAAGTGGCTCTTTATCATCTGGGCTTTAAGAGATGCTCTACAACAAAGATTACAGTCTATTGCTTTAAACATTTAAGGGACGAAGCTTCAACGAAAAAATAATATGGTTATCAATGGAATTTAAGAGATCCGCAGCCCCTTTAATTTCTGACAGGTAATAATGGTAATGGCCGCTTGAAGGTAGTATGAGGCCATCAAAAGGTGGTCTGCTCGAGGCCACTGCGAAAACATAGTTTATTGGATTTTTATGAACGTTACAAACCCAAACTGGGGGTTTCCCTACAAGGATTAGGAATAAACGATGAAGCATATGATATAGAAGTTGTTGGAGAATCCAGTAAAATACTGATACCCGTCGGAACATAGAGAAACAATGGGAAGAGGCCATGCGTCTCTTCTCACCAGATACATACATGAATTCATATCTGCAGCACACGAGAACGGTTTTACTTGCATTCCAGTAGTCATTGCTGTATCATAGGCAGGAGATTTAAATAGTATTAAGCCAAGTGAACGATACATTTGCGTTCCAGTAAACCCTAATCAGATAGATGAAATAAACCCAATATTTGGGGCAAGAGTTAGAAGGTATTGTTTCAACGGTTTATCTCTAAACCCACCTGCTTTACGATGCAGTTGGCTTACAACATACCCCGTGGTTCCAGATCCAAGAGGGAGGACCAGGTACTAATCCAAATTTTAGCGAATCCGCAAGGATACACGGTTCTATCAATTTTCCGGGAAGCGGCAAAATAGGCATCTATAAAAATTTGAGAGTGGCACAACTCCAGACAGTTCGCTTATTCCTCGATTTAGGATGAAATGCTTGCTCCATCGTCCATCATGTAAATTATGAATTACCGTTATTTTCTCCATTTGTTAAACGATTCTTAGTAGAGTGAGGCATTGCATTTGGTTTGTGCCAAATGACCTCATTCCTTAACATCCACCTATCATCCTGTAGTTCCAAAGCTAGTCTCCAAATTACTCCAAGTAAATTTCCTTTGCTTGTATTTGTCGCCTAGATTAATCCATAGGGTTGCTGTATGTTTCAGAACCCTTCTATATTTCGTGAAAAATTCAAATAAGATTATTAATTATTGAATTTTCCGGGAGAATCTCATCATAGCATATCTTTTCCGTCCATACCTACCTAATATACCGTCGTCAAGCATTCCAGAAAATTCACCCCTCTCAACTTCGTTTCTGGACAAGCGTTTCTGGACAAGCGATTCAATTAAACCTTGAATATTTGAATCACAAAGAGCAGCCTCAAGTTTTAGTCTTCGATGAAGAGCCGGATATCTAACTTGATGTGAATTTGCTTGATTTCCTTCTTAGCTCTTACCATAGTTAAACATATCTTAAGATTGGACTGCCGATCACGCATAGCGTTCTACTTGCAACAGAAAACCACAGGGGTCGTTCAACGTCAAAGCCTCCCGTTTCGAGCGATAGCCTGAGTACCTTCCCGGAAAATTCCCAACTTGGAGTTAATAGTAGTGCGTAACAAGATCAAGAAAGTGGTGCTGGCCTACTCCGGTGGCCTGGATACCTCCGTCATCATCAGGTGGTTGCAGGAGCATTACGGCTGCGAGGTGGTCACTTTCACCGCCGATATCGGTCAGGGTGCGGAGATCGAACCCGCTCGAGCTAAGGCCGAGGCCATGGGAATCAGGGGGATCCATATCGAGGATCTGCGTGAGGAGTTCGCGCGTGCGTTCGTCTACCCCATGTTTCGTACCAACGCCGTCTATGAAGGCGAGTACCTGCTTGGGACTTCCATTGCCCGGCCCCTGATCGCCAAGCGCCTGGTGGAGATCGCCGACGCAACCGGTGCCGATGCCATTGCCCACGGTGCTACTGGTAAGGGTAACGACCAGGTCCGCTTCGAACTCGGCGCTTACGCTCTCAAGCCGGATGTGAAGATCATCGCGCCCTGGCGGGAGTGGGACCTGCTGTCCCGGGAAAAGCTGCTGGCCTATGCCGAGTCCCACGGCATCCCGGTGGAGATGAGGGGTGCGGGCTCCAAGTCCCCTTACTCCATGGACGCCAACCTGCTACATATCTCATATGAGGGCAATGACCTGGAGGACCCCTGGACCGAGCCAGCCGCCGACATGTGGCGTTGGACCCGCGCGCCCGAGCAGGCCCCGGACCGGCCTACTTACCTCGATCTGACCTTCGAGCAGGGGGACATCGTAGCCCTAGACGGCGAGCGATCAACACCGGCCGGGATTCTCACTGCGCTCAATCGTATCGGCGGCGAGAATGGTATCGGTCGCAACGATATCGTGGAAAACCGTTATGTTGGGATGAAATCCCGAGGCTGCTATGAAACCCCCGGCGGAACCATCATGCTGAAGGCCCATCGGGCTATGGAATCCCTGACCCTGGACCGGGAGGCAGCGCATCTAAAGGACGAGCTCATGCCCCGCTACGCCAAACTGGTCTACAACGGCTACTGGTTCACGCCAGAACGCGAGATGCTCCAGGCCGCCATTGACTGTACCCAGCAGGTGGTCAATGGACGGGTACGCCTGAAGCTCTACAAGGGTAATGTCATGGTCGTCGGCCGCAAATCCGAGGCCAATAGTCTATTCGACACCTCCCTCGCCACCTTCGAAGAGGATGCTGGGGCCTACAATCAGGGCGACGCCGCCGGCTTCATTCGGCTCAACGCCCTGCGCTTGCGGGTCGCGGGGCAACAAAGGCGGTGAATGCCTAACTGGGTCGGTATTTGACCTCGCATGTCTACGCGCATTACCCTCGTCCGTCACGGCGAGACGGCTTGGAACGCCGAGGGGCGCCTACAGGGTCACCTCCAGATCATGCTGAACCGGCGTGGCTGGGCCCAAGCCAAGACCCTCGCCACCTGTCTGCAAGATACCTGCTTCGATGCCGTCTATAGCAGCGATTTGCTGCGGGCTCTCCAGACCGCCTGGATGATCATCCGCTACCAGGGGCAGGCTGTTCGCACCGACGCACGCCTGCGCGAGTGGGACCTGGGGGTACTGGCGGGGCTAGGTCGGGCCCAGACGGAACGGGAGCAACCACACGCTGCCAGGATTCGACGCGAGCATCTGGTGGACGAGCCCATACCCGGCGGTGAGAGCCTTCGCCAACGGTTCGAACGGGTGACTGGGGCGATCACCGAGATCGCTGCGCGCCACCGGGGGGAATGCGTCCTGGTGGTGAGCCACGGCGGTCCCCTGGGGGATTGTTACCGCCGCGCGGTTGGAAGGGGGATCGAGGAACGGATGCGGATCGATCTGCGCAACGCCACGCTCAACCAGATTGACATCGACGGGGACGACTGGACAGTAGAATCCTGGGCCCAGACCGAGCATCTCACTGCCGTCGGCTTGTTGTCGAGCTAGGGGCTGTCAACATTGAGCATAAGCGCGGACGATTTCAGGGTATTTTACAGGGTATTTTACGAAGCGCATGGGTTTCGGCATAAATTCATAGTCGACGGAGAGTTACCATGACCGGCCATTGGCGGCCATCCCCCGCTGAGGTCCGTCGCTGGGTGACTATATCCCGAGCCTTACCCGCGGGCATTTCCCCACCAATGCTGAATGAATTGGCATGGGATTGGGAGACGCAGAGCCGTAAATGGGACGAACAAAATAGTAAGCGGGAAAAGCAGAAGGCCGAGGACAGACGCAAATGGGAGGAATCCAACTGGCGCTCCGATGTAATGAATAAGCACATTGATCACTCGATCAGCGCCCTACCCTAGGATCATGGGATCACGGTGGGGCATCCAAGCGTATGCAGACCTTCCGTGATGCATTAGTCGCCATCCTGGTGGATAGCTTCGGGGTAAAGGTGATCAATCAATGTGAACGAGTTCGACGATGAGGGCGAAGTCTTCGAGCGGACGGATCAGATCGAGCTCGACGTGATCATCGATGAGCAAATCTGATATGCACATTTTCCGCAAGGTTCACTTTTACGAACGGCATCATGGTAAGCAGACAACCCGCATGATCGTGGTATCGCCCATGATCGAGGATCTGGCGCGCTAAGTCAGCGCAAAGTTGGGGATCAAGATGTATCACGATTCGTTGGATGTGTCGGTGTAGATACCGAAAGAAAGCATCCATGGAAAAGCCTTCTTTTTCGAGGATGATCTGGATCTTACGGACACGTTCGCGGGTTATGCCGAGTCCCCGGGCTACACCCTCCAAGGTGGTGCAATCATGGCCGTGGAGCCTGAATCGCTGCTCCACGACCTCAAGCTGTTTGTCGTTGAGTTTCTCCAGCCACTGGTCCAGGTTGGACCGGACGGTGTGGTCATGGAACTTATCTGCGGGATCCTGCGGCTGATTCAGCCTTGCCGTAGGGCGTGTCGATCAACGCGATATGCTCGTTCAAATCAAGCATGCGCTTGAACGTCCTCGATGGGCTTATTCAAAAGGCTGGCAATATCCTCCGTGGTGGGTTTTCGGTCCTTGCCATACGCACATTCCCTCGTAACTGAGATACCCAGGGTTGAGATTACGGGAGATACTCCAGAGGGTCCACGGAGGCACCATTCCTCCGCACCTCGAAGTGGAGACGATAGGCCCCGTCAGACGCCTGTCCTACCTCCGCGATACCCTGACCGCGCTTCACGCGGGCACCCTCCCTCACCAAGAGCCGGCGGTTGAAGCCGTAAGCGCTCAAATAACCCTTGGCGTGCTTGATGATGATAAGATTTCCATAACCCTTAAGTCCACTGTTGCTGTAGACCACGGTCCCGCTCTCCGCAGCCACCACCTTCTGACCGGGACGCCCGGCGATACGGATACCCTGTAGCGTCCGGTTCCCGCTCCGGAACCCCTGCACGACCTTACCACCGAGCGGCCACCGCCAGCGTAGGCCGGATGCCACCCGCGCGCGCTTGTCCGCTGCGCGCCGCCCTGCCTTGGTCGAGATCCTGGCAGTAACCCTGCGCTTGGTGCTCGACCGCTTTGCCGTTCTTGCTGTCCTTGACGTTTTCCGACCACTGCGTTTAGTCGAACTGATCTTCCCGCGCGGCGTTTCGACACGCAACAGGGAGCCCGCGTAGATACGATAGGGAGACCTCAGCTTATTCCAGCGTGCCAGGGTCTTGTAGCTGACCCTATACCGACGGGCAATCCCGAACAGGGTGTCGCCGCTGCGGATCCGGTAGTAGCCGAGCGGGGCAGGCTCCATGGAGGTGCACCCCGCCAGGACCAACAGCAGGGCCATTAATGCGACCAGGGCGCGACGGTCGACCATCCGCAAGCTACCGACCTCGCTGTCCAGCTGCCGCCACTCGTATCGCCTCCGTCCACATCCGCATAACCTACTGGAAGAGTATCGCCAAGACGACGAGCAGGACCGTGATCCAACCGATATGGTCCACATAGGCTCGCAGGGTGTTTTCCATCCGCTTTCCACTCCAGGCCATGAAGGTGGCAACGAGAAAAAAGCGCGCCCCGCGCCCCACCGTCGAAGCAATCAGGAAAGGGATTAGTGCCATATGCAACACCCCGGCGGAGATGGTGAAGATCTTATAGGGAATGGGAGAAAACCCAGCGATGAAGATGGCCCAGACACCCCACACCCGGAACCAGACCTCGGCCTTGGCGAAGGGCTCGGCGTAGCACCCACCTTCCGAGACTAGGGGGGTGATCAGCTCGAATGCGAAATGGCCGATCAGGTAACCCAACAGACCACCGAGCACCGAGGTGGCCGTGGTCAAGCCCGCGAACCACCAAGCCTGCCGCGGTTTGGCCATACTCATAGGAGCAAGCATGACGTCCGGTGGAATGGGAAAGAAAGAAGATTCCGCGAAGCTCAGTCCCCCCAGATACCAGGGGGCGTGACGGTGCCGCGACCAGGCCATGACACGGTCGTAGAGCAGGGAGAAGATGCGCATCAAGCCACGCCTCCGAGTAAGGGTACGAAAGTAACAGGCTCCAATAGCTCATGGACATAACCCGTTTCGGTTCTCAATACGCGCACCAACACTTGTCGTCCCGAGTGCCCAATGGGCAGTACCATGCAGCCGCCCATGGTCAGCTGATTGACGAGTACGCGGGGAATTCCCGTCGGCGCAGCGGTGACTATAATGGCGTTGAAGGGCGCGTATTCCGGCCAACCCAAGGTACCGTCGCCATGGCGCAGACGCACGTTTCGCAGCCCGAGTCCCCTCAGGATATGCCGAGCCCGCTCCGACAGGTCCGTTACCCGCTCGACGCTGTAGACCCGGCGCGCCATCGAGGCAAGCACCGCAGTCTGAAATCCTGAACCGGTACCGATCTCCAATACGGTGTTGGGACTGCCCGACGCCAGGAGCACCTCAGTCATACGCGCCACCGTATAAGGCTGGGAGATGGTCTGCCCGTGGCCGATGGGCAGGGCTGATTCCTCGTAGGCACGGCTAGCCAGAGCTTCATCCACAAACAGATGGCGCGGCAGTCGGCGCATGACGTCAAGCACCTCCGGATTCCGGCCTCCTCAAGCCGCCAAATTAGACGCTCGCGTGTGCGCTGCGATGTCATTCCGATCCCTTGTTGCATCGTCAGTTGCATCCCTATAGCCGACACGCCGCCTGCCTGAAAGCGACGTGGTACGCCAAATCCACCTGCATCAGGATTCTCATCAGATTTCAGACGCACAGACATCGGAGTTCAGTCAAAATGTAGGTCTGGTCAGGCACCTGCTCCGATGTTTTGGTTGAGCCGATCAATCCAGGCACCCCCTGATTCGCAGACAAAGACCCACCTGGCGTATGGTTTGTCTGGTCACAGCGCGTTCAGCTTGGTTTGACACCTCTCGACCCACAGATGTACGTCTAAACTCAGTCTACCTCCATGACACAGGGCAAAACCGGTCCGTTGAGACCCTTCCTTCGAGAAGACTTATACGTGCTCACCCTAGGTTCTGTTGACATTTACGACTACTGCACTGACTTTACAGACAATTTGACGAATGACTGGAAAGGCTAACTTGATGATTCATGAGAGTTTCCGGTCTAAATGTCAACACGACCTAGTACTCCGTTTCATCCAAATCTTTTGGAATTGGATCTGCACGGCCTGACCACGGCCTACGCCGAGCGCATCCTCGACGAGTTTCTGCGCGACTGTGCCCGCCGGGGTGTGTGCTGTACCCTCATCATCCACGGCAAGGGCAGCCGCTCCCCGGAGCAACCGCCGGTGCTCAAACGCAAGGTAAATTGCTGGCTGCGACGGTACGACGAGGGCCTTGCCTTTTGCTCGGCAACCCGACGTGATGGGGGTACCGGCACCCTCTACCTACTGCTGCTCAACCCGGAGAAATCCCGGTGCAGACGCCGGGATTATCGAATCTAGAAATCTTGAGTTATGTGGCGCTGTTTGGGGAACCGGACGTGTTGCGTTGCGGTGCACAACAACTCGTTGATCTACGGCGGCGCGGTGCCAACGTCTTAACGCAACCTACACCCCAATTATCCCCCACGTGGCCTGTCCGCGCGGACCTCAAGTCCGCGCGGACCTCAAGTCAAGAGTAGGTTTGGCTGACCCCAGGGGTGCCCATCCGGGAACCGTGTGCCCGGTTATTCCAATCGTCCGTCATATGAACTTTTGGGCTACACTGATAATCAGTGTTTATTCGTATTCATTCGTGGTTCTTCCTCAAATAACCAACGCGTTTAGTCAGATTTAGGCTGAATCGAACAGATAGAGCCGGTCTTTATGTCGGATGAGGGCATTGTCTGGACTGATAAAGAGGGGACTAGCAATTGCAGTAGTGGTGTATTCCAGAGTGACAAAGTAATTCATCCGTAATCTCTGAAATCTCTACGGTTTTTACTATTTACCTAGTACTGAACTCCAACAATCATATTCAGAGTAACGCAGCAAGGTTTGAACGACCATCTATCAGTTCTAATTCGCCAGAAGTTCAACGTGATTATTGAAATAAAAGTACATACTTGCCATAGATGTCACAGCAGAGAAATTGTCAGAAATGGCACAAATGGGTATGATAATCCTCAATATCATTAGTGGAACCTGTGGTGCTTATGGCATACTTGAACCACGAGAGTGATATACGGATTAAAAAGAGAATTCATTCGACAGAAGTTGAGTGCATGGCTAAAAAATCGGAACAGTTGATATCCCTTGGAAACATGCTAGAATCCATTGACCCCGAGCATCCACCAGTGTTAGAGGTAGATGAATTATGCGCGTTTGTCTTCAGCACTGTCATCAAAGTTTTGATTTGGGTCGCGTTGAATAGAGAAACCCGACGAAGTCGTGGCTTATGCCTGCAGTGATCGGAATGATGAGACATGCCGAATACTTTGGGATCGCAGACCACCCGCGCATGAATAAAGCCACGATTTTCAGCAACTAATTGGAAAGCGTATCAAGCCGTGACTCCAGATGATCAACATTGCCCCGTGGGTAAAGAAACGGGAGAAACGGCCTATGTTGGGCGATGTAATAATACCCGACACCAGTTACTTAGCACGCTTCGTACGTAAAATCTTATCTTTCCCGAAATGCAGTCTTATGCATGAGATTTGTTCAAGACTCTTCCTGCACCCCTAATAATACCGAATTGTTGATACCTGTCGGCTAACATCCCACTTACTATATCAACCACTACCGCAGTTGCGGTGTGGGTATATTTACGTCTAATTTGTACTTAACTGGTGATCGTTTTGGCCGATCCCTCTCAAGGGAAATCCCTCTCTATGCAAGCGGAGCTTCTCCTCCATCTCCAATGGATCGTCCCTATCGATGCCGCTGAGAGCATCCTCACGGATCATAGCCTACTGGTCACCAGGGGTCAGCCCCCACCAGGCCCTGCTGCCAACCGCGGGGCCCACGCCGACATCCGGTCCGCACAGGAGATCGAGCTCCCACACCATATACTGATCCTCGGACTCATCAACGCCCACACCCACTCCCCCATGACCCTGCTACGGGAATTGGCAGACGACCTGCCGCTGATGACCTAGCTCTACCGGCATATGTGGCTGGTGGAACAATGATGGGCGGATCCCAAATTCATGCGTGCCGGGACCCGGCTCGCCGCCCTAGAGATACTCAAGAGCAGTACCATTTGCCTCAATGATATTTACTTCTCTGCCGAGGTCACCACCAGGACCGTGGTGGATGCCGGTATGCGAGCAGTCGCCGCCATGATCCTGGTGGACTTTCCCACCCGCTTCGCCGAGACGCCGGAGGATTACTTGCGCAAGGGCCTGGAACTCCATGACCGCTTCTGCGACCACGCCCTGATCCATGACGCCTCGCCCCCCCATCCCCCATGCCCCTTACCGGTGTCCGACGGCCCCTGCGAACGTACCCACACCCTGGCCAACGAGTTGGACGTGCCAGTACACATCCATTTGTACAAGACCCATGACGGGGGAGGGAGGAGTCCAGTCTCTGCGCGACCATGGCGGGCGGTCTCTGGTGCATCTGGAACGCCTGAGCCTCTTGGGACCGAGTCTGGTGGCGGTGCACATGGACCCGATCAAGGCCTCGAAGATCGCGGCTATCGCCCATGTCAACGCCTATGTGGTCCACTTGCCCGGCGTCGAATCTGAAACTCGCTGCAGCCCCTGACCGGTGGCTCGGCTTCTCGCTGCGGAGGTGAATGTCGCCTTGGGGACTGACGGGGCGGCCAGTAACAACGACCTGGATATGATGGCGAGCTCCACACCGCAGCCCTGCTGTGCAAGGGCATAGCCGACTCCCCGGCGGTGTTGCCTGCCTATACCACCCTACGGATGGTGACCCTGAACGGGGGACGGGGGACGCGGGCCCTCGGCATCGACGCTGAGACCGGCTCCTTCGAGATCGGCAAATCCGTAGACATGGTGGCCTTCGACCTGTGGGACCCAAAACCCAAACACCCAACCCGTCTACAATCCGGTCTCCCAGGCCGTCTATGCGGCTGCACGCGACCAAGCCCGACAGGGCTGTAGCCGGTCGGTACCTGATATCATAGTGAATTAAAAGTTGGCAATGGCTAGATTTTGAGCAGTCCTGAATTGTTTGGCGCTGTTCGGAGGACTTGACGTGTTGCATTCGACGCACAACGGCCCGTTGATCGATGGCCAAGCCAGTTGCCGACATCTTAACGCAACCTACACCCACATTACCCACCGCGCGGCCTGCATGTACGGATCTCGCCTTTAAGTAAGGCCTGGGGGGAACTGAATACGACGTTAGGATCCGTTTTGACCGAACAGCTTCTTAAAAATTCGGAATTTCCCAGTTTAAGGTCTTGATTACCGTAATCAGTACCATTAACTGGGTTTTTCATTGGAATTTCCTTTCAGGATTGATCATCGGGTGACAGTGACATAGTTTCACCATACCTTGGAAATGCGCGTTGAAGGCTGCGGCGAAAGCTATCCCAACGCGGGGATGCGCGCATTAGTGCTATGGCGGCTGC
>Ga0209680_1000242_pt1 | contig 14196 bp, 8 predicted proteins | sample WorMetLIZISLAND1_FD_187413 | JGI IMG/M metagenome (GOLD analysis project Ga0209680, IMG submission 187413) | Marine gutless worms symbiont microbial communities from Max Planck institute for Marine Microbiology, Germany - Olavius loisae LIZARD... ... | reverse complement strand
GTGTTGATGCCACTGCTGTCGCCGTAGCCCGTATGGCGGTGCCGTCAACATCAACTAATGCATGGTCCCCACGAGGCACAGGTTTGAAACGTGCCGGTTTCCGGCGCATCACACAATCGTTGCGGTCGACAGCAGAGAGGATGGAGTATATGAGGACTGGCTGGGAGCGGGACAGCTGGACGTCAGGGAAAAATCGTCGAGACGAACGAGCGAGCGAGCAGCGTCACTGTATACGACCGTGTCAACACTGTTTAGTCACATTAGCATTACGACACGACGACGACGACCATTGGACGTCTCCAAGTACCAGCGTACACTGCAGTTTGAACAGACCTGCAGCCTAAATATTCCAGGGTAGAATTTAAATTTTCGAGGGGCTAGCTGTAGCCCTTATCGTATCGCATTCAACCTCAATATTGGTAAAGATCGTTTTAGCAGTGGAACGTCCGCGACATTTTGTACCAAGATGTAAAATCCGATTTTTAGCCGCGCGACGCTATGCTAGCGCGGGTCTTTGCGACAGCAACGTGTCCGGCCGTCTGTCACGCGCCGGTATTCTGTCAAAACGAAGAAAGCTAGCAAACGATCCTGAAAGAATAGTCATGAAATGCAATGCAGTAGCAGAAGAAAGAGGACCGACCAGTCCTTATCTCAGAGAGGAGGGGAGGAAGGTCCAAGTAATTCTTGACAGAGTGCCTCGATTTCGCGTTCCCTTCTTATTACTTTAGCGTTTTTACGTTAAAAAACACAAAAACGTGACTTTTAAGTTTTCGTTTGCTTTGTTGCAACATTGGCTTACAGAGTGCGACTTGTGAGTGAAAGCTGGGGTGCGGTGCGGCAGAGAATTAAGTAAGAAATGGGGCCGGGCTCAAGTCTGGCACCCTGCTGTCAAAATAGCCAAAGAAGAATTTTTAGAACTCAACAGTGGCGTACAACAATGGCGACCAGCTGACTCGTGGTGACAGAGCTGCTTGGCTGGCCGTCACACGCCGTGTTACGATGCGATCGAACGACCGGTTTTTACATTGCAGATTTACGTTTCCCACGTGCCACCACCAACCAACCAACCAGTCTGCCATCAGCTGCGACATGACGTCACATCCATGGCCTTGGCGACGATGTAGGCCAGTGCGCGGTCGATGCTGGCTGATTTAATGAAACACTTGCTCGCTCGGTCGGTCTAGACATGACTCGACACAAGACACAGATCACGGCGCCGAAATATTAATACCGTAATCGCGCGACGACGCTGGATTGGAGGCAGCACGCGTCATTCACTCCAGCTAGACTGGCTATCTGCTGCCTGACTGAACCGGAGCACAGGAACACAGTGGTCGGGGTGTATAGCCTAACCAAGGTTACACAAGGTTACGTCTCCTTCCGGATTCCGGAATAACGTACGCGTACGGTAAAAATGCAACAATTACATTTTGTAGAATTAACATTTATGTGTATGTTTTAACATAGTCTACAGTACAGGGTATAGTATACGAGCAGTGCGATTATATTATATATACCCTACAGACTGTTGAAACTCACTTATATTACGACCCACATTGCTCCTGGCTACTGGCTGCAGCCTGGTAGGCACTGTCGATGACAAAGGCGTGCAAAACAGTCTTCCATCGCACCTGAAAAGACGCTAACTTATCGTACAATGAATTCCGGCGGTTGCCAGACATTTCTGTTTGAACAGTGAGGCCACGGCTCAGTGTGAACTTTTAGGCCTATTAACTACGCCGATTAGAAATATTCGTACATACGATACGATACGATACGATAGAAGAGATTAACGTGGACTCAAAAGCTGAGTATACAGCTTAATCTAGCACACGTAGCCAGAAACTAAAACAAAGCAGTGCCCCTTTAATTCAGTACAGGTTAAGATCCGTGAAGTCATACTTTACTTATAGCGACTACTGTTGACTGACGACGCTTCATTGGATGAATTTGCAAGTTACCTCTGCACACCTGGTCCAGGTTCCTGAGGTTCGTCTTCAGTGGCGTATTTAAGGGGGGCCTTGCGCATTCCCCCCTTTCAACCGACCATAATTTTTATGATGGCATTTTTGGCTGTTTTACTAATTTTTTCTTCTAAAACATCAAAAATTAGGCATTCAGTAACAAAAAAGCGTCAGCTTCTGGGGGACTTCGTCCCCAGACCCTCTACCGGGGCTTTGCTCCTGGACCCCACTTGGGGACTTCCGTCCCCAGACACCCTCCTTTCGCACATTCTAAATACGCCACTGTTCGTCCCTCGTCGTATAAAAATTTTCCACCGGCGTCGATTACTACGAGTGTGATCAGTTCTTAACAACAGCACAATATCGCACGAAAAGTGATCTGCTGCACTTAAAATACTATAGAAACTAAATACGTTCACATCGCTCCTGAAGATGTTGTCACTGTCAGCGTCGGTAGAGATGCTATAGTCGCATTGATGTAATGTAACACAGATAACGAACGAGCGCTAAACAGCAGCTGAAGTCGCCACGCAGCTTAGTGCCCCGCGGCCCGGTGGGTCTAAAAATCGAAATCCACCAAATCCGATTTTTAGACCCAACCCCGCGGCCCGCACGGCACTCGAGGGAAAAACAATCCATTTTCTAAGTATAAGTAGCCTAACGAATTTATTACGCGAGAAAAACCGACATAAGGGTATCAGAGGCGTGTTAGCTTTATGCGCCAATATATCGAAAACGGTAGGAGATATGTCCAAAGTTACTATTAATGACTTAATAGGAAGTCGCATATGCGTTTTCGATTGACACCAAGATCGATGACCTTGAACTGCTATAAGTTCGAATTCTCTCGAAATTTCGCAGATTTGGGTGGCAACAACAGCTAAACGAATGAAGATAGACCCGTATTGTCAGCGACATCGTTGTAACCAACTGAATGTACTTTTCAACGTTATGTTCCTTGCGTTGATTTGCCATAGATTTCTTCGCTAGGGGCCTTCTAACACGCGCGATTACCTTACCGTTAGCTAGGCTTTCTTGTTTAAAAATATATCTATGCAGGCTGCAGCTGTTAGTTGATACTACGTTGATAACGACAAATTCAAACAGTCAACACTGTATAACAACGTTATTGGACAAGATGTTTTGTTGCAATGAGTAAACTTTATTTCGGAGAAATCTTGCGTTAAATTAAATTTAATAACAAACAATCGAATGTTAGCATCATCACCATCCACTGCTCATCCACGTGGGTCTGCACTGTGACTGTTAACCCTTTGACGTCCACTGTTGCTGTAATAAACAGGCGTTAGAGTGCCCGGATGTCAAAAATTACAAATGAAGGCTTAACCCAGTCTGGCACAGGATGCTTTATAGCTGTACCATATAGCAACAGTGGGCGTCAAAGGGTTAAACACCGTGTAATAAACAACAAGCCCCGTGCCACACATACATACAGTTAGTACGCGAATAAAAATAACCTAAACTAATTATGGAATTCTGTGTAGAGCAGATAAAGCCTAGAAATATGTACAACGATAGAGCGCTCGGTCTGCTGCAGTCCAGTAGGCAAGGCAGGCAGGACACACAGACAGACAGACAGGTGCCCGACGTGGGTGGTCCGCCGGCCCACTGCCTGCCGACAGGCCTCAGCTCAACTACGTTCACATCAGTCACTGCCTACGTACTCCAACGCTATAGTTCCTTGGCTGTCACAAACAAACAAAACAATAACAATAATAATAATAGGACTGTCACGTATACGTAAATACAACGTCACTCACTCATTAACTCAGTGAAATAATGAACCTGTAATTGACACATTATGAATGAACCATCAACGTCATTGAATATGAAAAAATGCAGGACACAACGAAAAAGACACGCGCAGACTGTAAACCATTCTATCAGACAAATATTAGATAACATGACAACCACATCAGAATATGACCAGTTGAAACAAGAAGCCCAGCTGTCACTAGCATAGCAGAACGTACTGCCTCACAGTAGACTATCAGAAATTGTTGCTAAATAGCATCTGAATTCGGTTTTCGAGCTATTGGGCTTTCAGCGTATTGTTACGACTTGACCGTTCTGGGTCACGTGACGTCATCAGTCACGTGACCATTCGATTCCCCATAGGGTATTTCTATTGGCGGTCCTTTGGAACCAAGCCTCTATATCTAACGGTTTCCGAGATATTCAATGGTGAATTTGACGCAATAGTTGACATGACCTTAAACGACCTCTGAACAAAAGTTAAGGTCATTCACTTCCTATAGGCTGTCGATAGTAACTTTTGCTCTAGAACACATCGTTTAGCCAGAATACGTACGTTACAGACGACAGACGGACGCAACAGAGTAACATAAGCGCAACTGTTAGTACGGTTAGCTGAAAGAAACATGACATGAGACAAGTTAGACTCACGTGTCCTGCGTGTGGCGTCTGATGATGACGATGATGAAGTCTGTTGGTCGTCACTGTACACTCGGTCCCATAACCTCCGAATCTCCGCGTCTCGGCCTTTCCACTCGGGAATTATCCTCATCGCGGCATCCAGCTTTGGTTCCTTGGTCTTTGGGTTGTTGCACTGTCACAGCACACAACAACTAACTGCTTCATCCTACACAACTGACACCGAGGTCGACAAATCACCTCGTCTCTATCTATCTGTAACTACATTTCACCAGAGAGTAGTGATATTTCACAACTAATTCTGAGCTGGTAAATGATCACAAATTCACTGTTGTGCCACTAAGCTGCCAGCCTACAAGGCCGTCCGGCAACGTAGCGACTACAAGATTTCGGCTATGAAGCGCTACGAGCCGCTACGATTTCTCGCCGGACGGAAATCAACGCTAGCGCTCCTATGTAAACAACAACAGCCACGCCCATCGTCAGAAACTAGTCGCTGTTTACGCTTTTTATTATTTCCGTTATGAAATCGTCGTCGTCCATGATATCTTTCATGATGCGGAATAAAAACAACGGAAACGGAGAATATGAGATTTTTATTTACAAAACTTCACTTCAGCCAACAAACGTTACCATGACAACAATAACTAATTTATGTGTACGTTGCAAAGGCCCGGATGTGAAGCCTAAAAATTTTACGCTACGTTTGGATCGTAGCGGCTCGTAGCTGTCTATCGTAGATATGTGTCCAATAACAGCGGCTACGAGCCACTCGTAGTCGCTACGTTGCCGGACGGCCCTTACGTCTCACATCTGTCAATTGAACACGTTTCCTACGCTATTCATTTAACCCGTTGACGCCAACTGTTATCATATGGGTACAGCTACAAAGCATCCTGTGCGAGACCGGGTTAAGTCATCATTTGTAATTTTTGACATGTGGGCACTCTGACGCTCAGGGCTGAACGTCAGAGTGCCCGGATGTCGAAAATTACCAAAGGAACAGTGAGCGTCAAAGGGTTAACAATGTCAGTCAAGCTGAAGGCATCATCACACACACGTGTGTTAATGACAGTGTCACACTGGTACATACAAGGTCGATGGTCTTTGCTCGCGGCTTCTCATCGTCACTACACCACGTCTCACACCACAACCATTCCTGAGGCAGAGACTTGATGGCTACCTGATGAATCATGTTGTTAGGCAGGTCCTGACGTCACAAACATAGTAAGTAAAGTGCCGTGACAACCAAGTCACAGCTATGAGGCAGGCTCAGTGGTGAGGTGGTTAAGGCTCTGGCTTTCAGTCCAAGAGGTAACTCACATTGCCTCCCCAGTCTTCTCAGCTCCAAGAAACTGGGGTACAAAGGGAGTATTTGGACTGGATTGATTTAATGTCTTAACTGATTCAGTGTGTTAGATTAAGCTAAAATGCGGTATAGCTAATAGCTTTAGAACGCACTATAAAATAATCTCAATTTGCTTTTTTTACACGTCTACATCAATATATCAGTTAGTCCTCAGAAAATCATCCGACGCCAGAATGAAAGAGCTGGCTGCAAGAAAACACGCCATATAGTATTGTATAATGTATATGCATAAACCACATAATGCATCGCCTTTTGCCACCTAATGAAAGACTACAGTATAAATTGAGGCCTCGCAATCATAACTAAACTCTATCCCGCAAAACGTTGTACTATGAGAGTTGTAATGTTTTTTATGTTCTATCTATCTTATCCTATCTATCTATATATATGGACCAGCTAATTGACTGCTGCAAGGATCTGTCATTCAATCACAAGCACTGTGTGTCCTTCACCTAGCTGACAACTGCCGTCTTTTTCAATTGCGCTATTTAGAAATGACCTAACTTACTAACATTAACAGACTGCACACAACCTGGTCGAGGTTTGATAAACTATTGGGATCTTGGCTCAGACCCTGATACTGTCCACGCAGTCGGTCACCAGCCGCTATGCGACGGAACTTTTTCAAATCGACGACGTACAATGCACTGCGTCAACATAAAAATACACGGTGATTAGTTAGCTACGACTTTGTAACGTCCGATGTTCTTTGACAGGAGAACACAGACAACAACTTGTTACCAGAGTTAAACTGTTGTCAAAACTGCAGCAAAGAAAAGCAACAGAGATTACAGTTGACACTGGTGACAGTTTCAGTTGGCTCTCAGGGAACATCAACTGACAGTTAATCCTTCTGCAATTACTTAACATTCAATATACCAGTACTACAAACTGTTGAATCAAGCAATAATTCAGATTAATTAAATCAATCAACAACCAGCCGTTTAATTGTTTGTATGTTTAGAGCTTAAAGTATTTTCTGAGTAAGAAGTATACTACAGTAGTATGTGCCATTGACGTTCACTTCAAAGATCAACAAGTATCTGATCAGTACACACGCCCGGAGTGACAATGGAAACCACACAATTTAAATAATTAAATTTCACAAGACAGTACAGCAAAATGTTTAAAGTGTGGTGGGAAATATGACAAAAGGTTTGTAGCAAGTTGAGTGCAACAGTGAAAGAATTGTGAAAATCCGCCAACTACTGCCAAAGTTATGAACAGAAGTCGAGGTGGCACACAGAGTACATCATAAGGATATTCAAAGTAAAGAATTTCAAACTGTATTTGTGGCTTGCAAGTGAACAGTAAAAACATCAGTTTTTGTCATCATGTGAGTTTGTAAAGAACATTGATGTCAACGAACTGGTCTCACCTAATGTGGTATTTCCTATAGCCGAGATGACTTGACCAGTAGCCGCTTTTCCAAAACCTAAAATACAACATTTCAACAGTTTCCCATCAGTCTCGTCTGTAGACTCAGTGATAATGCCAGTGGCAACCGTGACCAGTAGTAACACATTTCACTAGTCACTGCTGATAATGTCACTGACAACACACTATACTGGCTCCAGAGAGCTGCTCCAACATGTCTTCTTATGGACTAATTCTCAACAGTTCATTAATCTCCACACAAGCTTAAGATTTTCTTTAAGAAAACATTAACAAACTCGTAACACGTTCACTGCCACTGACGAGTTATCTCGTCAATTAATGTGCATCGTCAGGTGCCACTGACAAGTATACTCATCATTCAGTTCATGTAACTCAGCCGTACACCGGCACCACAGCAGATAACCAGCTGACACCTCGGCAAAAGTCCTACCCGGGGATGGCACCCGGGGAAAATTTGGCCTGGCAGAGAACGTGTTTGTAATATGTGAAAGAATCCAAAGGTACAGTAGAAGGTGACATGATAACACAAAGATTTCCTTCATACGCGCTGAATCTGCCTCTGACAAGGCTGTTAATTCACTGCTGGTTCCCTCTCAATCCCACTGTTTACCACACAATGACCCCAGGGTTTGTTTTACTTCAGTCATCCCATTCCTTACACAACCCTCATATTTCATTGAAAGATACACTAAACTAAACTGGAAAAATTTTGCTCAATAAAAATACAAAATACTGCATGCTTCAATCATTATTTGTACTGCCAAAGATTATAGCCATGTATAACCAAGCCATCAAGTCAGTTTTTCACTCCACTGTAATTATGTGAAAACTGGAATAGAATTAAAATAGTTTTCAGAAAATTCTCCCTACAACCAGAATTGACAGAAGGAACAGAAATCAAACCTGAATCAGATGAACAATTAAACATACTGCACACCCAACTGTAAATACTCAACAAAAATCAACAGAAAATTATGTACAATGGATGAATAAAGCAGCTGTGATTAGTGTAAATCAGCCACGGTCAGGTATTGCTGATTCAAGATTGATGAGATATTGTGCAATGATAGTGATAATAGATAGACTGAAGACAATCTATAGGGTCGAGTTTAATTTACCGATATCCATCCATGTCAGGGCGACTGTCACAGAATGGTGTGTATCCATAGGGAGCTCCTTCAAGGTCTAAATCTCTCAACTCCTTCAGATCAGCTCGGACAGTCTACAACATCACACTACACTCACAACCATAATGTGATAACTAGCGGCAGACTGAGCCAATGACGGCATCGTTGAAGACAGACTTGAATGTCAGCAAGGTGAGACTGAACAATTCCAAAACAGAATACAGCAACCTACAGCAGAATGAATACACATACAGTATTTAGTAAGAAAGGAGAATGAGCTGTGTTTAAAAAAACTTTACAATTGAAATGATGCAAGACATGGTCGTAGAACTGACAAAATGAACGACAATGTCCTGAACACAAAGTCCATATTGTAATCAGTTTAATTGTCAGATGTCAAGAATGAATCTTTGACAACAATTTGAATTGAATCCCTACATTACTGTTCAAGTTAACACGGTCACAGAAAATGAAACATTGTCAACAGGACAGTATGGATTGATGACGTCTCCAAAGCACTGAGCAGAGATATATAGACAACAAAATGACAACATACACAACAGATACATAACACACACAGACACACAGACACGGCTCTATTGTCTGTACAGCGGCACGAGATAGACTGCTAGAAGGACAAGCTAACGACACATAACAACATATAATGTCAACAACCTGATCAGCGTCGACGAAGATGAACTTGTTAACACTGAGTGGAAACAGCACGTCAAGGAACAGAATCTTATACCTGCAACGTCACAATAATGTGCTAATATAACGAATTAATGTAAAGAAAATAAAAAAAGATAAAAAACAACAATGGCTTTTAATGATAACTGATTGTGACAGGACATCCAACATGAATGCTGGGCAGTAAGCAAGCAACTCAGTCAATAAACACTCACGTTAAACCATTAATCTGCACAGCACTGAATTAACCAGCAAAAATATTAACATTATAACATAGCATACACTATTTACACAACATGATTCTGTATAATGCACAGATATTTAACACAGAACTCTACTGCTCGTGCCTGGTACGTGCTGCCACCTGGTGAATGTTAATAAACTGGCAGCACGTACCCCCAGATGATGCGCTGTTTTTCTGTCTGCTGATGCAGCCACCGTGGCCACTTGTATTGCACCAGTTCATACTCAAAGCCGTATTCGTTGGCCATGTGTGGTATGAAGTCCTTCAGTACACAGCACAAACACACGTGTGCACTAGCAGCACGTCCTACAGTAACTAACTGTCAACACAATCTTCTCATGAACATCAGCCATTAGCACAATGTATGTACAACAGTACACTGGTAGATAATTTCCATGACAGGACTCGGTTTAAAAAATTCACTGTACAGCAAATGCATTGTAAAAACTACGCTTAGAATTTATCATAACGAACAAAACCCCATAACGCTTCACTCTGAGATTATCAATGTGTATGCAAACTAAGACTGTTACTGTCAGACTGACGGCCAACACATAAGATATAGTAATTATGTTATCGAATGTATGAAAGATCATTGGACATACTTATTACAGCATAGAATATTTCACTGCTTAAATAACAGAGGGCATAGATGAAGCTATACCTTGAAGTTTGGAGACAGATAGTTCTTGAGAAACCAAAACTTGACGGGTGACTTGGTATTCTGAAGGACACTTAGCATCATGATTCTACAATACATCAGTGACAGGCATACATTATCACTGGACACTTAGCATCATGATTCTACAATACATCAGTGACAAGCATACATTACCATTAATAACAAGCAACATTAAACGAACTGATAAATCTTAAAATGACACAAATCAGCTGATACCCAGTTCAGTGCCTGAAATAGATACATCACTGACGTCATCTAATGGCCTCCGCACCACATCACATGTGTACCTCAATGTCCGCAGCAATCAACATCAACTCCACGATACTCTCTGTTTCAGCCGACGGCTGTACTAACGGTCGTGCTTATGCTACAGTGTTGCGTCCGTCTGTCTGTCCATCTGCAATGTATCTATTGTGGCTAAACGGTGCGTCCTATAGTAAAAATTACTATTGACAGCCTATAGGAAGTCATATGAGGAATCGATTGGTACCTTGATCTTTGTTTAAGAGGTCGTTTAAGGCCATGTCAACCATTGTCAATCGGAAACTGTTAGAGATAGTTGCTTGGTTCTGAAGGACCACCAACAGGAAATGGTTTCTGCTCACACTTATCAGTTTTCTGTTGAGTTGTTTCAATTGTTATTTTTCCTGTAACTTTCTGTCCGCGTCTCAAAGCAGCATCATCAGACATAACGTCAACCACATTGCGGTCAACATTACCGGAGAAAGCGTTCGTAGAGGTGACCAGACGCCAGAGAGAATATGTTGATAGTGGCGTCAGAGTCATCGTCAGACTCCTTCGTCACTCCCGTCAATCGACTACGCACACGTCACGCAGATATCACCGAGTTACACAAGTTTGTAGAAAATGTACAAAAACAGTTGAAAATCTGATCAAAAACGTCGCAGGCACAAACCTAATTAGCCGAAAATAACAATAAAAAAGAAATTCATAACCCTTTATGTCCATTGTTGCCACATGAGTACAGCTATAAAGCATCCTGTGCCAGACCGGGTTAAACCGGCATTTGTAATTTTTGACAGGGCTGAGTGTCAGAATGCCCTGATGTCAAAATTTACAAGAAGCTTAACCCGGTCTGGCACAGGATGCTTCAGAGCTGTATCCATGTGGCAACAGAGGGCGTCAGAGGGTTAATGAAAAACTGCTGAAAACAAAGCAGCACTCATGCGTATGACGATGATCAACAAATGACATCAAATAACATAAAACGTCAACTGTAAAAGCTGACAACCTGGAGATGGAGTCCCACAGACCCAGGTTTGGTTCATCTTCTGACAACAGATCCTCATGCTCTTTGCCTGGCTTCTTGTTCACCTGACACATAAAACATTACAGTGTAAGTTTGCATGACACGCAGCACACCGTCAGAGGAATGATTATAAATGACCTGTTATCTACCTAGTTCACCCGGGTTTTTAGGATGAACCTCTTGGAGAAGATCGATGCTTCATTGCCACTCATTTTTATGTATTTTTTCCAAAAAATATTTCATAGGGATGGACGGGTGACTAACAATAGGATATACATCACAGTGTAAAAATAATGCAACATGAAAAGCAGCTGAACGTACCCTGAGACGAATGATCTTGCTCTTGAAACTGTCCATGACAACTATCACTTGTCTGGAGTCAGGCGGAGAATCGGTCATGTCTTGACTGAAAAATACACAACGTACACAGTTTGACCAATACAGATTAAATATCTCAATCAACAATACATTATACACTGCATGTGTCGGTGGCGCAGCGGTAGGGTGTCGGACTTCTGACCTAGTGACCATGGTTCAATTCACAGTCCGGGCGTAATCGGGGCACCTAGGTCAACTCAGCCTTCCATCCCTCCAGGATAGGTAAATCGAGTACCAGCCTTCACTGGCTGGGGTTAAGGCGGGTGTGTTCGCTTGTGTCGGGTGGCAGGTAATAAATACTGTGTGATCCTATATGACAAGCGACACCCTGTAGTTCTGAGATGGACTTACATTAAGAAGTTGCTTTAAGCTTTTCTAAAATTAAACAGAGACATGTCACATACTGTGCTGGCACTAAACACAAAGGTCACCACTCAACACAGATCACAAGCTCATCAATACATACAGCTCTTCACTGTACAGATGGTACACTGTGGCTAAGATAGGAATGTGTTAGATGAAACTGATCAAAGGCAGAGGAAAATAAACAAGAATTCACACAACCAACCTGACAATGTCATACAGTTCATTGGATCGACCTTGCCGCAGCTGTAACAGCCATGCTCCAGGGTTTGCCTTCAACTGAAAGTAGCCCTAAAGTAGCCCAACATAGAAAGTAAACCAAACACAACAACAGTATTACTGCAGTGGAACATACTGCTGTGTTACTGGTTCCACCGTGACAATATAACACCTACAGGCCATTGTATCACTGCAAACGGTTGGAATATTTCCAGCAGCCAAACAGAGCAGGGTACTTCTGAATAGCTCGCTCAGCATTCACCTATTTACTGCATTTGAAATCAACTGTAACTCAGCAAGAACAAAACACATAGATAAGCGTTAACTAAAAGTCCTCCTTGGAAAACTGTGTTGACGGGGATTACGCATTCAGTCCATTTATATGTTTGTTTGTGTGTCTGTCTCAACGCAGGACATCTCTAATAAGAAACTGTCTAGATTGTGATTAGAGCAGCAAGAAAAAATGTTACACTACTTGAGTTTTAGCCTTAGATGCCATTTCTGTTGCCAAACCAGCACTATAAAAGACTGAAAAAGTAAACAACAGTGAATATATATGGTAAGTGCAGAAAGGAGCGAGGCATTTAGTTGTTAAGTAATGCCAAGAAACAGACCAAGTTAGCCATGACAATCGTGTCAACAACGCTCGGAGTTGAGTTTGTGCCGAGAACAAACTGTAAGCCACGTGGAGGGTTGCCAGACAACGAGTCATAGCAGTGACCTACAGAAACAATACAAACTAGAAATATGGGGCAGAGCCCAACTTGAGGCCGCCCGGCTCCCCAAGTCCGACTGGAAATACAATTTATGGGGCTAGTAGGACGTGTAAAAATTTGAGGGGCCAGCGCCCCTAGGGGCCGAAATATAGTCTCCCGAAAAAAGTCCAGATGGGTGGGTCAACACGCGCGCCTATAACTTTTTGGTTTGTGGACCAAAGTTCACCAATTTTTTTTTCGCAAAATAGGGGATGAAATGTTGTTGATCAAGTACTTATCCGATTATTATTATTATTATTAAACAAGAGAATAATTCTAGTGACGTGAGACAGCTGATAGCCGTTGCGAGGGCACTGTACAAAATTAAACTAAAGACACACATGTTGATAGTGCAGTAAGACAGTCAGGTAAAGCTGGAATCGAATAGTTCTGCTATATCGATGTTCAATATGTTGATCCGTTCCGAAGATATTTGCGATCAAAGTTGAAAGTTGTTACAAATAGTGCTGCATTTTGGACGTTTTTTACCCTCCCAAATTTTGTAGGGGGCACCCTTGCAAAATTATTGACCACGTTATCACCCCGGCCACGAGCCACATCACCTGGTAAAATTTCGTGAGGTTATGCCCACTACCGGTACTCCCAAAGTTATAGGCACGCATATGTGGAATTTTAAGCCCGATTTTAAATGTTCACCCTTAAAATTTTTGGGGCGACCCCCCGACCCGGTTTGTGGTGTGCGCTAGCAAGCCTTGGCCAGTGTCTAGCGCGTGTAAAAATTTGAGGGGCCAGCGACCCTTATGGGCCGAAATATAGTCTTCTGAAAAAAGTCCAGTTTGGTGGGTCAACATGTGCGCCTATAACTTTGTTGTTAGTGGACCAAAGTTCACCAGATTTTTTTCGCCCAATAGGGGATGAAATGTAGTTGATCAAGTACTCTTCGGATTTTCAATATGTTGATCCATTCCTGAGACATTTGCGACCAAACTCGAAAGTTGTTAAAAACCGCGCTGAATTTTGGACGTTTTTTACCCTCCCAAATTTTGCAGGGGGCACCCCTTGTAAAATTAGTGTCCAGTTGATCACACCGGTTATGAGCCACATCCGCTGGTAAAATTTCATGAGGTATGCCCACTACCCCCAAAGTTATAGATGTGCATATGTAAAATTTTAAGCCCAATTTTAAATGTTGGCCCTTAAAATTTTTAAGGGGACCCCCGACCCCGATTGCGATGTGCGGTACCAAGGTTTGGTCAAATTCTAGCGCGTGTAAAAATTTCAGGAGCCAGCACCCCCTAGGGGCCGAAATATAGTCTGTCAAAAAGTCGCTTTGGGTGGGTCCAAACTCACATGTACTACTT
>Ga0209680_1000241_pt1 | contig 14207 bp, 9 predicted proteins | sample WorMetLIZISLAND1_FD_187413 | JGI IMG/M metagenome (GOLD analysis project Ga0209680, IMG submission 187413) | Marine gutless worms symbiont microbial communities from Max Planck institute for Marine Microbiology, Germany - Olavius loisae LIZARD... ... | reverse complement strand
CTGCTCGTGCCGTCGTCGCCGCCACAAAGTGCTCCATCAAACGATCACGCTTCCAACCACTGAGCCGGCTTCTTCTCGCATACATCCTGCAATCCTAGCCCAAGCATCTCGCTTAGCTAGGACAGCTCCTAAAACAATCTCCTTGCGGAGGAGGACCCATCCGTCCCTTAAAAGGCCACAATCCCATTTGTGTGAGACGATCATGAACCAACAAACCGAAACGAAAATCCGCGAACGCGCGTACGCTCTCTGGGAGCAGTCTGGCAAGACGACCGGCAAAGCCATGGACTTCTGGCTGCAAGCCGAGAAGGAAATCAATGAAGCCTCGAAGGCCTCTCCGGCGCCGGCAGCCAACGCAAAAAGCCCGGGCAGAAAGGCCAAGGGAACGACCGCCAAGTCCGTGACGGCCAAGGCGGCGGGCAAGACCAAGGCGACGGCCAAGGCGGCAAAACCCAAGACGGCTGCGGCAACCAAGCCGAAGACGACCCGTAAGAAGAAGTCCGACACCACCTGATCGGCAATTCGGCGGCCCGTGACGGCGGCGCCGGCCGAGTGTTTAATTCGTTCGAAACCGCGTGATATAATCTTGATCGGGCCTATGATCGTATGCCCAACCATCGTTTAACCGTGGGGAGACCGGCCTTGGACGCAGCGAGTTCCGCCGTCGGCGAAATGCCGCCGGATATGAAGGGTTTCGACGCAATCCTCGCGGGCGACCATGGCGACCCATTCTCTTTTCTCGGCGTACACACGGACGACGGCGACGTCGTCGTCCGGGCCTTCCATCCGGAAGCCCAGCGCATCGACGTCATCGACGCCGCGACGGGTAAACAGGCGGCACGCATGCGCCGCGTGAAAAGCCCGGGCTGCTTCGCGGCCACCATCAAGGACCGGGACGCCGCCTTCCCCTATCGCCTGAAAATGACCTTCGTCGATGCCGCCCTGGAGACCGAAGACCCCTACCGCTTTCCGCCGGTGCTGGGCGAAATCGACCTGCACCTGTTCGGGGAAGGCAGCCACTTCCGTACCTATGACAAACTGGGTGCCCATGTGACCCGCCTCGACGGCGTCGACGGTGTCAATTTCGCCGTCTGGGCGCCCAATGCGCGCCGCGTCAGCGTGGTCGGCGACTTCAACGCCTGGGACGGACGCCGCCATCCGATGCGCAATCACCCCGGCTGCGGCGTTTGGGAGATCTTCGTGCCCGGCCTCAGCACCGGTGCCGTCTACAAGTTCGAGATCAAGGCGGGTGACGGCACGCTGCTGCCCTTGAAAGCCGACCCTTACGCCTTCGCCTGTGAGCAACCGCCCCGCTCGGCCAACATCGTCACCGGTACGGAACCGTACCCGTGGCGCGATGAGGCCTGGTTGGCGGCACGGGCCGCACAATCCGGCAATGACCGTCCGATGTCCATCTACGAGGTCCATCTCGGTTCCTGGCGCCGCTGCCCGGAGGAAGATAACCGCTACCTCAACTATCGGGAATTGGCCGAACAGCTGATCCCTTACGTGGCCGATCTCGGCTTCACCCACATCGAGCTTCTGCCCGTCAACGAGTATCCCTTCGACGGTTCCTGGGGTTATCAGCCAATCGGCCTGTTCGCGCCGACCAGCCGGTTCGGCACGCCCGACGATTTCCGCGCTTTCGTCGATGCCTGCCACCACAACGGGATCGGCGTCATCATCGATTGGGTGCCGGGTCATTTCCCGGAGGATGCCCACGGTCTCGGCCTTTTCGACGGCACCCACCTCTACGAGCATGCCGACCCGCGCAAGGGTCGGCACATGGACTGGGGCACCTTGATCTACAACTTCGACCGCTCGGAAGTCGCCAATTTTCTAATCGCCAACGCGCTCTTCTGGCTCGAGTCCTTTCATATCGACGGGCTCCGCGTCGACGCCGTCGCCTCCATGCTCTATCTCGACTACAGCCGCGAGGCCGACGAATGGATCCCCAACGAATACGGCGGCAACGAGAACCTGGGCGCCATTGCCTTCCTCAAGCGGCTCAACGAGGCTGTCTACGGCACCCATCCCGGCGCCTTCACCATCGCCGAGGAATCGACGGCCTGGCCGCTGGTTTCCCGGCCCACCTACCTCGGCGGTCTCGGTTTCGGCTACAAGTGGAACATGGGCTGGATGCACGACACGCTCCGCTACATGTCGAAAGAGCCCGTACACCGCAAATTCCATCATGACGACCTGACCTTCGGCATGCTCTATGCGTTCCAGGAGAACTTCGTGCTGCCGCTGAGCCACGACGAGGTCGTCCACGGAAAGCGTTCGATCCTCGGGCGCATGCCCGGCGACCGCTGGCAGCGGTTCGCCAACCTGCGAGCCTATTACGCCTTTATGTACGCCCATCCGGGTAAGAAGCTGTTGTTCATGGGCGGTGAGTTCGGCCAGGAACGGGAATGGAACCACGACGCCAGCCTTGACTGGCACCTGTTGTCGGATCCGTTGCACGGCGGGGTGCAGAACCTTCTGCGCGATCTCAATTGGCTCTATCGCGATACGCCGGCACTGCATGAAAGGGACTGTGATCCGGCCGGGTTCTCATGGATCGATTGCAACGACAACGAACAAAGCGTGTTTTCGTTCATGCGTTTCGGTGCGGATGGTCACGGCCTTGTCGTCATCGTCTGCAATTTCACGCCGGTGGTCCGTCAGGATTACCAGCTTGGTGTGCCGCGCGCCGGTCATTTTCGGGAAGCCTTGAATACGGATTCGAACTTTTACGGCGGCGGCGACGTCGGCAATGGCGGCGGTGTCGAGACCGCGGACAACGCCATGCATGGCCACCCCCACTCCCTGACGCTAACCTTGCCGCCACTGGCGACGCTGGTACTTGCCCTTGATGCCTAGACGGAAAGCCGACGGCGGATATTCGGTGTGGCCCGGCGCGCCCTATCCTTTGGGCGCAAATCCCGACAGCAACGGCACGAATTTCGCACTGTTCTCCGCCAATGCCGAACGGGTCGACCTGTGCCTGTTCGACGGCGACGGCAGCCGCGAGACACAGAGGATCACGCTCCCCGAATACACGGACCAGGTCTGGCACGGCTACCTGCCCGGGATCGGGCCGGGTCAGCTATACGGATACAGGGTCTACGGCCCCTACGCGCCCGAGCGCGGCCACCGCTTCAATCCCAATAAACTCCTTATCGACCCGTACGCCCGTCAGTTGACCGGGCGGCTGGTGTGGAACGACGCCAATCTCGGCTACGACCCGAAAAGTACCAAGAAGGACCGCTCCTTCAGTCGCGTCGACAACGCTCCTTTCGTGCCGAAGGCCGTCGTCACCAGTGCCGGCAACGGGAACAATTCACCTCCGGACATTCCCTGGCAGGAAACGGTGATCTATGAACTCCACACCCGCGGTATGACCATGCGTCATCCGGGTGTTTCCCAGGAACACCGCGGCACCTTCGCCGGGCTCGCCGGCGAGGCGGTGATCGAACATTTGGTCTCTCTCGGCGTCAATACGGTGGAACTGCTGCCGATCCATCCTTTCGCCGATGAACGCCATCTGGCCGAACGCGGCATGACCAATTACTGGGGGTACAGCCCCTTCAACTACTTCGCCCCCGACCCGCGCTACCTGGCGACAGGCGGGATCGACGAGTTTCGCAGGATGACGGCCAGTCTCCATGAGGCCGGCCTGCAGGTCGTCCTCGACGTCGTCTTCAACCACACCGGCGAAGGCGACGTCTTCGGGCCGACGCTCAGCTTCCGCGGCATCGACAACGCGTCCTATTACCACCACGAGACCGATGGCCCGGGCCGCTACGTGGACCATACCGGTTGCGGCAACAGCCTCGACCTGTCCCATCCACGTGTCCTGCAGATGGTTCTCGATTCGCTCCGCTACTGGGTCGAGGAGATGCACGTTGACGGCTTCCGCTTCGACCTGGCGACGACCCTCGCCCGCGGACCCGACGGCTTCGAGCCGGACGGCCCGTTTCTCGCCGCCGTACGCCAGGACCCGGTTCTGTCGCGGGTCAAGTTGATTGCCGAACCCTGGGACCTGGGCCCGGGCGGTTACCGGGTCGGCGGCTTTCCGCCCGGTTGGTCGGAGTGGAACGACAAATACCGCGATACGGTCCGTGCCTTCTGGAAGGGCGACGAAGGCGTCCTCGGCGACATGGCGTCCAGCCTCACCGGCAGCAGTCATCTGTTCGCCAAACAAGGGCGCCGGCCGCGCGCCAGCGTCAACTTCGTAACCGCCCATGACGGCTTCACCCTGACCGACCTGGTCACCTATGAGAGCAAGCGCAACCAAGCCAACGGCGAGAACAACCGCGACGGCACCGGCGACAACCGGTCCTGGAACTGCGGGACCGAAGGGCCGACCGAGGATCCGGATATCGGCGCCCTCCGCCAGCGCCAGAAACGCAATTTCATGGCCACCCTGATGCTGTCGCAGGGCGTGCCGATGGTGACCGCCGGCGATGAGTTGGGGCGGACCCAGGGCGGGAACAACAACGCCTACTGCCAGGACAACGAGACCAGCTGGATCGATTGGAAGAGCCTCGATGCCGACGACCGCGGCTTCCTCGATTTCGTGCGCCGCGTGATTGCCCTCCGCCGCGAGCACCCCGTGTTCCGCCGGCCGCGGTTCTTTCGGGGCCAGCCGGTCAACGGCTCTCGGCTCAATGATATCACCTGGCTGTCGCCCGAGGGTCGCGAACTCAAGCGCCACGAATGGAGCTTGCCCTACGCGCGTTGTTTCGGGTTCCACCTGGGCGGTGATACCGGCACCTACCTGGGCCGCGACGGCCGCGATCTCGCCGACGACCGGTTCATCGTGTTGATGAACGCCCATAACGAGGCGGTGCCTTTCATTCTCCCCGAACCGTCATTTGGGGAAACGTGGCGGCAGGTATTCGACACTGCGCGACCGGAGATACCCGACGAAACGCCTGTCTATCGCGCCCGTCAAACCTACCGCCTCGCCGGTCATTCGATGGCCCTGCTCATCCGCGCTCACGGAGGCGAGGCGTGAGCGGCGAAACGGCGGACCTGGAGCGGCTTGCCGAACGGGCCGGAATCCACCTCCACTATTGGGACATCTTCGGCCAGGGCCACCGGACATCGCCCGATACCCAGCGGGCCCTGTTGTCGGCCATGGGTTTCGAGGTGGATACGTCGAGTGAAGTGCGCGACAGCCTACAGGCCTTCGAGGAAACCGAACGCCAACGCGTTCTGACCCCGGTAACGGTCCTTCGCCGCGACCGTCAAGCCGCTTCCATCATCGTCAATGCTCCGGCCGCCGGCACCTTCGGATGGGAACTTATCCTCGAGACCGGCGACACGATGAGCGGCGACAGCCGACACGACGACCTTCCCGCGGCTTCCGACGACGGACCGGGGCGCCTCTTGTCCCTGCCCCCCGATATGCCCGACGGATATCACCGGCTGCACGTCAACGCCGGTGGTGAACGCGCCGAGGCGGCGGTGATCGTAGCGCCGCCGGTCGCCTATCTGCCTGATTGGTTGGGCGCCGGGCAGCGGCGATGGGGCCTGGCCTGCCATCTCTATTCCCTGCGCTCGTCGGGCGACTGGGGGATCGGTGACATCTCAGGGCTCGCCCGTCTGATGGATACCGCCGATACGCTCGGCGCCGCTGTCGTCGGCATCAACCCTTTGCACGCCCCTTTCGGCTGCCACCCGGAGAGCGCCAGCCCCTACTCCCCGTCGAGTCGCAATTTCCTCAATCCGCTTTACATCGACGTCGCCGGCATCCCGTTCCTCGATGCTTGCCCGAACGCGCAATCAATCCTCGGCGAAAACGCATTTGCTGCTCAATTGGCCGCGGCGCGGTCGGACCGTCATGTTGACTACGCCGGCGTTTCGGCCCTCAAGCACAGCGTTTTGCGCGCCGCCTACGAGGATTTTTGCCGATCGCCTGGTGACCACCGTCGGGCGTTCGAGGATTTTCGATCGGCGGGCGGCGAAGGGCTCACCCGCTTCTGTCTGTTCGAGACCCTGCACGATCATTTCGACGGGGCTCCCTGGTCCGAGTGGCCGGCGGCTTATCGGTCTCCGTCCGGTCCCGCCGTCGATGCCTTCGCGGTCGAACAGGCCGAACGGGTCGGCTACCACGCCTTCCTGCAGTGGCTCGCCGATACGCAACTGACTTCTGCAACCGATGGCCGCGAGGCCTGCCTCTATCGAGACCTCGCCACCGGAGTCGATCCCAATGGCGCCGATGCTTGGGCTGATCCCGAGGCCACGGCACGCGGAGTTACCTTCGGCGCACCGCCCGACGCCTTCAACGACCACGGCCAGGATTGGGGCATGCCGCCGCCCAACCCTCACGTCATGAAAGAGAGAGCCTTTGCGCCGTTCGCGCGCTTGCTTCGGGCCAACATGCGCCACGCTGGTGCGCTGAGGATCGATCACGCCCTCGGTCTGATGAGGCTGTTCTGGGTTCCCGACGGCGCCAGACCGACGGAGGGCGCCTACGTCTCCTACCCCGACGCCGATCTCGCTGGTGTGCTGGCGCTGGAGAGCCACCGCAACCGCTGCCTGATCGTCGGCGAGGACCTGGGCACCGTTCCCGATGAATTCCTCGCCTATATGGACCGGGAGAAGTTCCTGTCCTACCGGGTCTTCTATTTCGAACGGTGGCCGGAGGGTCTGTTCAAGCGACCCGACGCCTATCCCGACCTGTCATTGGCGACCGCGACGACCCATGACCTGCCGACCCTGGCCGGCTACTGGAGCGGCGACGACCTGATCTTACGGGACCGCCTCGGGCTCAACGGCGGGGAAGACCTCGTCACCGCCGAGACCGCCCGGGCGGCCGATCGCAAGGTCTTGATCGCGGCGCTCCGCGACCAGGAACTCCCGGTCGCCGCTTTGCGGCCCGATGGCTCCGTCGACGACGGTGCGTTGAAATCGTTCATCACCGCCGTCGAGCGCTATCTGGCCCGCTCCCGGGCCGGATTGATGATGGTCAACCTGGACGATCTCCTGATGGAACTCGAGCAACTCAACCTGCCGGGAACGGTGGAAGAGTATCCCAATTGGCGCCGCCGGCTTGCCGCCGCTGTCGAGGACATGACCGCCGATCCGGACATCGCCGATATCCTGAGGGCCGTCGCGGAAGAACGTCCGCTCTAGGTCCCGTTCGGTTTGATTTCCCAGATCTTCGCCGCATAGCGGTGGATCGTCTCGTCGCTCGAGAAACGTCCCATGTTGGCAACATTGAGGATGGCACGGCGCGTCCACTCCTCGGGATCGCGGTAGGCCTCATCGACGCGCTCCTGACACTCCAGGTAGGACGCGAAATCGGCGAGCAGCAGGTAGTGGTCGCCGCCGCGTAGCAGGGAATCGACGACGGCGCGGTAGCGGTAAGTATCGTCGGCCGAGAAGTAACCCTCGCGGATCATGTCCAGGACTTGGCGCAGTTCCGCGTTGTCGTGGTAGTACTGGGTCGGGTCGTAACCCCGTGACCTAAGGCTGTGCGCGCCCTCGGCGTCGAGGCCGAAGATGAAGATGTTCTCCGCTCCGACCTCGTCGTGGATCTCGATATTGGCGCCGTCCATGGTGCCGATGGTCAACGCCCCGTTGAGGGCGAATTTCATGTTGCCGGTCCCGGACGCCTCGGTGCCGGCCGTCGAGATTTGTTCGGAAAGCTCGCTGCCCGGGATGATGACCTCGGCCAGCGACACGTTGTAGTTGGGGCAGAACACCACCTTGAGGCGCCCTTCGACGGCCGGATCGTGGTTGATGGTCTCGGCGACGTCGTTGATCAGGCGGATGATCAGCTTGGCCATGTCGTAACCGGAGGCCGCCTTGCCGGCGAAGACGACGGTTCGCGGCACGACGTCTGCCGAAGGGTCTTCACGCAATCGGTTATAGCGGGCGATGACCTGCAGAAGGTTCAAGAGCTGGCGCTTGTATTCGTGGATTCGCTTGGCCTGGGTATCGAAGAGCATATCGGTCGACAGTTCGATGCCCTGGTGTCTTTCAATCATCGCCGCCAGACGCTCCTTGTTGCTTTGTTTGACGGTGCGGAACGACTGACGGAAGCCGGAGTCGTCGGCAAACGGAACCAGGGCCTTCAATTGCGGCAAGTCGCGAATCCAATCGGAACCGATGGCCTCACTGATCAGGTCCGACAAACCGCGATTGGCCTGATGCAACCACAAGCGCGGTGTAATCCCGTTGGTCATATTGAGGAACTTGCCCGGATAGATGGCGTCGAACTCGGGAAACGTGGATTCGCGCAAGAGCATGGTGTGCAGTTCAGCGACGCCATTGACCTTGGTACCGCCGATAATGGCCAAATGCGCCATGCGGATCGTGCGGTTGAAGTCGTCGACCAGGGACAGACGGCCGAGCATGGCCGAATCGCCGGGATAAAGCCGGCGCACGTTCCTAAGGAAAACATCATTGATCTCGAAAATGATCTCGAGATGCCTGGGCAGGATCCTCTCGAGCATGTCGATGGGCCAAGTCTCCATCGCTTCCGGAAGCAGCGTGTGGTTGGTGTAGGCGAAGGTCTTGGTCGCAATGTCCCAGGCCTCATCGAATGCCATCTTGTGTTCGTCGACGAAGATGCGCATCAGCTCGGGGATGGCCAACGCCGGATGGGTGTCGTTGAGCTGGATGACAGCCTTGTCGGGCAGGCCCGTGAGATCGTCCTCGGTTCGCAGATAACGCGCGACGATGTCCTGGATCGAGGCGCTGACGAAGAAGTACTCCTGCTTCAGGCGCAGTTCCTGCCCGCGAGTATTCTTGTCGTTGGGATAGAGCACCTTCGTCAGGTTTTCGGAATCCGTTTTCTCGCGAACAGCTTCGGCATAGTGGCCCTGGTTGAAATGCTTGAGGTCGAATTCCTTGGGTGACCGCGCCGACCATAGGCGCAGGTTGCCGACCGTCTCGGTGCCGAACCCTGAGACCGGCACGTCGTAGGCCATGGCGTAAACGTCTTCGGTGTCCATCCATTGGCATTCCTCTTCACCGGTCGGGTTGCGGAAACACAGGATGTGCCCGCCGAACCGGACGGGATAGAGGACACTCGCCCGCTCGACCTCCCACGGGTTGCCATAGCGCAGCCAGTTCTCCGGCTTCTCGACCTGCCGGCCCTCCTCTATGGATTGGGTGAACATGCCGTATTCAAAGCGAAGTCCGTAGCCGATCGCCGGGTAATCGTGGGTCGCCATCGAGTCCATAAAGCATGCGGCGAGGCGCCCGAGGCCGCCGTTGCCGATGGCCGCGTCGTATTCGCACTCGACCAGATCGGCGAGCGGTCGGCCAAGTTCGGCGAGGGCCTGTTCAGTGACCTCATAGACGCCGAGATCGTGCAGCGATTTCTTCAGGTTGCGGCCGATCAAATATTCCATGGACAGGTAATAAACGCGCTTGACGTTCTTGTCGTAGCTGGCCCTGGCGGTGCGGATGTTGCGCTCTGAGAGCACGCAGCGGATCAGATGGGCAAGCGCGAAGAACCAATCTCGCGTTGAGGCGCGATTGGGGTTCATGCCGATGTCGTGAATGAGCGCGTTGACCAGCGCCGCCTTCAGAGTCTCGGCGCTGTCGAAGGAGTCACGGAGCCTGTCCTGCAGGCAGAGTTCCGTCAGGTCTTGTCTTACCCGCTCGTCCATCAGTGACTCATGGCGAGGGTTCTGTAGAGGTCATGATAGGATCGCGCGCCCACCTGCCAACTGTAGTCTTTTTGCATGGCGTTTTGTTGAAGGCCGCGCCACCAATCCGGATTTCCATACCATTGCCTGACCCGGCCAAGGGTCTCGAGAAAGTCGCCGGTTTCGGCCTTTTCGAAAACGAAACCGCATCCGTATTCGCGGTCGGAAGCATCGATCACCGTGTCGGCCAAACCACCGGTCCGCCGGACCACGGGCAAGGATCCGTAACGCATGGCGTAAAGTTGGGTCAAGCCGCAGGGTTCGAAGCGCGACGGCACCAGGATGGCGTCACTGCCGGCTTGAATCAGATGGGCGAACGCCTCGTTGTAGTCGATCTTCACGGCGACCTTGTCGGGCGCCGTTTCGGCGGCTTGACGGCACCGGTCTTCGAGGACCGGATCCCCCGTTCCCTGAATGACCAGTTGGAACCCCATGTCGAGGATACCCGGCAGCGCGTCGAGGATCAGGTCGACGCCTTTTTGTTCGACCAGCCGACCGACCAGCCCGAGCACCGGAGCATTGCCGTCCGTCGGCAACCCTAGGCATTCGAGAAGGACCTCCTTGCTTTTCTCCTTGCCGTTGAGATCTTCCATTGTATAGGGGGCGGGAATCATCGGATCGGTCTCGGGATCCCACACTTCATAGTCGACGCCGTTGAGAATGCCGACAAGGTCACCGTTCCGGTATTCGAGAACGCCTTCCATACCGCCGCCGAATTCCGGCGTCAGGATCTCCTCGGCGTAGGTGGGGCTGACCGTGGTCATCATGTCCGAATAGGTGATGCCGGCCTTGAGGTAGGAAAGCGCACCATAATATTCAGCGCCCTCGATGCTGAAAACCCCGCTCTGCAGCCCGATCGGAGCCAGCACATCGGGTCCGAATAAACCCTGATAGTGGAGGTTGTGGATGGTGAACAAGGTCGGCGGCGTCTTGCCGCCCCATTGCGCCAGATAGACCGGGATCAGTCCCGTCTGCCAGTCGTTGGCATGGATCACGTCCGGCGGCCAACCGACCATGGACCCGGCGAAGCCGATCATCGCCGCGGCGCGGGCCAACAAGGCGAAACGCAGATGGTTATCCGGCCAATCGAAGCCGTCGGGCCCGGTGTAGGGTTCACCCACGCGGTCGAACAGAACGGGATTGTCGAGCAACCAGACGCGTACATCGCTGTCGGGCATACGCCCCGGGATCAGATAGGTCTGGCCGGTCCCAAGGGGATCGCCGAGCCGCACCCGCCGGCCGCGGCCCTCCATGCGGTCGAGGGCCTCCGGGTAGGCTGGAAGCAGGATCCTGACGTCTTCGCCGAGTTCGGCCAAAGCCTTCGGGAGTGCGAAAGCGACATCGGCCAAACCTCCCGTTTTGACCAGCGGATAAGCCTCCGATGAGACGAACAAGATCTTCATGGTTCGCGTCCTATAGCTGACCGGTGACGCGGCCCGGCGCCCAGCCGTTGCCTCAGCCGTCTAAGAATACCGGAACGTGGATCAAAACGGCCCGTTCATCAACACCATTTTCGTTACGGTTTGTCGACAACGGCCACGGGTCTCTCTCGGCCGGCAACGGCCGTGGGTTCATGGCGGCAGGCGACGGCCGCCGGAACATCATGCTATATTCGGGCCCTGTTAAACCGCTCCGGCCGGAGAATACGAGATGAACGATGCGGGCGCCCGGGCTTGGCCGACAACCGCCGACGGCACCACCGATTGGGAACGCGTTTTCGAAGACCCGAGCGACGGCCTGATCGTTCTCGCTTGCCGGTCTGAAACGCCCGATCAATTGAAGACCATGACCCTGATCATCCTACGCCAGTTGTTCAACCGGAAAGGCGACGATCAGGGCGACGACAAGATGGCCGCCTACCTGGACAAGACCATTCGCGACGCAGCGCCGGCCGATGCCATGGACGGCCTGCGCGCCGATGTCACCCGGCTGTTCAGGCGGATCAAGGATGACCGCATCAAGCAGGCCGCCGCTTATGTCGACAAGAAAAAGGCTGTCGAAACGCGGGAGTCGGCCGAACCGGGGCGGGAACGAAGGGCAACTCCGAACAGCCAAAGCCTGCCTTTAAGTTCCTGAACGACGGCTAGCAAATACCGCCCTGTTCACGAATTATAACAGGACGGGACTAGGCATCGGGTAAATTCCCGGTAGAATGGGCCCCCAGGTGCTAACCAGATAATCGAGAGGAACCGGGGGGATGCGTTGGGTGTTTTTGGCGATCGGCATGGCCGTCGCCGCGAGCGGTTACGATGCAGCCGCGGCCGGAAAGAAAGGCGACGGCGCGGGCAACATAAAAGACCCGACACATATCCAAATGGTCCCCATGATGCTGCCGGTCGGCAACACGTCGGCGCCGATGACGCTGTTCTTACAGGCAACGAAAAAGAACAGGGTGGAGAACATCTGCAAACGCATGCAGAAAGTGCGCGACGCTTTGCTGCGTGTCCTATCACGTGACCCGATCCCGCTCAAGAAGCGGAAAATGCTGGTCAAGGGTGCCGAAAAGAAGCTTTTGGACCCGCTCAACAAGGCGGTCGGGCGCGAGTACATCAAGCGCGTCTTCATCACGCCGGGCGCCGTCAGGATGGGCGCCGGCAAGATCCCGTCGCAACACTTCGCCGTCATCGACGGCTGCGAGAACATCCTGCGCTCCGAGCGCGAGAAGCAACAGGCGGCGAAAGCGGCCGGGCACTAGCGGCGGCGGGCGGTCGTAGGCTTTTGACAGAGTGTTTGATTAGCCGTAGATCGCGCGTCGGGCCCGCTTCGCCCCCTCCCAAAGGAGGCAACACTTACGATCCTTCGGGCCATCCTATAGAACCTAGCAGTGTCTTTGGATGGGGGTGAAAATGCTGGCCTTTTTGACTTTGATTTTTGTTTGTCAGCTCGTTGGCGAGTTTTTCGTACCCGCCAGCGGTTTGCCGGTGCCTTTTCCGGTCTTGCAATGGGCCTCAATGCTCTGGCTACCGCTGTATTGTTGCCGATTGTCTGGCGATGGTTTTTAGGAGCCGCCAACCAAGTGGCCGATACTGGAATACTCGAGAGAACTGGACCTCCGGATGCTGGCCGGCGCAGTTGGGGTCCGACGCGGCTTCGCAAGCGGCCCGGATTCAAAAGGTCCGGGTATCGGCAGCCCTCCCCCGTTTCGGATATTCTGGCGATCGATCAGATACAACCGCTTCTAATCCCGAAGCGGACATTCGAAAGATCGATCTGAGACCCTGCTAACCTGACAGTTGGCAGCAGATCGGACCTGGTCATGACACGGCCCGTTTGTCCATGCCGCTTCTGAACACGGTTAGGGTTTGTTCTCCGCACAAAGACCCAACCAAACAGGAATTGAACATGACCATGTTCGAGCAGGAATGCCGCACCAGTAGCGCGGGTTAATCCCGTTCAGACAAGGTAGTATGGTCCAGGCTGATTTTGCCGGTATTGGCGACGCACCTAAAGAACGTGTCCAAGGCACGTAGTCCGTTGGGCTACTCCCGCCAATTGTTCTCGAACTGGTGGATTTGTTGCTTAAGATATTGTGTCGTCACGCATGAGCGCGATCGCGCCGAAAAGAGGCAACAATTTCAGGTAATTACGGTATTTGTACTGAAATCAAGGCTTCTTCGGCGTCTAAGAACGGAAGATCAAACCAAAATGTGCTACCGGCATTTTTCTGACTAACAAAATCAATCCTGCCACCTAGCCGTTCGACCAACATTTTCGCCACGGCAAGACCAATCCCGGCACCTGGTGCTGATACGCTTGCGTCCGCTACGCCGCGATCAAACATCCCGAATATTTGGTTCTTTTTGTCGTCTTCAATACCGACTCCGGAATCTATAACCGTTGTTCTAAGAAGATCATCCTCTGTCTTGTTGAGACTAACGACAATCGTCCCGCCGTCCTGGTTGTACTTAATCGCGTTGCTGAACAGGTTAATGAAAATCTGTCTGAACCGGACCATATCGGTCCGGATCATCAATTGCTCAGTATTCTCAACCTCGAGTTTTATGGAGATGTTGCGGTCTTCCGCACTTCTCCGATGAATCGAAATAAGCTCTTTAATGATCGTGGTGGCATCAAAGACCGTCGGGTTGATTGCGATTCGATTTGACTCGATCAACGCGAGGTCAAGGATATCGTCCACCAGTGCAAGGAAGAGGTTGCCGCTATCAATGATATCCTGAATATATTGCTTTTGAGTTTTTGAGAGGTTTCCCTCTAAGTCCAAGCCGATAACTTGTGAATAACCGAGTACTGCGTTCAACGGTGTCCTCAGCTCATGACTCATACTCGCCAAGAACACGGATTTTGCTTCGTTGTGAACCGCCCCGGGTTTGCCGGAGGCGGTTTTGTTTGAGTCATGCAGCCATAGCATGATCTTCGGTTTGTGCATAGAACCGCGCTTCGGCCTCGGCGGGCGGGATGTGTCCGATCGGGCCGAGGAGGCGCCGATTGTTGAACCAATCGACCCATTCGAGGGTTGCCATTTCGACCTGTTCGATACTCCTCCAGGGGCCGAGACGGTGGATCGCCTCGGCCTTGTAGAGGCCGTTGATC
>Ga0209680_1000238_pt1 | contig 14237 bp, 10 predicted proteins | sample WorMetLIZISLAND1_FD_187413 | JGI IMG/M metagenome (GOLD analysis project Ga0209680, IMG submission 187413) | Marine gutless worms symbiont microbial communities from Max Planck institute for Marine Microbiology, Germany - Olavius loisae LIZARD... ... | reverse complement strand
AAGTTGTACTTTTGTACGTGACACAGTCGAGACCTCTGGGCATCAGTCGGTGTAGAACTGTTTCAACCCTGTCCTTGTGGTTGATGTGGTAGCGTGCCTGCTAGGAGAGAGAGAGAGAGAGAGAGAGAGACTGATAGGACTGGTTGGATGGAATGAATGAATGGCGTCACGCGCAGACCAGACGGGGTCTAGAGTGTGTTGATCGGTGATATGTACACAGATCAGGCGGGTCCTTGTGCGGCCGGCATTCATTGATCTCAGCCGGGCACTGACCGACCACACACAGACACACACACAGAGAGGAACACAGACAGACAGAGACACAGACAGAGGTAGATAGTGGTACTGCTGCTGCAGGGCGGCTGACCGTCACTAACCAGACGTCGTCGCCGCCGGCTTCCACCGTGTGATGTGTCTGTGGTGATTGGTGGAACGAGAACGGATACTGAAACGAAAAAGACGCAACTAGCGAAATGTGTCGTTAAGCTGTTGTTAGATGTGCGACGACGATGCAGTGCGAGCTCTGTTGACTGTAATGCCTGCCGAGCCAGTGCCCGTTGACTGAGTGATTAACCCTCCCACGTGCTGGCAACCTGGATTTCAAGCTGTCCGTCTGTCTGTCGCTGTTCGCCAGCCAGCCGACCAGTGATTACTTTGCGCTATCTGGTGCCAGCCGCCTCTGCATCTGTGGCAATATGGCCGCCTGTCTATCAATGGATGGCTGGCGACCGACGTGTGCGGACTGCGATCTGTCCGTTTGTGGACTCTGATCCGCGTGCATTGTATTGATCCGTGGACACACACATGACGAAACGTTATGAATGAATGAATGAAGCTTTATTTCACCAATAAACATGGTAGCAAAACAGACAGAGAAAACTATTTACAGGACAGTAGATAATAACACTAAAAACACACGTCATGACGGTGGCTTGTCGTGTCGACCTATCGAGACGATACACGTGTTATTAACCTATAGCTGGCTTCTTGTTAAAACTCACCATCCTTGCCTCTGTGTTGTCACGAATTAACCCTTTGACGTCCAGTGTTGCCATATGAGTACAGCTATAAAGCATCCTGTGCCAGTTTAACGTGGACTCGAAAGCTGAGATATGAGGATGCTTTACAGCTGTGCCCATATGGCAGCAGTGGGCGCCAAAGGGTTAACAGTGCTCGCTGGTGCAACTCAGCAGTGTATAGTCGCCTGTGATTGGCCGTTGACAGGTCTATAAATATCTCAATAGATGAAGTGAATTGTCTTGTCGCATCGTGTCGTTAAGTTGTGACTACAATGTCCGTCTTCGACTTGTTGACCAGCGCTTAACGAACTCCATCCGGAGCGACTCGTTGCGTATTCATAGAATCCTAATCGACGCCGTGCAGGACCTAATTAAAACGTCCAGTTGACTGACCTAATACAACGTGCCTTGCGCGTTGATGACTGTTTATTCGTCGTGGGTGGTCCGTCTAGGACGGATCAGCGAGGCAGGCAGGATATCCGTGGCCGTGGACCCACCGCAGTCCGAACTCTTACGTCTCTATTCTGTGTATTATCTTGTCGACAGGACGACACAGCGAAGGACTGCCAACCCGGACATTGGTGATGCCAGTCAGGCAGCAGTTGATTTAGTTACTTGGCTAGTAATGTAATGAGCGGATCAGCAGCCATCTGCGCCGTCTTGTAGGCTACTGGACCTGTCAGCGCCTAGTCACAGTCGTCTTTCAGCAGTCTTACCAATCTTGTCGACAGTTGCTGTGTTTTTGCCAGTTGGTGGAAAAAAGACGGTTTTCTATGTGCAAAAATACCGTTTCCTGTTTGCCAGTTTGTTATAGTGTTTGTCATTAGGTTAATGAATAGCAAGATTGACTTTTACCTGTCTGGTGCTCTCTGTTGGTTAGATTGTTAATAATTCGCACCTGAGTACCTTGTAATAGCTGGATTGCTTTATGATTATCTGTATTACATTTCATCAGGACACCGCATGGACTCGTCGTTCACAGCAGACTGTTGAATTTTCACATGTTTACATTTCTTTTTTGCGCCACCGTGTGTACTGTACAAATAATAGCGTAAGCGTATAGTAGATGAAAGTATTAACACATGGTACGGACAACTTGTATCACGGTCCTGTCATTTATTGTGTCCCCGTGTATATAATTGGAATGTACACTGTTGTGTATTTAGTTTGCAGCTAGACTTGTAGGGAGCATGGTTTGCACAGGTTTCAGGGTGGCACATAAATACTTTTAATATAGGTCTTTTTATTTCCAAAATGACAATTTACTAGAAGTTATTACCTATTCTGTGCCTTGAGCCGACTACGATCGCTGAAAGATCTCCAAACCCACTAGATTTCTGTTTGGGAAACGTTTTGGGAGACTTGACATTACCTGGATATTATTTCATAAATTTGGCTTAGTTAATCAAATTTCGTAGTGAGTGATATTACATCTTTACTAAAAGTAGTGGATGCATTTAATTAATGCATGCGTTTAGAGTGAACCAGAGTTAAATGATTTGCTGTAACAGAAAAATAGAAAGTCTGATGATAAGCGTCGGGTAAGTTAGCAGAATAGCAGTCGAGAATAGAATACAGGATATACACAATTATATAATTGTATATTTTAGAAATTACTGAATATGTATGGTACTTATCTTTAAATTACAAAGTGAACCAAAAACTTTTTGCTGCTTTTGATTTTGGCATTGTTTTCATTAAAAGACTGCACAGTTTTCACAATTCATTCAAAGCTATAAAACTAATTTGTTTGTGTCCGTTGGTTTCCCTGGAGACCATTTCCCGTCCCCGCGACATTTCCCTCGATATTATTTTTTCTTCCCGCTGGCTTCGTGTTCCCTCAACCGCGGGAACACGGCCGGTCTGTTTTCCGTGATAAACGTACGGCTCGTGAAAACATCGTTTCGTCTGTCATGTTGTGAGTACATGTGTTAACCATTTGGCGCCCACTGTTGCCATATGGGTACAGCTATAAAGCATCCAGTGCGAGACCGGGTTAAGCCGTCATTTGTAATTTTTGACGTCAGGACACTGACGCTCAGCCCTGAGCGTCAGAGAGTCCGGATGTCAAAAATTACAAATGACGGCGGGCTTAACCCGGTCTGACACAGGATGCTTCATAACTGTACCCATATGGCAACAGTGGGCGTCATAGGGTTAACTGACGGCCGTTTCTATTTCGTTTCCTCATTGACGCGGACAGTTAGCCGTGTGACAGTGTTCAGCAGCAGCAGCAGTCACATCCTCATCAGTGTTGGCTGTAACGAGGTTCAAGTGATGATAACAAGCAGCTGCTGAGCCGGCGGCCATGACAACCCGGTCTGCTGGTCGCCGGGCGTTGAGACCTCTGTGATCACTCCACGCTCGCTGTGACCGGTTGAAGACGATAATTGACAGCCAGACCACTTTGTCATTGATGTGACATTGCTCGTCAGCTCTCCTATGTCATCAGTCACGTCCGTCATTGTCTGTCATTTGTGAAGGTCAGTCGCTAAGACGACATTACTGATGCCATGTCGAGTCTGTAACGCATAACTAGCCCATCATACCGAAGCCTTCGATGAGACTGTGCAAGGACGAGATTTCAACCGTCATCTGCCGTCTGGCTAACATCTTCACCTCTGGTCAGTTTCCTGCCTCAATGCACACTGGGCTGGTGTCGCCACTGCTGAAGAACTATAGACACTAACTTGTCCACATTTTCAAAGATTCTGGAGAGGCTTGCACTTGTCAGACTCAAGCCTCACATCACTTCTTCTCCGAACTACTGCCCACCGCAGTCAGCCTACCGTTAACTGCACTCAACGGAGGAGACTGCTCTTGTGAAGATCGTCGACGACGTGTTAGCAGCGATGGATCGTGGTCACCCAGTAACCGTCGTCGGCCTTGATATGTCATCAGCATTTGACGCCGTTTGCCACCATACACTCATCGATCGACTACAGAGTGACTTCGGCGTCACCGGTACCTGTCTGCAGTGGATCACATCCTATCTGTCTAAACGTTCATCTTTAGTATGCGTCAGCTGTTCAACATCTGAGTCTGTTACGGCCTACTTTGGTGTTCCACAAGGATCTGTAGTACTGGGGCCCGTGCTGTTCACCATGTACGTGGCACCGGTCGGCAGACTGATCAGTTACACGGGAATTGACTTCCACCAGTATGCAGACGATATCAACATTTACACCAGCCTTTCATCCAGTTCAGCCGATCTCACACAGCTGACCTTGTGCACCAGCAGTCTCCAGCACTGGCTCTGGCATAACGGACCAGGAGCCACCGTCTTAGACAGACGAGGCAAACAGACAGGTGCTGTGAGCAGTACACGACCACACAGGAAGACAACGACCTTTGAAGACACCTTGATAAGAGCTGTGAAGACAGGTGAGAAGAGCTTGAGGAAGGTGAACCTGGTAGCAAAGAGAACTAAGCTGAGTGGAGACAAGGGATGGTGACTTACGCTATACTATTACTTACTTATATGAAGTAAAAAAGACATCAGTTACATGGCCGTTATGTGTAGTGTGTGCTGGTTTGTTGTTTGTGATTGACAGGCAATGCTGTTGGCTCACGACGTGATAGTACACGAGGTCTATAGTGAACAGTCATTGGCCGTCCGTGTGAGTCCATCTCCAGTCGGTCAGTTCACTAACGGAGGTACTAGCGCCATCTCAGGGCTTGGCAGTGACCCCGGCACTGACCTTGCTGACCCCAGTGAACCCGAGGTCGAGATGGACAACGTGACTCGAGTACGACTTGTCCAGTTCCAGAAGAACTCAGATGAACCAATGGTGAGTACGATATAACATTGATGATGGACTGTTTTACACTCTCTGATGGCTTTTCACGTTTTCACATTCCTTGTGCTCGCAGGTTTCATTTGTGCAGTGATTTGTCTTTTTTTAACAATTAAAGTTTTTGCATTTTTCGTGCTGCAACTAATGAACTTAGTCTGTTAATCAGCCCGTTATTATTGGATTAATCTTTGTGTACGTCAAAAGACAAAACAATTTTGACACATTTAGTAACTCCGTGGAATCTGAAAACAGTATAAACAGTCCACCGTGACATTATGTAGGTATATTGTTTGTTTAAGTCAGTCAGTCACTTACTGCAGCCAATCATTTAAGCAGGCCATTACCGACACTTTAAGACAGCAATATAGAACTGTTTTTAACTGCATTTTTGGATGAATTGAACAAACTTTCACTATGAACTGAGGTTGCCAGAATGCATAATATATTCAGTTTTCTGGCTAAGATTTTTTAATTGACTAGAAAAATTTCAATTAGCTATTATTTTTAATTATGTCTAATTCATACGGTGGTCAGTATAGATGTGTGAATGTCCACCATCCAGACATGATGTTGCTGTTCAGTGGTGATTCGTGGGTCCACTTCAGATTGTACAAAACCTACACAGGACGTAATACTGTTTCTGTTAGTTTAACTTACACTTGATTACTCGGTCTATCTCTTATGTGGCTGTGATGTTGAGGCTGTGTGCAGCAGGTTGCCTGGTGTTTTTGTCTCAGGGAATAACCTTGAAACTGAACGCTCAAGGTCGTTGCACGGTGTCAAGAATCATTTACGGTGGAATGATACACCGCCAAGGTATGCATCATGAGCTACGATTGAATACACATCACTGGTAATTAATAACAGTGTAACAGCAGTCACGTGATCATAAAAGTAATAAGTTAGGCCCCGTACACACTGGAGACAAAATCAACTTTGACTCGGTCGATTTTGTTGAAGTTGACAGAATCGACCACATCGGTGACAAAATCGACCACATCGACCTTGACCGTACGGTCGATTTTGTCGACAAAATCGACTTCAACTCCGTTGCCATTCGAGTCGACTGTACAGTCTATTTTGTTGCCAGTGTGTACGGGGCCTTAGAAGACTAATCACTTGCTGTAAGCCTACTCACAACTAGTTGAAGTTAGTCTTTCCTGAGTGCCACACAGTTGACTTCATTTCTGTGATGAACTATAGAATCTGCTGTCAGTAAAAGATCATATTAATGTGCACAAAAGGCAGGTATTACAGCATGGAATGAATCTAGATGTGAGTCTTATGAGCTGTGATGTTTGCACTGATTGTGCTCAGCCTGAGTCGACCTTTGAGTCGTTTGCTGTGTTGTCACTTAGGAACACTTCACGTCGGCGATGAGATTCGAGAGATCAACGGTGCAAGTGTTCAGGGCCAGTCAGTTGAAAAACTACAGAAATTACTGGTATCTGTCTCGGTCTCTTTCATATGTCAGTGTCAGCAATTATTTATTGTTTGAATGTCTGCACCATTGATCTAATTCTCTGTCAATGAAAGTACTGGATTGGTCACACACTGTAATAGGGTACCATTACCGTCAGCTGTCACTTTCAACATTTTTAGCTGCTGTCAATGATGGCCTGTGAAAGCAGTTCCTCTGCTCTGTGTGGCTTTGTAGCCTCTGTGTTCCGATGTATTGGTTATTGTTCCTACCTCTTTACCTTTATTGGTTGTTGTGTGACGTTAGAGAGACGTGCGAGGCAGCATCACGCTGAAGATTGTACCAAGTTATCGGACTCCACCTGTTCAGTGCGAGGTAAGGCTAAAGAAACTGCACAGTTGAACCTAGATGCGGGTAAAATCCAGCGATCTTGGGAAATTGATGACTTCTAAAAAGTCTGATACTGGGATAAACTCTCTACTTGAATTTTAGACTCTTGTTGTCTTGGCTTCTGACGTGTCATTTCTCACATTAAGTGCAACTCTTCACGGAGTGTTTGTTGACATGTTTTATTTCTGTCTGTTGACAACTTACGAGCCTTGTGATTTACTCACAGTGTAACTCACTTACGATCCTTGTGATTCACTCACAATGTGGCTCACTTACGAGCCTTGTAATTCACTCACAGTGTAACTCACAATCCATGTGATTCACTCACAATGTGACTCACTTACGAGCCTTGTGATTCACTCACAGTGTAACTCATTCACTTGCCATGTGATTCACTCACAATGTGACTCACTTACGAGCCTTGTCATTCACTTACAGTGTGACTCACTCACTCGTTGTGTGATTTGGCAGATATTTGTGCGAGCTCTGTTTGAGTACAATCCCGTTGGTGATGAGCTGATTCCATGTCAGCAGGCCGGCTTTCACTTCACCGTCGGTGACATACTACAAGTGATCAGCAAAGACGATCACAACTGGTGGCAGGCTCGACGCTTCGGCGCCATGCCGACGGACGCAGCCGGACTCATCCCGTCTCCGGAGCTGCAGGAGTGGCGTGCCGCCTGCGTCGCAGTTGAACACGCAAAGAAAGAACAGTCAGGTCTGCTGTGTGGTCTTATTCTGTGAAGTGCTCCATTGTATGGTTGTCACTGCTGTTCCATTACTGCATGCAGGCCCTGTCAGCTGTAGAGTAGCCCTGATCCATTTCCTGGATGGATCCCTGTAGAATGTAGATGGCATAAAAAGGCCCAGAAACCAGTCTTTAGTTTCATTTTCTGTAGTTTCTGCAGATGTTAGTAGCTTTCTTGTACGGTTGTTTGGGTTTTTGTGTCCATCTTGGTTGTAGTAAGTTTATTTTTTGTCAATATTGGCCAAGTGATTGGTTGAGAAGGCTGGGTGTCTGGCACCCGTCAAGTAGTTGGATGGGAAGACCAGTCATTTGTATTTTTTGGCATCCGGACACTCTGTCTGATGCTCAGCCCTGAGCGTCAGAGTGTCTGGACGTCAAAAATTGCAAATGACTGGCTTAACCGGGTCTGACATAGGATGCTTTGTAGCTGTACCCATATGGCAACAGTGGTCGTTGAAGGGTTAAATGCTTCACAACTGAACCGTTGTCACTGACGAGGGACGATGATGTATTGGCTGTAGTGAACTGTATGAGGTTCGGTCGGAAGAAGAAACTCTACCACGACAAGTACCTTGCCAAGCACAATGCCATGTTCGATCAGCTCGATCTCGTGACGTACGAAGAAGTTGTGCGGCTGCCGGCATTTCACCGCAAGACCCTTGTGCTTCTTGGTACGAACCTTCAAGCTTGTCTTGACTCCTGTCAGAGGAAACTGCAAAATTCTTATGGGTTTCCACATACTGAAAGACCGTATCATTTAGAGTGGACACATTTCGAATCTTAATCGCTTCTGTACAAAACTAGTTCTGTCATAAATCAGCTACATGTGAACGCAGGAACAATTAGTTACAGATTAATGGCCAGGTGTTAATCACAATGTGCCTGCCTCAGTGGCTTAGTGTCTAGCCCGGGTTCTTCGAGGTTGATCCTGTGTTCTGGATATCTGGTGTGTGCGCTAGAATGTTAATTTCTCAGGCTCTAGCAGAGGGTTGACCGTAATCTGTGACCAGTGGCTGTTGTTAGATTTAACAGAGACATCTAGTAGCCTTTGCCAGCTGTACTGTATGACGACGAAGGGCACTCACTGTTTGTCAGGCGGCTGGCCTGTAGGCCTGGCTGGATTGCTAGTCAGTCTAAACGTGGACCGTTTTTTCTCGTTGGTTATCGCGATGTTGTGTTGTTCAGGGGCACACGGCGTTGGTCGACGGCACATCAAGAACACTCTCATCACCACTTACCCCGACCGCTTCGCCTATCCAATACCACGTATGTTTGCCACTCGACAGCTTTGTACAGCGCAACTTTTATTCCCATATTTTCCGATATAAATATTAAATACCTGACTGTGCCTGCAGGGAATGATGCTGGTGTTGATGTATGTGCTATGTGCCACGGTCTCTTTCATTCAGCTGGTCGACTGTTTTTGTAGCCGATGATATTCTCAGTTCAGTCTGTTAGTTATCTTGGACTGTTTTTGCTGCTATAGTGTTATGTGTATTTTTGTCAAACGTTGATCCACTTCATAAAGCAGTTTCTCTGTGGTGAACACAGGCCTGCCATGAACCATATAATCATGGGTGTCACAGCTGATTAAATGGTGGCCAGTCACATATGTTAACTGGCAACATACGTAAGGATTTGCCTTGGACTTTTCGACTAGTACCGATATTTATATGTTATTTGACAAACTGTCTGTTGTCTCTGGACTGAAAAGAAAGAAAGAATGTGTTCATATCAGTGATGTAAATGTACTGCTATCAATATTTAACTGTAGAGTGCTTAGTGGCTGGGGGTACTGCGGCGGCATCTCCACCGCTGTTCAGGCCTAGCGAACCTGCCCTCTGTGGGAGCTGTCCCCTAATCACCCCATATTAGTGTAGACTATGGGACTTGTGCTTATTTTGTGTACCGGTATATCGTTTTTGTATATATTATTGTCTGTGCATATCTGTATTTAGTTGTTTTCGTTGTTTGCCTTGTCCTTTGTAGCATCTCCTTCAGTACTTTGATACTGTTGGTTGGGTCTTTTGACCTGTAAAAACCGTCGGCCGTATAACCTATATTGTGTTGGTGCAGCCGTTAAACCCTGCTCAATCAATCAAAACTTAGTGGCTGTTGTTGTCGTGTCTGTAACTGAGTGAATGATCTGACGTTGATGTCTGTACCAGATACGACGCGAGCTCCACGCAAGGACGAGGAACATGGACGCAGCTACTTCTTTGTGTCTCATGAACAGATGATGAAGGACATCGCAGAGAACGAGTACCTGGAGTATGGGACTCACGAGGAGGCCATGTATGGAACGAAGCTCGACACCATCCGTAACATACACGCCCAAGGACTGATGGCGATACTTGACATTGAGCCTCAGGTAATATCTGTCACGTTCATATCACCGAGCCGTACAGCTGTACCGCCTCTGTGTTAGTAAGTAAGTAAACTTAACGGATGTCGGTTCTTTTATTTCAATTTAAACTGGGTTGTGAAGTTTATTTTTAGGTAAACTTATACAGGGTGCACCAAAAAAAAGTAACCCCCTAGGAAAAATTTTTATATCTCTGAAATTGTAGGAGATATATTTACCAAATTTGCAGAGATTACAGAGGAGGATTCAGTCTACATATCCTGCAAATTTTATTAAAATAACAAATACGGTTCAACAGATACAACTGTTTAAACTTTAAATTTCATTTTTTTCAAGTGAACATGCAGTCGCGTCCTGAATATTTAGTAAGTCTTACTTACTAACGAATCAAACTTTGCACAACTTTTTCGTCAACACTTCACAAACGCTTCTGTATGAATGTCAGCTGCCCTCTCGGTATTTAAACTGAGTGTTCAAAGTGTCCGCCAGCTGCAGCAACACAAAATCGAAGTCTCTTTCGAAATCACAGGGTTGCCTTGCAGGGTTGCCGTGCATCTGCTGTGGTGGGTCCCAAGGCCTGGAACCAACTGCCGGAGCACATGCGAGCACGGTAAACAGTTAGCTCGTTCAAGACGGCACTAAAGACACATCTCCACTCCGTTGACTAAGTCCGAATTGTCCAGGCACGCCACGCCCTTGTATTGACTGCGTCGTGTTATGGCGAGTAAGAAATTGTCGGTGTTATTATTATTATTTGTCAGAATCTGCTGTAATGAATCACATTGGGTGACATTGCTTCCTATACGCTTCCCATTGCCTGGTGTCTGGTGCATGCACATATTGCATGATGAGTAGTGGCCAGTAGTGCGGCACATGCAGCATCAGCACTTGGTACAAGAGCAGCAAAGTTGCAAATGCAACGTTAACGTCTTAGACATATCAGCACAATGAACGTTATCCATGGATAGGGGATCACAGATGGGGAGCAGTAGAAGCTGAATGACGTGCCACTTGTTGCATGTGGATGCTATGTGTTGTGTTACTGCAGGCGCTCAAGGTGCTGCGTACGGCCGAGTATGCTCCGTTCGTAGTTTTCATTGCCGCACCGACGGGCCTTCTTGTTAACAATGTGAGTCCTGTCATATTCTGAACATTGTACCAAGATTTATTTACAGCATAAACTAAACACAGCATATCAAACAGCACCTAGCCAGAGAGGCCGAAGCCTATCCATGCTGGCCGTTGATGATTATAACTGAATATTCATTGGTCTTGCTAGTGGTGTTGAGAATAATTGTCTTGTTAATGTCACTGCAATTATTATTATCCTGACAACTTCATTCTGTGGGTAATATTCTCGGTCCAGTTGTCCTCGTTTGTGCAAGGTATCTAAAAAAGTTTCAGTGCAATATGGCAGGCTTGATATTCTTTACGAGAAGTGCCGTGTACTGGTTGTAGGACTGTTAGTTAATGAGTTGTCTTTTGATCACAAGTTTTTATCAGTGAAATACTAACGTCCTCATTTCAGAATGTTATGTGCTGCTTGCCTGCAAACTTTTTGTTTCAACACCTTTACTTTGGAAGTTCTTTAGTTCATTCTTAATAGCGACTTGTTCAGAGATGTAATTGCCACTTCAAATAGTGAGTCATGATACTGATTTCCTTTGTTTAAGAAAAGGATGCATGTTTATTGCCATCATGGTGCCATAGGAACCTGGTCATCAGCTGTGCACATCTCTGTGGTCTGTCTAGTAAGACATTTACTAATGGTGATGGCATCGTTTGCGTTAGATTGTCAATGGAAGGTTAGAGGTTAACCTTTTAACGCCCACTGTTGCTTTACAGCTGTTGCTATATAGCTGTTGCTATAAAGCATCCTGTGCCAGACTGGTCCGGGTTAAGCCGTCATTTGTAATTTTTGACATCTTGGCACTCTGACGCTCACACCTGAGCGTCAGAGTGCCAGGATGTCAAAAATTACAAATGTCAAAAATACAAGTGATGGCTTAACCTGGTCTGGCACAGGATGCTTTTTAGCTGTACCCATGTGGCAACAGTGGGCGTCAAAGGGTTAAATGTGTGCTGAGCAGGACAGCAGCCTGGAGCGGTTATTACATGAAAGTGAACTACTGGAGAAGGCGTACGAGCATTACTTTGACAGTAAGATTATCAACAACGACATCGAGGAGACTATACAGATTCTCCGCCGTTCACTGGACGAAGTTTCACAGATGCCACAGTGGGTTCCCGTCAGCTGGGTCTACTAGTGTGGGCCAACTGGACCTACCACTCAGTGTTGATCATTAGTGTGGGTCTATTAGACCGACATTGAGCACTGATCATTAGTGTGGGTCAACTGGACCTACCACTGAGTGTTGACCATCATTGTGGGTCTACTAGACCGACACTGGAGTGTATTATTGTTTGAGTTACTAGACTCAATAGTGGAAGTGGAACGTGCATGTATTGATTAATGCATGGATATATGAATATTCATGAACTTGGTAGTCCAACTGTGGTCCAAACACACACTCCCTGGCTGCCTCTCTGTCAATCATCTTCAGACTCCGCCTACTTAACACTGATCCTCAACAGTGTAATGCTGTTTGTTCATAGGTGCATAATTTAATTAATATTTATGTATATGCCGAGTGTCACTGTGTCTCAGAGGTGCCCTGTTAGGAGGTTTTGGGCACATTATAGTGACATAACTTATTTTCGCTGTAATTGTGGCTTCCGGCTTTTTATAGTACTGCAAGGCATTGTGGGTAACAATGCCGGTTGGTTTTTTGCGTTTGTTAACTCGCGATTTGAACAGAGGTTAAAATGATAAAACATTGCTTCGAAACTTCTTTTTGCCAGCAGGTAAATACATTAAAGCCGTTATGAGGACTGTTAATGTTGATACTCACTGTTCCAGTGAAATAATGACAACAGTGAAATCATTTGATTATATTTGACAACTTACATGATGTGAGTGAACTGACGATATGTAGCATTTTTGACACATATCCATTGATGGTGGTTCTACACTGCAGAGAGTACTTCCAGCCTCACTTGTTAGTTTCCACTTGACTGTAGTTTGACCAAACTGCTTCTCAGTCAGTCGGTATAAAGTTAAAGTGCCACAACATGTTTATTGGCTGAGAGTGTGAAGACGCCTTGATTCATTTCCAGCACGGGAAGATGGCCTGTAGTTTTGTTTCTCATTGCTTGATGACGTCATTTTGCTGTGTTAGTGGTCATTTCATGTCCTTCGGTTGTGTCACACGACATCTTTGTTGGCTGTAATACCGCGCACACTTGACTTGTTTCCTTTTCAGGACATTGTCGAACAACTTCGTATGTTTCGGGATAATATCTCTAGTTTGTCAACTGCCAAATTTTCTCCAGTGTAGTGGCAACTCGGTGACTTGCATTCAGTTGTGAAACAGCTTCAAAGGCCGTTGTAAATTCTCCGACTATATTTCGTCTGCAGAAATGTCTGTACTTGTACATAGATATAAATATTACGGCCCAATTTGCCGAGATTTTTCAGCTTGGTGCTAGTTGTGGCTGTCACTGATCTATGCTTGTTGCGCTGTGACAGATCTATGCTGAACGCGATGCTGCTGTTTATTTCGCTGACGATGTTGTTCGGTGGTTGTATTTGTCGTAGATGTTCTTATGTGTGAGTTATTCAGGTTGTTAAACATTTTCACAATTGTTTGATGTCTATAGTACAGTTGCAGTCCATTTTAAATTTTAATCACGTTAATGTAAGCCATTTTAATGTATGATTGCACATGGCATCATCAGTGCTATAACGGTCTAAATCATATTGGACAACAAGCTGTTGGCCTGAGTGCAGAAAGTTGGGTTTTAAAGTGGATTCGTTAAGAATTTGTTTTAACTGCATTGATAAAAATAACAGGTCCACTATATAGTGTGACTTGGCGAAGAGGCAGGCTTTCTGGTGTCTCTGAAAGGTCTTGAAGAATGCTGCAACATCAGGTCAGATAAGAAATTCTTTTATGTCTATGATACGATGTGCAATATTTTAGTGTGCTTGAAAGCTGTCAGCTGACATTATGTAACCCAAACCACAAGCCAGTTAGCGTGTGAAGTCCAGTCGGTGAAGGAATGAATCTGTGTGAGACTAACTGCTCTCAGTGGATGAGACAGGGTCAGGGTCAGTCAGGTATATACAGTGAACGACATTACAGTCCCAATACCAAACATTTTGGTATTTCACATGTTAGACAAGTAACCCCAGAGCACATGAACGGAAACTGACCAATCAGGAATGAGAGGGTAAACCATAGATAAGCGACATCATGCACCCTACAAGCCTGCCACTGATGTTGTAGCAGCTGACATTGTAACACGTTAATTTTTTAATTGATTAAAATTTAACATGTTACTCTGTTTACATACAGTTAATTACTAACTTTGCTGCCGACCAAGCATTTGTTAATATAAGCACAAATGCATAATGTAACATGTTGATGTTAAATAC
>Ga0209680_1000237_pt1 | contig 14253 bp, 9 predicted proteins | sample WorMetLIZISLAND1_FD_187413 | JGI IMG/M metagenome (GOLD analysis project Ga0209680, IMG submission 187413) | Marine gutless worms symbiont microbial communities from Max Planck institute for Marine Microbiology, Germany - Olavius loisae LIZARD... ... | reverse complement strand
CGGAACTACCGTGATATTCGAGGTCGATCCCGAAGACATCATGGTTTTCGACAAGACGACGGAAGTCAGGTTGTAGCGCCGGACAGCCGTCAGACGTTTAACAAATCGAAGCAAGGAGGACGTGAGAAATGCTGAAAGTACTTAAGAGTCTAGCCCTATCCGCGGCAGGCCTGGCCCTGGTGGCGGGTTCGGCGCTGGCGGATCCATATGCACCCTACAGGGGGCAAACGGTAGTCGCCAATTTCCCGGCTCACCCCCACTACCATGCGGTCATGAAAGTCTTGCCCCAGTTCACCAAGGAAACGGGCATCAAGGTCGAGGTCGACCTTCTCCAGTATCTGAAGATGCGTGAGAAGCAGACCCTCGAGCTGACCAAGAGAAAGGGCGACTACGATCTGATCGCCTACGTCGTGTTCTCGAAGGCCGACTATGTCTATGCCGACCAGCTCGAGAACCTGGCGCGGTTTTTCATGAACCCGAAGTTGGCCGATCCCAATTACGACGCCGGCGATCTCATTGATGGTTACGTCAAGAACATCGGCGTCGTCGGTGGCACCAAAGGTTACCTGCCGGGACCGCTGCATTCCGTTTACGGCATCCCCTTCGGATCGGAGACGTCCGTCCTCGGTTATCGCAAGGACATCTTCGAAAAGCATAACCTGAAGGTGCCGGAGACCTATGAGGAACTCCTCGGTCTCGTTTGCAAGATCCCTGAGCTCGAACCGGGTATGGGCGGTTTGGCTTCCCGGGCCGCCTCGGGCCACCAGGCCAGTCATGCGTTCCTGCTCCACCTGGCACCGCTCGGTGGGCGGATCTTCGATGACAATTGGAATCCGATCGTCAACAACGCGGCCGGCGTCCAAGCGGCCAAGGCTCTGAAGAAGATCGTCGATTGCGGCCCCGAGGGCGCCAAGACCTTCGCCTTTGCCGAAGCCGGCAATGCCTTTTTGCAGGGCAAGACCGCTCTGTTCCTGGACACGACGGTATTCGCCAGTTCAGTCGAAGACCCGAAGAAGTCGAAAGTCGTCGGCAAGGTCGGTTGGGCCATGCATCCCAAGGGCGTGCGCCGTGGATCGCAAACCGGCGGCTTCGGTATCGCCATCCCGAAAAACGCCCAGAACAAGGAAGCCGCCTTCCTGCTGATGCAATGGCTGACCTCCAAGCACGGTGACAAACTGGTCGGACTCGCCGGTGGAAATCCGTCACGCTATTCCACCCACGCCGATCCGGACGTCAACAAAAAGTACCCGCACATGAAGGTGTTCGGCGAAGCCCTCAAGCACGCCGATCCTGATTGGCGCCCGATCATCCCGGTGTGGGGCAAGATCAATGCCGATCTGGGTACGACGCTTTCCAAAGTGCTGACCGAGAACCTGGATCCCCAGGAAGCGCTGGACGGTGTCGCCACACGGACCAAGGCGATCATGAAGGACGCGGGCTACTACAGCTGGCAGTGACGGCACAGCCGTTACGGAGGGCGGCCTTCCTCCCTGGGCCGCCCTCCACTCCCTCTGTTCGTCGAGGACCATTGCAAGGGCGATCGAAGCGGAAACGGTAGATATGACGACGATGAGCATGAAACGAATGACCCCATACATGTTCCTCGCCCCGGCGGCGGTGATCATGATCTTCGGGCTGCTCTACCCCATCGGGTACATGATCTACGCCAGTTTCCTCGACTGGAACCCGAGCCAGGTGATCGGCGAAGCCGAATTCATCGGCCTGCGAAACTACGCCAACCTGCTCATGGACGAGAGCTTCCGGGAATCGACCATGGTCACCCTGAAGTTCTCTTCGGTCGTCGTCGTCACCGAGATGGTTGTCGGCGTCGGCCTGGCGCTGCTTTTGGACCGCAACATCCGCGGCATTTCCGTTCTCAGGACCATCTTCATCCTGCCGATGATGATCGCTCCCATCGTCGTCGGCCTGATGTGGCGCTACATGTATCATCCGTCGGTGGGGATCTTTAACCGGACGTTGAAGGACTGGGGTTTCGAGCCCATCCCCTGGCTTTCGGATTCCGGTTGGGCCCTGGCCTCGATCATTATCGCCGACATCTGGCAATGGACACCCTTCATTTTCATCCTGGCGCTGGCCGCCCTGCAATCCCTGCCACGTTCGGCACTGGAGGCGGCGCGGATTGACGGTGCCTCCGGTTGGCAGCAGATCATCCACATCAAATTGCCGCTGATGATGCCGGTGTTGATCGTCACCGGGCTCCTGCGCTTGATCGACTCCTTCAAGGTGCTGGAAGTCATCCTGGTGATGACCAACGGCGGCCCCGGATTGTCGACGGAAATCCTGTCCTTGCGCATCGCCCGCACCGCGTCTGAATTCCGCGAACTGGGTGTCTCCGCGGCCATGTCCAACTATCTGCTGCTGATACTGCTCGCCCTGACGATCATCATGTTCGTCTACAACAAGGTCGTCGAAGCCCGTGAGGCGAGCGTGCGCCAGGCGGCGGAGGAGGCCTGACCCATGGATAACACCTACGAACGCCAGAACCCGGCCTTCTATGCGTTGATCGCCGCCTTGGTGGTCATGTCGCTTGCGCCGATCTACCTGATGCTGTCGACCTCGTTCCGCCTCAACGTCGACGTCATGAGCGAAACGTCGAGTTTGCTTTTCTTTCCGACGCTGCAGAACTACGAAACGGTGTTGTGCAACGTCCTGTGGTACGACCCGGCCCACGTCGATTATTGCGACCCGACGTTCGGGCGCGCGCTTGGCAATTCGCTCATCGTGGCACTGATCTCGACGGGTATCACCCTGATCGTCGGCTGCATGGCGGCCTACGCCCTGGTCCGGTTCCGGTTCATGGGGCGCGGCACCATGTCGATGACCACGCTGATGATGCGCATGGTCCCGCCTGCCGTATTGCTTGTCCCCGTCTTCGGAATCTGGACCTTCCAGTACCAGCTCGACGGAACCCACGCCGGCACCATCCTGGTCTACGTGGCCATGAACCTGCCGTTCGTCATCTGGATCCTGCAGAGCTTCATCGTCCAGGTGCCCATTCAACTGGAAGAGGCGGCCCGAATCGACGGTGCCAACGCCTTCCAGGTGTTTTTCCTCGTCGTGCTGCCGGTCATCAAACCGGGCCTGGCGGCGGCGTCGATCTTCACCTTCCGCATCGCCTGGAATGAGTTCCTGATCGCCAACGCCCTGCTCGACCGGACGACACGGACCGTCCCCGTGACCATCGTCAATTCGTTGACGGAATACGATATCGACTGGGGTGTGATCATGGCGACCGGAATGCTGCTGGCGATCCCACCGATCATCTTCACCTTCGTCGCCTCCAAGCAGATCATCACCGGCATGACGGCCGGTGCGGTCAAGGGATGAGGTTACGGCGGCTTTGGGTCCGCTTCGGCCCAAGTGACGCGAGAGCACTCACGTCCGCTTAAAAGCCGGCGAGCCGACGATTTCCATGAACCGACCGTTGGGCGGCATCTGGGATATTCCAGAGATCCGGTCCGCCCGGATACTCGCCGGCGCAATTGGAGCCTGCCTTGGTGTCGCAACCGGACGGGGTTCAAAGGGTCTGGATATCGGCAGCCTACCCCCCCGAAGCCGCCCTTTCGCCTAGTGGGTGGAATGCAGGGTTGGGATCAGTTTTCGTCCATTTCCATCATCTTGGCGGCGCCTCTCCCCATCGGTGATTTGTGCCTGTTGGTCCGGGCCATATGGCCAGCCGAGGAACGTCGTCACCTTTTGTAGGCATTCGAATTCAACGCCTGTATCGATGGGTGATTGGCAAAACGGGGTTTACTCCCATTCACGTCAATTAATACCGCATTCATCTCAACGACGATGTGTGCCTTGAATTCGACTCTTCGCGTTTCCAATTGGCGAGAATCGAAACTTCACAGGACTCCGACCGAAGATGCGCGATAGCGAACCATCGCCAGCGGAAATTCGAAACCTGGAGCCCAGCGAATTGATACTGGCCGCGGTGCGAGGCAGCGATTTCGGGGTGACCATCGCAGACGCCACCTTGCCCGACCTGCCCCTGGTTTATTCCAACAAGGCTTTCGAGCGTTTGACGGGTTACACTTTCGACGAGATCGTCGGGCGCAATTGCCGTTTCCTGCAAGGCCCGGAAACCAGCAAAAAAGCGGTCGATCGGCTGCGTGAGGCCATCCAGAATGAACAACCCATCACCACCTTGCTGTTAAACTACCGCAAGGACGGTTCGAAATTCTGGAACCGACTGCAGCTCACGCCGATCCATGACAGCGATGGCACGCTTCGCGCCTACATGAGCGTCCAGATCGATATCACCAAGGACGTGTCTTACACAACCGTCGATCAGGAACGCCAAAAGGTGGAAACCTTGGGCCGGCTGGCCGGCGTCGTCGCCCATGAGCTGAATAACGCGCTGCAACCGATCATCCTTATGGCGGAGACTTTGCGTGACGAGATGCCCGAAGCCGGCGCCGATCTTCGGCCCTGCGTCGACAGCATTCTCGAGCACGCCCATTTTGCCAAGGACGTCGTCGCCGGGGTGTTGACCTTCGCCCGCCGGGAACAAACGAAAACCGACGCCTTCGATTTGCAGGAGATCGTCGCCGAGGTGATCGCGTTCGCCTCGGAGTTCCTGCCGAGTGGCGTGCGTGTCGAGGAACGTGCCGCAGGCGCCGGTCTGAAGTCGGCCGAGGCAGCCGTCATCAACGTCAATCGCGCGGCGTTCGCGCAGCTGTTCACGAACATGTTCAAGAATGCCTCGGATGCCATGCAAGGGGTCGGCCGCATCGACGTTGTCCCCGACGTCCGCGACCTGGAGGGAGAGGCGGCCGCCCTTTGCGGCCTGGAGCCCGGACGGTATGCGGTTATCGACGTCGCGGATACCGGTCCGGGCATAGCACCGGAGCACCTGATCCGCGTCTTCGATCCTTTTTTTACCACCAAGCGTCCGGGCGAAGGCACCGGGCTCGGTTTGTCCACCGCTTACGGCATCGCGCGCGGATGGGCGGGCACCATCACCGCGGCGTCAAACGGCGGCGCGCATTTCACGATTTACATTCCCCTGGCACCGGCGGGCGGTCCATCGGCGTCACTTGAAAGTGAATAGGAGTAGGGCATGGCTGCGATTTTGTTGATCGACGATATGAAGGGGGTCCGTGAATCGCTCGCGATGATCCTTGAGAAGGCGGGCCATCAGGTCACCCAGGCGGCCGAAGGGGCCCAGGGATTGAGCGCGGCGGCAGGCGGAAAGTTCGATCTGGTGATCACCGATATCCTGATGCCGCAGGTCGACGGTACCGAGGTCATCATGCAGCTTCGCGACAGCGCCCGACTCTCCCGCACGCCGATCTTGGCGATCTCCGGCGGCGGCGCCGATGTCCCGGCCGAAGAAGCCCTGAAGATTGCAGAGAACTTCGCTGACGAGGTGATGCCGAAACCCTTCTCCCGCGATGACATCCTGGCCGCGGTGACGCGCCTCACCGCCGCCGCGTGACGACAAGGAGACCTAACCGATGAATGCGATCAAGAACTTGAAAATCGGCGGCCGTGTCCAGACCCTGTTGGCATTACAGGCGGCTATCATGATCATCCTCGCCGCCGTCGCCATCTTGACCATGCAAAAGATCGGCAACGAGCTCACGGACATTGCCGAAGAGGACATTCCGCTCACCGAAATCCTCCAGGCCGTGACCGTCCACCAGTTGGAGCAAGCGATCCAGACGAAGCGGGCGATCGCCGTCGCCTCGGCCAAGACCGGGCACGCCGTCAACGACATAACGGAGGTCGAAAAGCGTTTCACCGAGCTCGCCAAACAAGTCGATAGCGAGACCAAGGAGGCGGAAAGGATCGCCGAGCACGGCTCAATCCATAGCCATTCGGAGGCGGGCCGGGAGAAATTCAAAAGCGTCTTGGAGCGCTTAAAGGTGATCGAGAAAGAACACGCCACGTTCGACGAGCACGCCCTGGATTTGATCAGCCGGGTGAAGGCCGGCGAGCTTGACGGGATCGAGGTCCTGGAAAAACAGGTTCACGAGGAAGAAGAGAACCTCGACCACGCGGTCGAATCGCTTTTGGAGGAAGTCTCAAAATTTACCGAGGTCGCGACGATGCGTCAAACTCTCGAGGTGTTTCGCGAAAAATCCCGAAAAGCCAATGAAGCAGAAACGTTGGCCGCGGCAACTCGTGAGCGCCAGCAGGAGCGCCAAAACGAAATCAACCAGCTTATCGGCATTTTCGGAGCCAGCATCGGCGGCATCTTTGATTTGATCTCCCATTCGTCGAGCAGCATGGTCGATAAGAGCAACGGCATGCGTGAAGATGCGGCCAATACCTTGCAGCTCTCCGAATCCGTGCTCTGCGAGGCCGATCAAACCTCGTTGATCGCTCAGCAGTTAAGCGCCGCCACCGAGGAACTCGCAGCATCCATCGCTGAAATCGCCCAACAGGCCACCAACTCGCTCAACGTGGCGACCAACGCCCAAAGCGAAGCGGAACGGTCCGCCGAGGAAGTCGAAGCCCTGACAGACGCAGCCGAGCGGATCGGCGAGGTCGTGCAGTTGATCACCGATATTGCCGAGCAGACCAACCTTCTGGCCCTGAATGCCACCATCGAGGCGGCGCGGGCCGGCGACGCGGGCAAGGGATTTGCCGTGGTCGCTTCCGAGGTCAAGAACTTGGCCGACCAAACGTCGAAAGCCACCGCCGGCATCACCGAACATGTCAATTCGATCCGCCGGGCTTCGGAAGCTTCGGCGAAATCCATCTCCGACATCTCGATGACCATCAACCAGGTCAGTGAGTTTTCCTCGGGTATCGCCTCCGCGATCACCCAGCAGGAAAGCACGACGCAGGAGATTTCCAGGAGCGTGGTCGAACTGGCCAATCGCTCGTCTTCGGTGTCGGAGAGCATGGGCGCGCTCCGAGAGCGGGCCGAGGATACGGACCGGCAATCCTCCTTCATCTCGGATTCGGCAGGAAGCCTGAACGGGGAGGCGGTGTCTCTGGCCTCAGAGGTTTCCGTTTTCCTCGACGCGATCCGAAATGTAGGCGACGAAGAGACGGGTGCCAGCTTTACGGCCATGGCCGTCAATCTGGATGGGCGGATCTCACGCGATGGCACCCCGCCTATGGCCTGCACGATCACCGAGATCTCGTGTTCGCACGCGACTATCATGCCGGCTTTCGATGGCAATTCGGGCAGCTCGGTCAGCCTGGAAGTCACGGCCTTCGATGGTGCTATTGACGCGCGGATTGCCGAACAAGGAAATGGCCAGACGACGGTTCAGCTACCGCTCAACCACAAACACTTGGCGCGCATGCGGGGTAATATTGAAGGCTTGCGGCAAGCTGCCGAATGATCGTTGCGTCGGCCAACCCCCGAAGCCGATAAAAACCGAAACCGCATTGGATGACCGATTTCGATCGTTGGCGGTCCTATGCACTTTTTGGGTGGAGCGGAAATCGCGCCGCCAAGCGGACTCGATCACCCATGCCCTCTATTCGATATGAGATCGGCGCAGGACCGGCCGCCCTATTTTGGGGCTTGGCGAGACTAGTCCGTGGGGCCCTCTGGCGGACCGTCAGGCCCAGCTTCAGCACTCCGAACAACACGGTCTTCGGGGAAGACAAGTGTCACCTTGGTGCCAAGGCCCAATGCGCTCTCGACGGAAAAAGTCCCGCCATGCAACTCCACCATTTCCTTGGTCAGGGGCAAGCCCAGGCCTGAGCCGTCATATTTTCGGCTGAATCCGCTGTCCACCTGGCCGAATTGAGCCATTGCTTTTTTTAGTCCCTCTTCGTCCATGCCGATACCTGTGTCGACAACGGTCACGGAGAACGACCCATCGTCAATCCGCTGTGTTTCGAGGAAAATCTCCCCGTTCTCCGGTGTGAACTTCACGGCGTTGCTGAGAAGGTTCAGCAGGATTTGTTTGAAGCGTCGGGCATCGACGTAAATCCTTTGCGGGCCGTTATCCGTGGAAAGTGACAGATCGATCCCCTTATCGAATGCCCTTTGCTCGATCAGGCGAGCCGATTCCTCGACGATTTTCGGTAGGTCGACGTCTTCCTTCACCAGATCAACGGCTCCGGCCTCGATCGCGGCGATGTCGAGAAGATCGTTAATGAGCTGCAAAAGATGATTTCCTGAGTTGTGGATGTCGTTGAGATATTCACGTTGTTTTTCGTTGGCGGCCGGCCCAAACACCGCCATTCGCAACATGTCCGAACTACCGATTACCGTGTTAAGAGGCGTACGCAGTTCATGGCTCATGGCGGAGAGAAACTCCGACTTGGCCTGATTCGCCCGATCGGCGTCGATCTTGGCTTCGCGCAATTCGTCGACCAGCGAGGCAAGCTCCACATCGCGCGCCACGAACACGACAGAAAAAGCGGCGATCAGACTGGTGATCACCAAACCGCTAATCATCACCAGCCAAACGTTGTCACGCTGATGGCGGTCAATGTACGCCGCGGTTGCGGCAATCTCGAAATCCCACTGGCGACCGCCGGGATCGGTGTTGTGGGTGTAGAGCAAAGGACCGGAGCTGGCAAAAAGCCCCCGTTCCTCGGATTTGACGACCCGGCTGTTTTGCAAAGGATTGGCATAGAGCAGCTGTTGGTCGGGCGGCGCCGAGCGATCGAAAAGCCGAAAGGCGAGATCGGTCGTGTCCAAATTCTTGAATGCATCGTTTACCAGATCGCCCAACCGCAGGACGCCGACAACAAACCCTTTCAGGGCGTTGCGGCGATCCTCGACACTGTCAATGCGATGCTCACTTTCGTAAACAGGTTGAAAGGTGAGGGCGCCGAACTGTTGTTCCGTTTCTTGAACCAGTTTGATACGTCCCGTGATAACCGTCTTTCCCGTATCCCGGGCCCGATTGAACGCTTCGCGTCGAACGGGATTGGACGCAACGTCGAACCCGTGGGCTTTCCGGTTGCCCTCCAGGGGTTCGATAAACTGGACCGGCACATACTCGGGACGATCGCCCGCGGCTACGAGTTGGTTCTCGGCATTGCGTTGGGTGATCCGGAAACCGGGGAATCCCGACCGGCGTCCCTCGGCCTCGAACGCCCCCCGGTCCTCTTGTCGAACCAGCGGATCCCATCCGAAGGCCTGGACGTGGATTTGCGAGTCCAACAACTGACGGGCAAACAGGCGAAATCCGGCACTTTCGACCTTCCCCGAAGTCACGACGAAGCCCTCGAGCGAGTTCAGCGCGTTGAGATATACGGTCAGGTTTTTTTCAAGGGCTTCCGACAAAAAGACCGACTGCCTTTCGAAACCGATCTGCAGGTGCAGCCTTTCCCAGGACGAGGCATACCAGGTGACCACCACTGCGATAACGAAGGCACCCGTCGCCGGAAGGGTTGCCGCCAGGTTGGCTTTGTGGTTGGGCCTTCCGGGGTTCCGCGCCCAGACGAGAAGCAATGGCGTGAAGACGAGAACACCGAAGAGATTTCCGGTCCACCAGGTCACGGAAGCATACAAGGCGTTTTCGACAGCCATACGGCCGACGACCAACGAGACGGCGACGCCGAGAACAGCGCCGGCAAGACAACCGATCGGGCCGCCCAAAAGGAGAAGAGAGAGGACTTGCATTGTTTCTTTGAAGGCGATGGGAAAAACGACGAATTTACGAACGAGGTAGGCGCTGAAGACGGCCTGGATCGTTGCCGCACTGGCAATTCCGGCTTGCGGCAACAGGAAAAGAGCAAAATCCTCGGCGCCTCCGGCTTGAAGCGAAACGGACAAATCCAAGAAGAATGAGCCAAGAAATACGCCGGGCCATGCCCGATAGCCGAAAACCAGAAGGCCGGCCAACGCAACGCCTGCCGCGGGATCGATGGGCGTCGCGTAACCGGGCGGTACCGCAAGCAACAACCCGAGCTTTGCGCCAACGAAATAGGCCAGGGCGAACGCGACGACCTTCATTTGCGGCCTTCCCAACGAATTCGATCAGCGAAGGGCAAATAACGATTATACAAGATATTACGGTAAATGGCTTTGTCGTCGAGCTCGAATTGATGTTGCCATGCCGGATATCAACCGCCTGACATCCCATCGGCTTCGCTCTGCTCTCCCTAGGCCCCTGAACGTTCCGACTCACGGAGTGCTCCGCGGTTTTGTGCCGGGGATAGGCAGACTAATCGCGCCCATCTCTGATGCCAATTGATCGCGCCTCTTTTCTCACCAAATCGGTGAAATGACGCACGGCCGCGTGGGGCACGGTGCGGGTGGCGAGATTGATGGGAGCAATCAGCTCGGTTTCTTTTTCGATCGGTCGGTAGGCAACGCCTTGAATTTGAACTTGGCAAAGCGACTCCGGCACGATGGTGTAGCCCAAACCGGCCGCCACCAAATTCAGTGTCGAAAGGATGCGAGGCGCCTCCTGTACGACTTGCGGCACGAACCCGGCCTTGTGGTAGGCAGAGAAAATCGCATCGTAGAAACCGGCCCCTGCGCGACTTCGGTACAATATGAGTGGTTCCTTGGCGAGGCTGTCGATGGTCAGGCCGCCGTCCTTTGTGTCGCTTGGCGGAACCGCATAGGGATGGTTGTCCGGCAAAGCGACCAGCATCGGCTCTTCCAATAAGGGATGGATGTTCAGTCCGTGCGGATCAGGCACCGGTGAACGGATGAAAGCGACGTCGATCCTCTCGTTTTGCAATCCATCAATCAACTCGACCGTACCAAGCTCTTCCAAAACAAGGTTGATCAAAGGATAGCGTTCTCGAAACAAACGGATCGTGTTCGGTATCATCGGATGGAACAGCGCCGAACTGGTGAAACCGATTGATACGACCCCTTGCTCGCCGCGCGCGGTCCGCTGCGCCCGTGCGCGGGCCTTCGACACTTGCGCCAAGATGACCTCGGTATCGGCCAAGAAAGACCGCCCCGCTTCGGTCAGCTCCATCCCCCGTGGCAGACGCTTGAAGAGCTGCAGGTTCAGCTCTGTCTCCAAAGCCCGGATCTGCTGGCTAAGCGGCGGCTGTTGAATGCCAAGCCGTTCCGCCGCTCGGGTGACATGGCCCTCCTCGGCAACGGCTTGGAAATAACGGAGGTGACGCAATTCCATAAATCATATCTATTTCATATTAAAAATGAGATAAACATATATTTTAAAAATGTATTAACTGTCACTATGTTTTCCGTGATCATTGAATTCGGAGTAGGACCGCCGATCGCTTCCGCGGCCCGGCGGATTGGAACAGAGTTAGAGTGGTGGGATGGTTATGAGCTTGTACACGGAATATCTGGCTGAAATCGAAGAGCGGAAAACGCAAGATCTGCATCCGAAACCCATTGAAGACGGGGCGCTCGTCGAAGAGCTGATCGCGCAAATCAAAGACACCGGTCACCAGCACCGGGAAGACTCATTGAAGTTCTTCATCTACAACACCCTTCCGGGAACGACGAGCGCGGCGGGCGTCAAAGCCGCGTTCCTGAAAGAGATCATTCTCGGCCAGGCGGTGGTCGATGAGATCGCGCCGGAATTCGCGTTCGAGCTTCTCTCGCATATGAAAGGCGGCCCGTCCGTCGAGGTGCTGCTCGACCTGGCCTTGGGCGACGATGCCGACATCGCCCGGGCGGCGGCTGACGTTTTGAAAACGCAGGTCTTTTTGTATGACGCCGATACGGACCGCCTGCAGGCGGCATATAAGGCCGGGAACGCCATCGCCAAAGATGTCCTCGAGAGCTACGCCGACGCCGAGTTTTTCACCAAACTGCCGGAAATCGACGACGAAATTAAGGTCGTGACCTACGTTGCGGGAGAAGGGGATATCTCCACCGACCTCATGTCCCCGGGTGCCGAAGCCCATTCCCGCGCCGACCGGGAATTGCACGGCAAGAGCTTCATCTCGGAGAAAGCCCAGAAGGAGATCGAGGCGCTCAAGATCCAGCATCCGGGCAAGCGCCTCATGCTGATCGCCGAGAAGGGTACCATGGGTGTCGGTTCGTCGCGAATGTCGGGGATCAACAACGTGGCGCTCTGGGCGGGTGAGCAGGCCAGCCCCTACGTGCCGTTCGTCAACATCGCGCCGATCGTGGCCGGCACCAATGGCATTTCGCCGATCTTCCAGACCACGGTCGGCGTCACCGGCGGCACCGGCATCGACCTCAAGAACTGGGTTAAGAAAGTGGACGACGACGGCAACCTCATCATCAACAACGACGGCAACCCGGTCCTGGAGGAAAAATACTCCGTCGCCACGGGCACGACCCTGACGATCGATACGAAAACCCAGAAACTCTGTAGCGAAGACGGCGCGCAAGAACTGGCCGACGTTGCAGCCTCGTTCTCGCCGCAATCGGTCGAGTTCATGAAAGCCGGTGGCTCCTATGCCATCGACTTCGGCAAGAAACTCCAGATCTTTGCCGCTGAAACCCTCGGCGTGGAGCCGAAGCCGGTATTTGCGCCGGCCAAGGTCGTTTCCCACCCGGGTCAGGGCTTGACCGCGGTCGAGAAGATCTTCAACCGCAACGCCGTGGGGGTTCCCGAAGGCACGGTCCTGCACGCCGGTTCGGACGCCACGGTGAAGGTGAACATCGTCGGCTCCCAGGACACAACCGGTCCCATGACCGTCCAGGAACTGGAAGCCATGGCCGCGACCGTGATTTCGCCGGTCCTCGACGGCGCCTACCAGTCCGGCTGTCACACGGCCTCCGTGTGGGACAAGAAAGCACAGGCCAATACGCCCAAGCTCATGGCCTTCATGAACAAATTCGGCCTCGTCACCGGCCGCGACCCGAAGGGCCAATACCATGCCATGACGGACGTGATTCACAAGGTCCTGAACGACATCGCCATCGACGACCGGGCAATCATTATCGGCGGCGATTCCCACACCCGCATGTCCAAGGGTATTGCTTTTGGCGCGGACTCGGGAACCGTTGCGCTGGCGCTGGCCTTGGGCCAGGCGAGCATTGCCGTCCCTGAGTCCGTCAAGGTGACCTTCAAGGGCAAGATGGGCGATCACATGGACTTCCGTGACGTGGTCCATGCGACCCAGGCCCAGATGCTGGCTCAATTCAACGGGGAGAACGTCTTCCAGGGCCGGATCATCGAGGTGCACATCGGCACGCTCCTCGCCGACCAGGCCTTTACCTTCACCGATTGGACCGCCGAGATGAAGGCCAAGGCGTCCATCTGCATTTCCAACGATGAAACCCTGATCGAATCCCTCGAAATCGCCAAGGCCCGCATAGGGGTCATGATCGACAAGGGTATGGAGATCCCCTCAAACATGCTCCAGGGCCTCATCGACAAGGCGGAAAAAAGGATCGCGGAAATCAAATCCGGTGAGCAACCGGCGCTGAGGCCGGACGATAACGCCAAGTACTTCGCGGAAGTGGTGGTCGATCTCGACCAGATCGATGAGCCGATGATCGCCGATCCCGACGTCGACAACATCGATGTCGCGAAACGCTATACGCACGATACCATCCGGCCGATCTCTTACTATGGTGCCGAGAAGCCGGTCAATCTCGGCTTTGTCGGGTCCTGCATGGTTCACAAGGGCGATATGAACATCATCGCCCAGATGTTCCGTAACATCGAGAAATCAGAGGGCAAGGTCGCATTCAAGGCGCCCCTGGTCGTCGCGCCGCCGACCTACAACATCGTCGACGAACTGAAGGCGGAAGGGGATTGGGAAATCCTGCAGAAGTATGCCGGCTTCGAATTCGACGACACGGCACCCAAGACCGAGGCCCGTACGGCTTACGAGAATACCCTCTATCTGGAGCGTCCCGGTTGCAACCTCTGCATGGGTAACCAGGAAAAGGCGGAAAAGGGCGATACGGTCATGGCAACCTCGACCCGCCTGTTCCAAGGACGGGTCGTGGCCGACTCCGCAGACAAGAAGGGCGAGTCGCTGCTGGCCTCGACACCGGTCGTGGTGTTGTCGACCATCCTCGGCCGGACATCGAGCATCGACGAGTACAAGTCGGCCGTGGACGGCATCAACCTGACCAAGTTCGCACCGCCGCTTGCCTGAGCCGAGCGAGTGGCCCGACGCTGATGGCGACGGCGGCGCCTGCTGGCTCCGTCCGGTTTTCGCCGCCGGCGGGGCTATGGACCGACGCGGACCTTTCCCACTGTTTACTTCAAGACCTTCGTCAGGCTGCTTCCGCGCCCCGGAATAAACAGATACCGGTAGTCAATCATTTGTCCCCCACGTCTCGGCGACTGAAATCGATATTGCAGCGCGTTCTCAAATTTGCCGTATGTACAGGACAGTTTTTCGATGGTGATGATGGTCTTCTGTTCCCGCCAT
>Ga0209680_1000236_pt1 | contig 14313 bp, 7 predicted proteins | sample WorMetLIZISLAND1_FD_187413 | JGI IMG/M metagenome (GOLD analysis project Ga0209680, IMG submission 187413) | Marine gutless worms symbiont microbial communities from Max Planck institute for Marine Microbiology, Germany - Olavius loisae LIZARD... ... | reverse complement strand
CATTCTGTTTACAACATTTCGATTAGTACTGAGATTGCTTTTGGACTTTTGGACTATGAACTTTTGGCACATTATCTATCTGTATTTTAGTCTACAGTCTGCTTATTGTATATTGTTCAATCCAGCCTTTGGCTGCAATATTAAATAAACCTATTATTATTATTATTAGATAGTCCAGTCAGTATGCAGATAAACCAATCGACCCACAAAATTCAATGATTGTTCTTGGTAGGTCACCATGCCAAATTTAGTACATGCCTAGTGCCAACAGTTGGGTGGTAGAGATCGCAGATATGAAAAATGTGAGGCTTCAGATTTTTGCCGTTCTGATGCTTCTTCTTTGGCAACTTTTAAAATCCTGTTATCTGGACCACGGATCTATATATATATTCTTCTGGATACCGTACTCGCCCTGGATGTTAATAAATATTCTCCGGCATACGCTAGGTGCCACCTAAGATGGCGGACTTTGGCGAACTGGATCTATTTTTAGCTGCAGCAAAGGACTGTGGGATTGACTTCATATGTTAAACCAATCACAACAATGCAGTAGTCCGTGTTTTGGTTAGTCAGCCAATCACAGCGTATGTCGGCCATATTTAGAGGCACCGGCCGGTGTTATCGCTTGCGGCAGCATTGAGTGCCCCTGTGATCTGGACTGACTACTGCCAGAAAACGCCGAAAAATTTTCCTCACAATTATCTTGGGGTCAAACCATTTCTCTCATATCTGTACTCGACTAAGGACGTAACACATCACCAACACAGTCGTGTCGTTTTCCTCACAACTGTATGTGACTGTCACAGTGTACAGCACATTCATTGCTGTACTTACAATACTTGCAGCCAACAACGCTGGCAATTTACAACATTGCATGGCAAAAAGTGCAATGGAAATGTGCTAACCAACTCTGATGCAGACGGAACTGCTGTAGACACAGCGTACGTCAAGTCAGTCTGCTGCGACATTGCTTTGCACGTCGTGCATTCCACTGAAACACAAGTGACAAACAGTAAACTAAAGAAAAAAAGGCCTGAACAGTGAACACGGCATTGCTCAATGCAAACAGCCTCCATTCAAAAGTCACACTGTTTGATGCACGGTTGTGGCATAACTGGAACCTCTTCTGCCAAATTACACGACAGTAATTACATCATCTGTCTGGAACACCCATCCCAATTAACTCATGTCAGTCATAACTCGCAAGACACTGTCTGCAGTTGCATGTCACCACCCGATGTATGCAACTATTGCACACCATAACAACATGCCAATCTCAAAATTTGCTATACTACAACAAATGCTTTTTGTATTGCTGAAGCACTTTGTGGAACAACATAATATGGGTGTTTTTCCAAAAGCTACCAGTTATTAGAACCAACAGCTTTCCGCAGAAAATTTTGCCAAATTCTGCGGACCAGCTGGCGAAATTCAGCGGGAAAATTGTCCAAATTCCGAATCTCGCCATTAACTCCCATTTATGATTGCAAAACTGACACAGCTGTTCAGAAACTTCAGTTATTGAAGGCTGGCATTGTAGTAAAGGCCGAATGCTATCAACATGAAAAAGTAACTCATTTTCTCCGTTCAAAATCGCGATGAAACTCACGAGTCATGAATGATGTGAGTCAACTGACTGAGTCAGTCAACACTCATCATGCCAACGCTCATACTAAATCACCTGTCATTTCTCAAGTTCTGCAAAATTCTGTGGCAAAGGAAAAATTATGCGGCCCGGCTCCAAATTATGTGGCCTGCGGAAAAATGTGGGCCTCAAAAATTATCAGCTGAGTTTCACAGGTCTAGCGTTCATATCTTGCAACACAAATTCAGCATTCATATTCCACTCTTACGTAACAAAGCATTGCAAAGCACGGAAAGTATGTTCATGTCTGTGACAAGCTGTATATTTAGTCAAGTAACACCTTTCAAAATGAATGCCAAACAGTACAATGAGTTAATTGTTACTTGGCAATAAATTACTTGGTTACTGAAGCAATACGAACGAAACTGAAATGCATGCACTTAACTAATGAACAAATAAGCATGCACTTCAGCATATACTGAAGTAAGCACTGATGTAAAGAAGATATGTTGATCATATCATAGACGTTTGAGGTGGCTGGCTAGACTGAACTGTATACAGTGCAGTGCTAGCACTCGACTCAAGATTCACATGTGAGAGTTTCCTGGGTGACTGTTTAAATTAAAGTCAACAGAACACCTTCTTTTTGCAGGAGTAGGATGTGGTATTGCCACTCTAGTGCACTACAACTTAGCCCATACAGCATATGGCAAAGTAGAGTGTAAACTGTGTATGTAGTTAAAAGTAATGCGTCCACATACAAAGTAGTGTTCATTGATGACCAAGTCTGTGTCAGCTACGTGAAATCATAGTAACCTTATCCAACATGCCAGCAGCAACTAATATCTAACATCAACTAATACCTAATATCAATCACAGCACGTGGCTGCATGTGTTGTGGAAGACCAAATATAACAAACATGGACATAGAGACAACATTTGCACCAGCTGCAAGTGAACACCATGTGAAATAATGCAAGCATTGTTAAAGAACTACCAACCTTAAATACAGCAAAGTGACGTGTAATGATTGACCATGTCACTGATTTGGCGCAATTAGGCGCTGCAGTTTCGACACTGTATACCATCACTCTTCAACCTGTATGACTTGACTTGACTTGAAACAACTCCGTCATGTTTTGAAGGTCATCGTGAGAGCTGGAATGTTCCAAAACATTTACACTGATATCCTACTTATAGCAACAACATGCACACATTGCTTACCATTGACTGTTAGTGTGTGACATTGATCGATGAATTGCATTTTCTGTGTCTACAGTGCAGTCTCACAACGGAATACACTAACACACAAACTCTGCCACATAGTACAGTGATAGTGGTCAGATTTATTATGCAGGTGCAGCAACAATCACAGTACACAGGGTGGCCCAATAAAAACCGCACATTTTTTGAGATACCATATTTTTGCAGCCATTACAAACACAATCATGCCGTTTTTGCTGAAGTGTTCAGAGTACTAACAGTAGAAAACAACAAGTGAAATTTTTTTTAAATGAGTGTTGTACCTTGTAAACATCACTGCTAACAGACTCTAACAATATGAATTTAAAAGTATGCCACAGAGCTTTATCACAATCCGTGTATGCCTTATTAAGCCTAATTCAGGCGATGCTCAATTAGTCCACCTGGAGCACGAATGACCAGGGTAAGTTGTTTTGAGAACTGTTCTATGGTAGTGTCAACCAAGTCCTGGCTGATTATCAACTATGACGTAGTCCATTTCCGGTTACAGTACAAAGATTATTTAATACTCGTTTAAATAAATTGTCGCTTGTTGTTTTCTGCTGTAATTTCTGAACACATCAGCGAAAACCGCATGATTATATCTGTAGTGGCTGCCAAAAAAAAGGCATATCAAAAATGTGTGGTTTTTATTGGGCCACCCTGTACAGTCAGTTTGAGCAATTGTAATACATCACACAAATGGCTGCAGTCTGGAAGTTAAATGTAGCAAGTTAAATACCTCTAGCATGTGGAGGTTACATATTCCTTGCGGTTTGTTTGCTTGTTGGCAAGGTAAGCTAAAAAGTTTTCACGACATCATCTGTATATGTACACAGTGGGACAATGAACAAGTCAGTAAAGTTTGGTGTTATGCAAATCAACGGGTCATGCACATTTTAGGTTGGTGTTTGCACAGTGCCACAAGATAGGTAGTGTCAACTAAAATATGAAGATTCTATTTCCACATTGAACTTTACGAACAAATCACAGCATTAGCGATTGAGCTGTCTTGGCAGAGGTGTGCCCTCTGTGAGCGGCATTCTACATGAGAATTCATTCCGTTTGTACAACTACATAAATCATGCAATGCAGCAATACCACTGTGCTGTACAACATTATGCATATGCTTTCACAGAAATGTTTTCAAATTGTCCGCAAGTTTAATGCATTACAGCACAACTGTCACGTAACTGTTTGACATACCTTGCATCAAAGGACAGCTTTGACATGACAAACAAAAGGAACTCATGGACATCGTACTCCTGACCGCAAATGTACTGTGGTAAGTCTGTCAACATAGCAACGTTTTGCCAAGACATTACAAAGCGTATGCACAATACCATGATGCAGCTGAGTACATTGTGTCAAGGTTGTGTGCAAGTGTGAAGTAATCTATGAGCCTGTACAGAAAGAGCATAAATTGCAACTGTTGCCAATGAAGCACTTCCGCGCTGTACAACAATTCAGCTTACCAAATTACTGGCTAATAACTCAAGGTCATACTGCACAGTGAGGTTTTACTGCAAGTAGCTGATGGTTTCTGGACTACTGTTTCAAAGTTGCTCGGATACTTTGAATATCATTAGCTTAGGCCTTCAGTAGCTGACAGTTAATGGCTATCTACTGTGTTGCAGATGCAGTATGTCGTCAACAGCGAAAATACCCACCTCGCTGTCATGCGCAATGCTCAACTAACTACATACCTACATACGAAGTAAGACAGACGGAACTCATAATGATAACATAATAACAATACTCAGCAGCAATGACAACTCGTGGCTAAGATAATACAGGTAGCCTATGGTTTGCGACAACAATGAGGCACAAATGTACAGTGTCCGAACATGTAAACAAGACTACAAAACTGAGCATGTAGACTGAGACATGAAGAAATCACCATTGCTGTTCGTGACATATGTCCACAGTGGCAAAGACTGGCCGACCATAGCCATTGCCAAGCAGCAAGAAAAGCAAGCTACAAACAAGTACACGGACTCATCAACACAGCATGTACAATTTCATGTCACCATTAATATGTGTGAAAATGACAGTAATGATGTCATGAAATGTTACATGCAAAATAAAATACACGAACGTTCGCTATTTAATACGTCTAACTTGGGTCATCAGCATTGCAGTTTCAGTATGGAACGTCTCGGTCTCGAGACGGTGTAGAGGCATTTCTTGAACGTCCCGGTCTCGTCTTGGTCTCAGCATCGTACGTCTCATTTGCAAAGAACGTAAAAGTTCAAACTTATAACAGACAAAAATCTCTATTCTGTAGAGATACTTCGGACAACTAAGTATCTCGATATGTCTGTCTCTAAACTATGAACTGTTTCACACCAGCACTTATAAACATGAATGTCATGGATGTGACTACAGAATTGGTTTGTATTAATTTTGGCTTCAACAACAACTGATAATTTTTGCAAATTGCAAATATGATTATTATTAGGACTCAATTCTGTATTTTTATTGTTGAAAGTTTACATTTCGAAACGGACAAACTATTGAAATTAGGAGTGAATTACAACTGATACCACGTCCACATGGCACAAAATGCTGAGCCCACACCTCTACTAGGCCTAGTTTAAATCACCAGTGCTGTGGCCGATTAAAACACGTTGTGACAACATGCATACAAACTCACAAGTGCCTATATATGGGTTTACACATTCTACAGATCATGTTGTATAGTCATAGATCGAACGTCTCAACCGAACGTCTGGAGATGTTGTTTTGAACGTCTCGTCTCGGACTGGTGGCAATGATGTCTCAGTCTTGTCACTCCAAAGTCTCGGTCTTGTCTCAGTCTTGAGACTCCGACATCTTGGCCTTGTCTCGGTATCATACGTCTCATTTACAACGCTGATCAGTACACCTGTACATCTGTGATAAAATAGCAGTTTTCCATAGATTTAATTCCATATGTGATCAGCCATCAACAGAGAACTATAGAACACGATACATCACAACAAGTCCCATAAACGTACAGCTGCCGAAAGTTGCACGAAGCAGTGTCATCGTGACGGCAATGGTGAGTGCATGCTTTGCTGTTACAGCACAGCCTCGTGTTATCGCTGTGTTACTGTTGCTGCCAACGATGGACAGAAGAGCAGTCAAAACAGCATGTTTGGTCCCATGTTAGCAGACCGCAGCTGACCTACAACGATGCTGACATTGACTGATGACGAATTAAAACCAATGGTAATAATAGTGCAATAATACCGTCAGTTTGGTGGCTGCTCAAGTGCACCAGTAGCTTACACCGTATGTAATCGCATGATGCCATGAACTGAACAGTTGAATTCATGAAACATGAGTTGTGGAAATTCTGCAGTGGAGGGTGAACCACTGTCAACTGTTGCATAACACAGCACATACAAAATGTACATATATCATTAACGAATGTATTCTGAATGACACAGCAGCGTCTACAAATTGCACTTCAGACATGTATAACAGGCATGGTAATTTGCTGCAAAGTGTACACGTGACACAGCAGTTGAACATTTTCTCCCAGAAGGCACCTGAAAAGGTCACATACTGTCAACAGCAGAGAGGGTATCGAAAAACAACTGTGACAACTGTGTCATGTAACAGGTCTTGAAAGTGTGCCAATCAGTCATCCACGAACAAAGTTGGAATGCAACCAACAAGGGTTGGTTTCATTTGAGTATGGTTTAACATTGCTCTCGATACATTACGACGAACTGGATGACATTATCTTTCGCTGAAACTGAATTTTTAATAGGCAACTTAGTTTGAACTGAAGTATAACTGTTGTTCTAATCGAATGATTTACAGTATTGTTCTGCAGCATCATGATGAATATGCAAATTATTAAGCCAAACAACCGGAATTTTCTGGTCGCTGTAGCATTACGAAACTGAAATTGTGATTTGTTAACAAAATTAGTGGAATTTGGCCATACTGCATTGTGCAATGTTTTCCTAACATGTAGCGGTACGGTTGGTTTTAATCTGAGTTTAAAACCCAGTTATAGCCATATCCTACTCAGTAAATATCTCCAGATAGTAACACAGTACAACAAGTGATGTCAGTGGGTCGTGACATTTGTACTGATGCTTCACTGGAAATATTGTCACTGAATTGGCTGAGCACATCGAAAGAAACAGCGAGTTGTTACAGAAACCAAATGACACATACGTCATAAGTATGAACTTTGCTGTGTAGTGACGGCGGCTGTGGCATTTCGTCAACATCACACGCTTCTTCTACAACTGTTTGCTGCGGTGCAGCTGGCTGTGTGTCAACTGATGCAATGAACAACAAAAAAACACACAATGCATAATATTACTGCTGGTTGCATGACAATCTGTACTGGCTGATTGTTCGTCAGCGGGTGCAGTACCAACCATGTAGTAAAAAGCAGTAAATAATGCCTTACTGTACAAGCTTTACAGTAAAGTATCAAAATGGTAACAATAATGACAATAATACAGATATATTACAGTTCACTTTGACAGTAAATGTAGCACACAGATCAACTTTCACAACGTTTTACCAACTACTCGCGACATTATTAATGCAGTTGCACTACAAAAGCAACGGAACAAAACTCACTAACTTATGAGCAGAGAACTAACTCACATTAAAATCGTAATTGCACCTTATTACATAAGTGACATGGAACTTGAAATGTAATTTTGAACTGTGATCATTACAGAAACAGGTAGTACTACCTACCACCACCAGTTTTACGCTGCCTCTGTTGTTGCTTTCTCAACCGCCTCTTACGTCGAACAGCTGTGAGTCGTTGCCTCAGATTGCGAAATGGACGCTTTCGAGTCACAATACGTCTCCGTATTTGCATGGGAAATGCACAGCCACTGTCCTTCAGCTTCTTTCTACAACACTCGATGTGCTGCTGAATGGCACAGTTGAGCTGCTGTAGAAAATCACTGTCTGTTATGCGGTAAGAAAATGATGACAGAACGTTTACGTTTTGGCGTATACGTGACTGCATCTTCTTAACTGACAATGAGTCGTCTCGGTCAACATCACGGTCCATTTCACGCACGGCATCAGCATCAGAGTCATCTGCTTCAACAGTAGGCTGCAGTAGGTCCATGTCCAGAGTTTCATCAGCATCAACATTGACATCCTGTAGCGCGTCTGCAGTGGCCGGCGCTGCAGCAGGCAAACTGGAAACGACATGCTCATCCAACCTGAAAGCTGGAAAGTTTCTGTATTCGTCAGACACCATCTCCCACGTATCCGGAAGGTGCATAAACACTGCCATCATGTGTTTACAAGGCATGAAGTGCAGTTGCCAATCAACACATTGACATGAAGGCGGCTGTGAAGACAAAGACACCACGTACTGTTTGTCACCACTTTGAACTGCAAAAGCTCCAGATGATAGTGACGATATTTGCTGTGACTTGATTTCCTCAACAGCGGGCGGCAGTTTCCTCATGCAGTGCTGAATAAGTCTACGTGGGCGATTGTGCAGGAAGACTGGGACAAGTTCGTGGTATGCTCTCACGGTTTCCAGACATCTCACATTTGCTTCACAGTACCTGCAACCGCCAACTCAACACTGAATGCTAACATCAAATTAACCTGTAACACAGATCGTGATATGTCCTATTTAGTTCACAGTTTGGTAACTAAACATTGCACATGTACATGCACCATGGCCTATTGCACAGATCCAAACTTCACCGAGTTCCACATCACACACACACTCTGTACAGCGTAGATGTAACATTCGTCATGCACATTAACAGCAGTAATCAGCCGATAATCGGTATCAACTGATAATGTGTTGATAATTGTTACTGGCCGATTACTACATCGGTATCGGCAGATTATCATTTACACATTTAGCAGACGGAAATAATCAGGTCACCTCGTCCCCTCCTCCAAGTCGACTGTCTCAATGCATGTCTGCTTATCTATCCACAACATATTTCTCCGATTTGAATGACATGTGGTATGTAGACAGAGGTCTATGAGTGATACATAACAGTATGAAATATGACCCGATCCAAGGACAAGGTCAAGTTCAATCAGGTGTGAAACGTGAGACAATGGCATACTTCACAGGCCATCTCTTCACCAATGTGTAGTTATGCCTGTACTGAGAAAACTGGCGGTAAATTGTGATTGCCCAAGATACTGTCCACATGTTAAAGGCATGGGTGTGTGATATTCATCCGCATTCAACGTCTCGTCACTTTCAAACTAAGACTGTTCCACATTTGGCAAACCTTTCTTGCCTTTTGTGAGGAGTCAACTGGCACTCCCATACAGCGATTACTTATTTGTTTGTTATTGTGGATCCATGTCTTGATTTCCTTTCTATTCATTAATGCTTTTGCTACTGTGTGCGCATTGTATTCTCAGCTTCATATTTGCAGTCCCGTCCGATCACCATGTAGTTGCAGTAGTGGACATGAATCTACGCTGTGACTCGTAGTCTGATCATAGTCACAGATTTCAAATGTTACAAGGTTCAACTAGATCAAGTTAGCACAACACAGGAAACTGTTAACTGTTATTCTGTACTTATATAAGCAAAGTTGGCACAAAAATGCTGATACAGTATTGCAGGATTGTTTGCTGTTTACTGTACTGAAAATCTCTAAGCATCACACAATAGCCACCATTTCCAGTTTGCTGGCTACATTTGCCTGATGACAGTGACACTGGTAACAATAACAGCTGAAAGAATGTCACGTTGTTGCCATTTTAGGTACGAATTGTAAATCAGACAGATATGGACTATTGTAGGTGCCACTTATCGACCAACCATTAATCGGCCAGTGCGATGTCGATGCATGTCTAATTAAAAGTCATTAGTACGTACTTCCGTTCACAGCTGGGAACAAAGTGCCGGACCACAGCTGTCAGCAGATCCGACAACGACCCACCGGTCGTCTGGCTGAGAAAGGACCGTTTCAAGTATTCATGTTGCCTCTCCAGGCCATTTGTAGTCGAGACAAGCGCGAATATGAGAGGCTCAATGTAACAACGAACCCATCTCTAAGCATCACACAACAGCCACAATTTCCAGTTTGCTGGCCACATGTGTTTAACACAAGTAACGTAATTAGCCTGCAACAATTCTGTCCATGACCCTATGCACGTTACTCCATAAAGCAAATACAGCACAACAGTTACCGTACTGCCATGAGCAGGCCTAATACGTTGACAGTGTTAAACCACACAATTCCTTCAACCGCATTATAATTCTTCTTACTGGTAAATACGTACTTAATGTTTTCTTTACATAAAATGCATAAATTCTCAACCTGAATACCTTCGTCAGCTTATCTCCAGTCAGCACTCTGGTTCATCAATGACATTACGTTCATCTACCCGTCCTCTACTCCAGGCACTACGCACCAGAACGGCATATGGTGGTCGTGCTTTTAGTTCAGCTGTACCGGCCATGTGGAACAATCTACTAACCTCAGTCATTGAAGCGAGCAGTCTGCCTGTTTTTCGTCGCCGACTCAAGACACATCTTTTTACTTTAGCTTTCAAAGCCAGTGGTTAACTGTAACGTAGCTAGCACGTCTGTATCTGTACGTTATGTGTGGTTTTATGGCGCTTTACAAATTTGATTTCAACTATAACTTCAACTTAAATTCATTGAAAACCCTATGTTAAGGCGTATCACCTCGGTCGGATGAGAAATAATACTGTGTGATCCCATATGACAAATCATCTCACAAGCGTAACAGAGGTATCGCATGTTATGCACTATACAAATTGACGTATAATTTACTGTACTTTGCTTTAACTTGTGCAGTTTGTCCATCACAGTGTAGCACATTAGTGCATAACAGTGTTGAAAGAGTGACATTCAAAGTCAATGGGAAACCCCCGATTTGGGCAGCCATAGCCCCTAACCCTAACCCCTTGACCAATCGTCTTAATATTTGACATGCGTTGACTATGTCTGCGATATGACACCATATGCCAATAAATGTAAAAATTGGCCTCGCAGGGCCGGCCCGGCAAAGGGGTGAAATGTGAAGGTCAAATTTGGGTCATTTTTATGTTTTTAAATAGGATTTGCTGCACGCCTCTGGAAACCACATTTTATGAGGATCTACACCGTTTTTGTGCCAGATAACGTGTTTCGGTGATGAACGATTTCCTACGGGGTCTGATTGTTAGGGTTACAATTTCCCCCTACACCCTAAAACCGCCATTTTCGGCACATTTTTGGACTTCACGAAATTTTTGCCCCAAAACGCTTTACAATGGGAATGCTTCGGAGTAAACTACCATTAGTCATCATCTTAGCCCCTTGAAAGTTGTATAGTGAATAGGCAAATCAGGGTCAAAGTTTCCATATTTTTGGTTGTTTTGTGGCTCCATACCTTCAGGTCAAGTGACACAGCGCATGTGCAATGGCCATTTTCGTAAATATAACACGGCTTAACAGTATAATGGCCGAAAAACAAGAGATAGTGAACGTAAGTTACTTCATATTTGTCATATTGCTAGAAGTTGGCAAACTTGAATATAATTATGCAAAATTTTCCCAACAAGGGGCATGGACTAGGTCACGAGACTCCTAAATTTTTTCACATATCATTGAAACAGTTCAAAATTACTTGAGCTCAAGACGTCAATTTTTCAATTTGTGAATAAACCAGCAAATATTAAATACACAAAAACTTATCAGTTTACAACAACGTGTAAGAGTGATCAAGTCACACTTCCAGAACAGCACACATCATTTTTTGCTGGGATAATGTGATAGAACGATCTCATTGCACTTACAATCCACCTGATGTGACCCCGTTTAAGTTTTGCATGGCCTCATTATCATGTGAATAAAGAAACTGAGACAGTGCAAATGCTACAACGGTTATAATGTCCAACAAACTGCTATTATTTGGTGTCATGTGCACCTGTAATTTAGTGTTACTAACTTACTACACGTATAGGGGGGTCACGCCAAGTGCATTGTAAGTGCAATGAGATCGTTCTGTCATGTTAGCCCAGCAAAATTGATTTGTTCTGTTTTGGAGGTGTGACTTGATCGTTCTTACATGGTGTTGTAAATTGATAAGATTTTTATATTTAACTGAAATAACATCTCCTACATAGTATGTATTTTGATTCATACCTCTTTCTGCGAGAGCCATGTGTTTTCAAACCAGCTGTGGATGCTGCTCTGTGCTTGCCATTCATCAGAGTTACGAAGATCACTTTCAGCTTGGCCGTAATCAGCTTCGGAAGCAGCAGATGCAATGCGTTTCATCCTATTAGCACAAGCAATGGCATTGCACATCAATGGGTCACCTGTCTGTCATGAAACCACAGTTAAATACCTTAACATTGAAACCTAAACTGAATCCAATTAGTGCAAGAAAATACAGTGACACTGATCAAAGCAATCTTGCTTCAAAACAGACATAAGCAATGCATTGTGATAAACCAATTTGCTTAATCCCATGGGATTAACTACAGATTTACAATACCGGTAACAATAACCGTAATCTGATTTGTTAGTGCCACTATGTGCTAAAAAACTTCAGTGGTGTTGGCGGACAGGGCTAATTACTGGTCCTAATTGTCTGAGAAAATATGTGTCTTTAAATAAGGTTTAAACACAGCCAGTGAACAGCTGCTTGTAATGTCAATAGCTAGAGAGTTCCACACGGTGGGTGTTGTGCAATGGAAAGCACGACCAGCAAAGTGGGTTCTGGTGGCCGGCTTGTACATTAACGTTGCAGCGGAAGAGTGGATATGACATGCAGATTCCAAGGGTCAAATATAACAGTGACGGCTGACGTATGAAGGCGTGGATGTACTGTGGATTTTGTATGTGAGAACAGCCTGTTAGTCGATACATTGACAAACAGGAAGCCAGTGAAGCTGTTCCAGGAGCGGCTGAGCAGACCATGAAAATACAGTAATAAACACTAGAATGGGCATTCAGCATTGAGCGATGTAGCTGTTCTATGCTCTTGCTGTCTGCTGCGCATTTTCTACTTCCTGTCTGGCACATTGCTGTCTACTTTGTTGTTATGACTAGTATAAATCGTCACAAAGATGCAAAAAAGACAATTATGTCTTGTACCGTGGTCCGTTAGTGCCATCACTTTCAGAACTTACTCTTCACTTCCAAAACTCACTCCACACTCCTTGAATTCACTGACACTGACTGTTGTTTGATACAGTAACGTTGCCGGGGTTGAGTGTTGGCACGGCGTTCAGCTATGGTGAAGTTGACAGGCGCTACGGTAGTGCCTATTATTCTTAATGTGGATATAAGTCTAACTGTCAGCTTTGTTGTGATTTCGAGGGGACGAGTGAAGATTAACGGGCGCTATACTGTGCGTGATTTTAATTTCATTTACTTTATTTCAAAAGTTACAAGAAGCCAAGCTGTTGCTATAGATAGCCAACCATACTGCCTTACCAAAGACTATACCTAGTAATTCACGGTTGTTGCTAAATAGCATCTCCAGCTGTTTTCTACACGTGACGTCATTGGTCACGTGACCATTCCATTCCCTATAGACCATTTCCTATTGGTGGTCCTTTGGAACCGTACCTCGAACGGCTTCCCAGATATTCTTTAAACGGCGAATGTGAGTGTGGCGAATGGTTGACATGATCTTAAACGACCTCTAAACAAAGGTTTACGTTATTCATTCTGCTACCAATCGATTCCTCACATATGACTTCCTGTAGGCTGACAAGTAACTTTTGCTCTAGGATGCACCGTTTAGCCACAATACATACGTCATCAACAGACAGATGCAACATTTTACTTTGTATTGTAAGTTTACGGTAATTACGGTTGTATAAAAATCGCACTTTTAGATTTAGTTATCAAGCACAGTATAGCACCCCAGCATGACTCACTATGCGGTGTAGGCCTACTTCTCTGAATAGCCTAGACTGTACTTTTTGTATATATATATATATGGCCAGCGGCCATGGCCAACGAAGCTGGGCCATGGCCAGCTTGGCCATATAGCTGGCCATATATATACTTTGACTATACTATACGTATTAGTAACTTCGTTGTATTTCACGTTATTTTTCTACCTTTGATGTGCGCTATGCAGCAATATAATGTATAGGTTAAATAGTTTCCGCGTATACTTTAAGACTTCCAATGTGGGATCGTTAAAACAAGACATTCGTCGTCTTATTCAACGAAAATGTATATTTCATACAGCAGGGAATAGGCATGTGCCAGACCACAGGGGGACCACTAACCGCCGCAAGTGATATCCAGCGGCCAGTGCCAACGCATATGGCCGACATACGCTGTGATTGGCTGACTAACCAAAACACGGACTGCTGCTTTGTTGTTATTGGTTAAACATATGAAGTCAATCCCACAGTCCTTTGCTGCAGCTAAAAATAGATCCAGTTCGCCAAAGTCCGCCATCTTAGGTGGCACCTAGCGTATGCCGGAGAATATTTATTAACATCCGGGGCGAGTACGGTATCCAGAAGAATATATATAT
>Ga0209680_1000235_pt1 | contig 14351 bp, 16 predicted proteins | sample WorMetLIZISLAND1_FD_187413 | JGI IMG/M metagenome (GOLD analysis project Ga0209680, IMG submission 187413) | Marine gutless worms symbiont microbial communities from Max Planck institute for Marine Microbiology, Germany - Olavius loisae LIZARD... ... | reverse complement strand
CTATTCAGCATTATTCAGTTATTGCCTGCGAAAGCACCTATTATCCACGAAAGGCACGAAATTGTCACCCCGGCGTTTAAGTACACCCCGGCGTTTAAGTAAGGATCTTTTCGTGTTCGTTTGTGTTTTTCGTGGATCTTGATGAGCGTCTGTTTTCGTCGGCGAGAATCTGCATAATCCGCGATGAAAAGGATGTCGCCCAGATAAGTATCAACAGCTCCTGGATACAGCGTATCCTTTCGCCAGTTTCCGGCTAGTAATTGGTAGCCGGAAACTGGCCGCTATGCGTCGAGCTACCAGAACTATACCGTCGGCGGCGTCCGGCACCCCCAAGCAGCACTCCCGGTAATCCATCAGGCAAGGGGCTGTCTGTGATGCGTAGATTGGTTGAATTGGCAGCCATTGAGCAACTCGAAGGTGTCTTGGAGCGGCTCGTCGGTGTTGATGAGGGCATGGGTTTGTTGGCGCAGGTGTTCGATCTTGGCGTCGAGTTGGGCGATGCTGTGTTGCAGATCGGGGATCAGGAAGTCTGATGTCGTTGCGGTGAGTTGGGCGGCCTGGAGTTGGTTTCTAGTCTGGGTTCGGAGTTTTTTGAGGGCAGCAATGGGGTGCGCATGGGTGCGGCTGGTCAGGACCGGGGCATCTGGGCGTTGCCAGGGCTGGACGGGCGTGCACTTTTATGGCTGACATCAATTCCGGTGCTCTTCATGTTTTAGTTCTCCAAATGGCTTGAATCGATTAGGCTCATGACCCAGTTCCCCGACCCCGCGCCGACCAACCTTGTGTATGCAGGCTCATAAGCTTAGCTCCCGACCTCGGATACTTTTCGGTATCGGCGAAGAGGGTGGGGAGCCAATCCACGGACAGGCTCAAAGCCTCAGGATGGAACGGCTTCTCCAGGTACTCGTTATCACTTCCCTTATATACCTGATCCTTGGCTTTCCCTCGGAAACGGAACATACAAAGGAGGAGGCGTGAACTGCATCAATGGTGTGTAAGCGTCTGTTTACGGGCCGAGACGCACAGGCAGGCAGCGAACTGCAGTTTTGAATGACCGGTGCTCAACACTCAGGTCTTATAGTTAACGCCAAAGATCTTGGTCTTGTTATCGAATCCACAGATTACGCAGATTCTCGCCGCCGAAAACAGATGCTCATCAAGATCCACGAAAAACACGAACGAACACGTAAAAGATCCTATCGTGGCTAATAACTCAATCGAGTTTGACCCCATTGATTCCGGACCCGGTGCCATCGATGTAGCGGTCTCGTGTATCCTTGGCGCGCTGGAAGATTTCCAGCAGACGGTCGCCGTTGCCGCGGTGGATGGTGGCAGCGAGGTCGAGCATCTCATCGCCGAATTTGCACAGCATCTTCCCCAATTGCTCCCGGTTGGCGATGCAGATGTCCCGCCACATGGTCGGGTCGCTGGACGCGATGCGGGTGAAGTCCCGAAACCCCCCTGCGGCGTAGCGGAATATCTCGTCGTTGTTCTCCCGTAGCCGTGCCAGGGCGTCTACCAGGCCGAAAGCCAGCATATGGGGCAGATGACTGGTGGCGGCTAGGACCTGGTCGTGATGGGCCACGTCCATGTTGGTGACCTGGGCACCGCAGCTACGCCACATCTGGGTCACCCGGTCTAGGGCCTCCAGGTCGGTGGCGGGGAGGGGGGTTAGGATGACGCACCGGTTGCGGTAAAGGGTTGGAAAGGAGGCTTCTACGCCGCTGTGCTCGGTGCCGGCGATGGGATGGCCAGGGACTAGGCGCGTCGGCACATCGCCGAAGACTACCTGGGCATCCGCCACCACGCTACCCTTGACACTGCCCCCATCGGTGACTATGGCATCGTTCCGTAACTGTCCCTTGATGGCGGCAAAGGTGTTCCGCATGGCGCCGAGGGGAACGGCGATGAAGACTAGGTCGGCATCCTGCACCGCCCGCGCCGGGTCCTGCGTGTAACGGTCGATCACACCCAACTCAAGGGCCTGCTCCAGGTTGGCGACGGAGCGACCGCAACCGATTACTTGGTCTACTGCACCCGCAGCACGCAGGGCCCGGGCTAGGGAGCCGCCGATCAGGCCGACCCCGATGACGGTCAGCCGCGCGATCATTTGCCCAGCACGGATGCCAATGCGGACAGAAACCGGGCGTTTTCCGCTGCCAGTCCGACGCTCACCCGGAGGTGATTGGGAAGCCCGTAGTTGGCGATAGGACGGGCGATGCAACCAGCGCGTAACAGGTCCCGATCCAGGGACCCTGCAGGTAGGCCCAGATCCACAGTGATAAAGTTGCCCACCGAGGGGATGTAACTCAGCCCAAGCCGCTCGAAGCCGGCGGCGAGCTGCGCCAGTCCCGCGTTGTTGAGAGCGACTGAGTCCCGCACATGGTCGACCTCGTCGAGGGCCGCCACCGCTGCCAGCTGGGCTGGGGTGTTGACATTGAAGGGTTGGCGTACCCGGTTCAGGAGCTTGGCGATGCGCGGATCGCTGATTCCATAGCCTATCCGCAGGGCGGCGAGCCCGTGTACCTTGGAAAAGGTGCGGGTGACGATGAGATTGGGGAATGCGTTGAGCCAGGTCGAGGTATCCGGATAGTCGGGGGCCTGCACATACTCGCTGTAGGCCTCGTCCACCACAGCAATACAGGTCGTCGGCAGTGAGGTCAGAAAGGCGCGTAGTAGTGTAGCCGGGAGCCAGGTACCGGTGGGGTTGTTGGGGTTGGCGATCCAAACCACGCGGGTATGCCGGTTGATTAGGGCACCCATGACGTCCAGGTCATGGCCATAGTCCCGCGCCGGCGCGATCCGGGCAGTCGCCCCGACGGCCTGGGTCGCGATGGGATAAACCGCGAAGGCGTGCTCCGAGAAGACAGATTCTACCCCTGGCCGCAGGAAGGTTCGGGCCACTAGGTCGAGGACCTCGTTGGAGCCGTTGCCCAGGGTGATGGCCGTTGGGTCTAGGCTGTGGCGTTCCGCCAAGGCTCGGCGCAGCGCGAAACCGCCGCCGTCCGGGTAGCGGCCCAAGCTGGCCATGGCCGCGGCGGCCGCCGCCCGCGCCTTGGAACCCGGCCCGAGCGGATTCTCATTGGATGCGAGCTTGATCGAGTTGCGGATGCCTAGCTCCCGTTCCAGCTCGGAGATAGGCTTGCCTGGGACATAGGGGTGCAGCCCTGGCAGTCCGGGGGCAGTGAGCGCGAGGAAGGGGTTGTCTGGAGTCGACATTTGGAGGGGTTATAGACACTCTAAGGAGTGGATCGCCGCTGCTCGATACGACGCTCTGGTTAAAATGGATCGTAACGAAAATGGTCCGAAATGAGGATTGTTTTTCGCTCTTTCGAGGTGAATAGTCGGCCTATTTAACGAGAAAGAACGGAAAAAATGACCGTTTTTGGACATTTACAGCCGATGCCACTTTTCGCCAGACAGCTTCTCAGATCACCACATCAGGTCGTCAGGTATCTTGTAGTTGGCATAGTCGTCGTCTTCGTCGCCGTCGTCTCCCGGCGTGTTCAGCAGCACGACTAGGTGTTCGTCGCGCGCCAGAACCCTTTTCGCAATGGCGGGGGATACGAGCTCGAAGCCCGTGTCCTGGCGCACGATAGCCAGATTGCCCTTGGCGAGCTTGCTTTGCTGATCGGCCGTCACATAAATGCGCTTGATGCTGCCGCCATCGAGAAAGCTGTAGGCGATGTCTCCCTCTCCCCGCGAGATCTGGTTAGTATGAATGAGTTGGCGCAGCGCGTTTGCATCCGCCTTTCGCCGTGCTTCTTCTTGGCGTTGCCGATTGAGCGCACTGTCGTGCCGCGCCTTCTCCACTGCAGCCTGCTGCACACGTCGCCGCCCTTCAGCGTCGGCTCTTGCCTTGCCGCCATCCTGCTTGCTCTGCTTGCGCTTGGACGAACGGACCTGTTTTACTTGCTGCTCGCCGACGAGGCCGACCTTCAGCAGCTGGTCTTGGAGTGAGTTTCCCACTATTCAGCTCGCCGGAATTTTAAAGAAGATAGGGATAAGGGGAGAGAATCTATCAGCAAAATATCTGAATGCAAATCCCGATCCGTGCGTATCGGTGGTCAATAAAGGCATAAGGTCGTCTGCAACTGTACCGACATCCTGCCGGACGCGTAGAATGTTAGTGCGGTAAACTAAAATTGCATAATGAGGGGAATTTGCCATGAAACAACGCATCTTATTCATCCTCCCACTCCTGTTCCTGCTTGTGATGCCCGTTCAGGCGGAAAATCCTGGGAAGATCGGCTATGTGAACATGCAGGAGGTGATCGATAAGAGCAAGCCGGGCCGACAAGCTCAGGAGGCGCTCAAGGGGAAGTTCGGGGACAGACGACAGAAGCTTGCAGAGGAGCAGCAGTCGATCCGTCAATTGCAGCAGACCTTGGATAAAGACAAGACACTGATGAGTCAGAAGGAGCTCGACAAGAAGACCTCCGAGATCCGAGAGCGTAAGAAGAAATTCAAACAAAAAGTGGCAGAGCTCCAGAAGGAAATGGCGCAAGAGGAAAACAAACTCGCGAATCAGATCCTGAAGCCGACGCCGGCGATCATTGCCGCCGTGGCCAAGGACAGGCAGGTTTCCGCAATCTTCGAGCGTCGGCAGAGCGGGCTTTTATATATCGATGAAGGCATGGATCTTACTGCCGAGGTCATCAAACGGCTCGACGCCGAGAAATAGGAGATACCATCGGAGCGACCCGGATCCGGATAGGGGTTCGGACAGGGGGCCACGCGTTAGGGTATTTGTTACCCTAAAGGCTTCGGCATCCATAATTTAAGACGAGGAGATGTGAATCCATGCTTGGCGAATCCCACGACCTGCGTCACGAATTTCCGACTCTAGATGACAGAATCTCCGTGTTGTGCGACTCCGACGAGGAATTTGCACATCTGATGAAGGATCACGATAATCTGGATGCTCAGGTTCGTAGGTTGGAGGAGCTGGGTACTCCAGTGGCCGACGAGACGATCGGGGACCTCAAAAAAGAGCGTCTTCTGATGAAAGATCGTCTCTATGCAATGCTGCGCACAAGCTGATCGAGCCGTGGCCTCAAGGGGATACAATTAAAGTTAAGTTCATCGCTTCATCGCCGAGCAGGTTGTGTCGATAGAGCACATGTTACGATTCAAGATCATTCCCGTCACCCTGTTTCAGCAGAATTGCACCCTGCTGTGGTGCGACGAAACCGGTCACGCCGCCGTCGTCGATCCTGGCGGAGAGACGACGCGGGTGCTGACCGCGATTCGGGAAGTAGGGGTCGAGCCGATCAAAATCTTGCTTACCCACGGCCATCTGGACCACGTGGGGGGAGCTACGGAGCTTGCCGAACGCCTCGACCTGCCCATCGAAGGTCCTCATCGAGGCGATGATTTCCTGCTCAAATCCCTTTCGGTCCAGAGCCAGATGTTCGGTGTCCCGGAAGTCCGTAGTGTCTCCACTGGGCGCTGGCTGGAAGGCGGCGATTCGGTGCGGGTCGGTGCCTTGGAGCTGCGGGTGGTCCACTGCCCTGGTCACTCACCGGGCCATATCGTCTTCTTCGACGAGATAGCCAGATTGGCACAGGTAGGCGATGTGTTGTTCCGGGGCTCAATCGGGCGCACGGATTTGCCGCGCGGTAATCATCAGGACCTGCTGGATTCCATCCGTCAGCGGCTCTTTCCGCTCGGCGACGGCGTCCGGTTCATTCCCGGACACGGCCCCATGTCGAGCTTCGGTAACGAGCGTCGCAGCAATCCCTTTGTCCGCGGTCCTCTGGTCTGAACTTCATGGTAACCGGATAGACCGGGGTGATTAAGGAGCTGAAACCTTAGACAGTCCGACCGTCAGGAAAACGACCCCGCTCTGGATGGGTGCAGCGATCATCGGTACCTTTGCGGGGGCCACGGAGCAGCTGGCGTACGAGCTGGCAAACCTCGACACCGCCACGTTACTGTGTTTGCAACAGGAACTCGAATCGGTAGATCACTCCGGCGCGGCGATGGCGAGGATTACCTCGAAACCCTACTTGGTGAGTTGCGACGAGCCGCAAGCGTAGGAAATTCACTTGCCCAACTTGCCAGTGTGCCGGGTCTGCAGTCCTCAAGGCCCACTGTTCTGACGAAGCACGCCGTTTTATCCTGCGTATTGCGGATGCCTTTGAAGACTACTTCGAGCAGGCCCCCGATCCAACCCGATTTCCCCTTTGCGACTGCGCTTGCTGCCATCGTCACCACCACGGGTATCGATGTGCCGATGGATCAGGCCACACTCCGGGATACTGGATCGAGACTATGTCGTGTTGACATTTAGGAAGGCCTACACGAGGACCCTATAATAGTCAGATGGTTAGCGTAGGATCCGCTGTGCGGACCGCTTGGGTTATGGTCATTCAACGCATAAAAAACAGTTAGTTAGAGTTAAATTTCAACAGGAGTTAGTACAGATGCTTTACATTTCAATCATTTTCTTAAACGGCGGGTAAAGGGCACCTTGAAGAATAGGTATTTTTACCAATCAAGTGGATCTAACTCATTGATTATATAAGTGTCCTAAAATCGTAGTTAATAAATCCCCCACATAGGCGTACCAGCAGTAATGTCAACAGAACCCGATACAAGCGAAGTTTACCTCAACGGCGAATTCGTGCCCCTCTTGGAAGCGCGGGTTCCGATTATGGATCGTGGATTCCTGTTCGGTGATGGCGTTTATGAGCTCATTCCCGTCTACGGTGGGCGTCCGTTTCGGTTGTCACAGCACATGGAGCGGCTCGACAATAGCCTGCGGTCGGTGCGCATGGAAAACCTCATGCAACTTGACGCCTGGGAGCGGATCTTCGCGCGCCTGACCGGTTCCACATCGAATGATCAGCTGCTCTATCTACAGGTAACGCGGGGCATGGATCGGATACGCAACCACCTGTTTCCGCAAGGCGTCGAACCCACGGTGTTGGTCATGGCCTGGACCGCCGGACCGCGGGACCCGGACATCTCCACCAGAGGGACCGCCGCCGTGGTCCTGGAAGACAATCGCTGGCACCGTTGCGACATTAAAGCCACCGCGCTTTTGGGTAACCTTCTGCTACGACAAGCGGCCCAGGATGCCGGTACCACCGAAGCGATTCTGGTCCGCGACGGACTGGTGACAGAGGGCTCTTCCAGCAACCCCTTCGTCGTGCAGGGCGGAGAGGTTCTAACGCCTCCAGCGAGTAACCATTTATTGCGCGGTGTCACCCGGGATTTGGTGTTGGAGCTTGCCCGCGGTGCTGATATGCCATGTGCGGAACGCCATATCACCCAGGACGAGCTCGAAACAGCAGATGAACTATGGATCTGCAGCTCCAGCCGGGAGGTGCAGCCGGTCACTCTGCTCGACGGTAAACCGGTGGGTGAGGGTGTGCCCGGCATCCTGTGGCGACGCATGGATAATTTATTTCAGGCCTATAAGGCACGTTTCCAGCTACCAGCTGTCAGTCGCCGGCTGTGAGGGCAAAGTGTTATGACAGAGGAATTAAATAATGTCTGATACAAACTGTATACCTTACCTTTGACGATAATCCCCTTGGTGGAACTGGGGATGTAATTGCAGTTCTTAGGGATATGAAAGTTAAGGGTGCTCTTTTCATGGTTGGTAGTCATGTCACCACCCAATGGGGTAGCTACTAGGTAGCTTATTACGAAAAACCGGATTAGGGTGGTCGAGGCTTTTGAGAAGGCGGAGGAAATCCTGGGCCTTAAAGGAGCTAGAAGAATAGCTAGACTACCGGGATGGAACACTTAGCGTGTCGGCAAGATCATACAAAATGATTAGGCAAGGGGTGATACTGGTACTGCGGACAAGCTACGCGTCAAGGGTTGTACTATCTATTGATGGAATGTCGAATGGCGTATGAATGAGAACAGGCCTGTAGAGACGCCAGGGGAAGTATTGGGAAAATACAAAGCGCGCTTTCGAGCAACAAAACAAAGGGGAAAGATAAAGTACCCTTTGGTTATGTCTTTTGGTAATATTTATCTCCCTCCTGGGACCTGTGACCTAAATTCCTATTCGAAGTGTTTGAATCTTACAGTCTGTACCCTTTCGCCGATTCGAGACGACATGGCCACTCTTTTCTCGACGTTCGTTATTTCCGGTGATTCGGAAGGTATAGGGAAATATCAGTATCTACTCTACGAAGGACGGTGGCGTCAGTTGGAGTAGACTATGGGAAATACCGGGAAATACCTCCATAGAAATCAATACAGAATACCGTTATCCAGGCTTCGAATCCTCACTAGATCACGCACCGATATGGGCCAAGCAGCATGATTTCTACAAGATCACCGGGGTACTAAGATTGCGCAAAGGGTGAGCACGGTTGCGAGGTAGAGCGATACCTTTACTCGGGGAGTACGAACTGGAATGAGATTTCAAATGTATCGAAAGACTATAAATTCGGTAATGAGCAGTTCATACCTGACTCGAAAGTTTGCCCAAATCAGCTAAGGGTAGGTAACTGCTCTGCTTACGTATACAGTCACAACGGGACCTGACAGATAGCAATGCCTTGAGGTTAGAAACGCCGTGGCGGCACAGACAGCGGTCCAGACAGGTTATCCAGGGACAGAGCAGGGGGTCTCACACAACACCACCATTACCCTGGGGGTTGTATGGATCCGTTCCCTGGCTGCCTTCGCCTTTCCCTCCGCTCTTTCCCCAGCAAGCAACCGCATAACCTCTGTTCAGTATTAGAGTCACACGGGACCTGACAGCTACCCAAAGATGAAGGTGCCAAGACGCCCTTGAAGAACTTCGACGGGCTTTGTGCGCATTGATGTGAAGTACCTGCTCAGATGCTGGACCACGACCGACGCAGCAACCTGTATGCCGCCAGTGGTTGCGTACACCCGCTGGGTGTACATGAAACATAAGCCAGCACGGTCCGCAAGCGGCTTCCTCTTGCGCCTGATCGACACGGCACCATTCACCATCGCTCAGGTCCTCACCGACAACGGCAAAGAGTTTACCGACTGCCTCCGCGCCACGGGCCAGCGCCAACTGACCGGCACCCAGTTTGGTTCTGTGCCGACACACACCTCGAACATCGCCTGATCACGCCCAGGACCCCCAAACTAACGGCATGATCGAACCCTGTCCGTGTGCTTGAAAAGAACCGTCAGCGCCCACTTGAACTGGATCGCGATCCCCATGCATTGAGCCGCCAACCGTAACACATCTTCCAGCGACAAGGGCTCAATGGCGTCGAGCACCTTGTTAACCTGCGTCGCGCAGGGCACTGGACTCGAACGAGTTCGGCGGCTCCATGGTGATAAACCCGAGCAGCACTAGATTCTGTTGACATTTACAACTACTGCGTTGATTCTAAAAACAATTCGATGAATGACTGGAAAGGCTAACTTGATGATTCAGAAGCGTTCTCGGTCTAAATGTCAACAGGACCTAAAGAAGCTGTCTGATTAAAAGCAACCATGAACGATTTGGCGTTGTTTGGAGGACTTGACGTGTTGCGTTTCGACGCATAACGGTTCGTTGATCTACAGCTAGACTCTTGCCTGCGTCTCAACCCAACCTACACCCAGATTACCCCCGCACTGCCAGTCTGCTCCGGTCTTGCTTATAGGTGTAGGATGCAGTGAGCGCAGCAGGTCTTACAGGATGGCATCATGAAGAGACGTGAACCGCATCAATGGATGGCTCGTGTCCAACACTTGTCCGATCCCGGAGAGCAAGGATAAGGTGCGAACACGCCGTAACCCAACACCTCCAGTCCCCCAATAGGGTATCTGTGGACGGGAGAAAGGAAAATGCAAATCGGAATGATCGGCCTCGGCCGTATGGGTGCCAACATGGCGACTCGACTCATGCGCGACGGACATCAGTGCGTCGTTTATAGCCGCAGTGCCCAGGCAGTCCAAAAGTTGACCGCCGGCGGCGCAACTGGGGCTCGGGACGTGGCTGATTTCTGCGCCAAGCTGGCCAAACCGCGGGCTGTCTGGATCATGGTCCCGGCGGCGGCGGTGGACTCGATTATCGTAGCACTTTTGCCTTGCCTGGAAACGGGCGACATTATCGTCGACGGTGGCAACTCTCACTATAAGGAGGCTATTCGACGCGCCAAGCAACTCGCCGATGCCGGCATACGCTTTCTGGACTGCGGCACCAGTGGTGGGGTTTGGGGTCTGGAGCGCGGATACTGCCTGATGGTCGGCGGCGATGCGGATGCTGTGCACCAGCTTAATCCTATCTTCAAGACCTTGGCACCTGGGCCCGGTAACAGTGAGCGTACCGCTGGTCGCAGCGGCGACTATGACACGGCGGAGCAAGGCTATCTGCACTGTGGTCCAAGTGGTGCTGGCCATTTCGTGAAGATGGTCCACAATGGGATCGAATACGCCTTGATGGGTGCCTATGCGGAGGGACTGAATCTTCTCAAGCACGCCGGCGTCGGCTGTCATATCTGGATGATCGACGCGGAGACGGCTCCTCTCGGCGATCTGGAGCATTATCAGTACGATATCGATATATCCCGGGTCGCTGAGGTCTGGCGTCGAGGCAGTGTGGTGGCTTCTTGGCTACTGGATCTCACCGCCAACGCACTGCACCAAGATCCGGAGCTCAGCCGGTTCGAGGGGTGGGTGTCCGACTCGGGCGAAGGTCGCTGGAGCTGCATGGCGGCGATCGAGACCGGCACGCCGGCTCCCCTCCTAACAGCTGCCCTCTATGAGCGTTTCGGCTCCCGCGGAGGAGCGGACTTTGCCAATCAGCTCCTAGCAGCCATGCGCTATCAGTTTGGCGGCCATGACGAGAAACAAAACTGACGGTATCTAGCCCGTAGGTTGGGGTGACGGGGGAACCCCAACAAAGATTTCTCCTGCGGGCGGGACAGGGCTGTTGGGGTTCCCCCGTCACCCCAACCTACGGCAAACTGAGTGAGGAGATGTCTTGTGTCCCTGACGTAGCTCAACTACATTCAGGTGGCGGTGCCGGATTCCATGGTCATCTTCGATGCTAGAGGAGAATTAGGATCCATCGGCACGCGGCCTGTGCACCTATAAAAACGGTGCCCAGGCATCAGTCGCTCCCGTGGTGGGTTGTGACCACTAAGCTTCATGCCCGCGTTGATGGGCTTGAGAATGCGGTTCGGTGTCTGCCCAGTGTCGGCAACGCTCACGATGTGAACCAGTCCAGAACCGTTGCTCTGGACTTGAGGTTGAAAAGGTAGTCGCCGACAAAGCCTACGATTCTCGGGCCTTGATCGGGATGATCCACGACCATGGAGCGCCGGCGGTAATTCTTCCTCGCGCTAACAGTCGACACCCACGCGAGTTCGATCCCCAGCTTCACAAGGCTCGTAATCTCGTTGAACGCGTTTTCAATCGCATCGAACTGCACCTTGTCCTACCTTATAAAAGCCTTCCGGGCTCTGACGGTCCCCCTCCATGAGCTTGGGCCCTAGCGCGCCGGAAAAGGCGCAGATCGGATAGGTTTTTATCAGTGTGAAGCGTTCAGCTTTGCCCATCCAGAGCTCCAATTCCCGTTCTGCCTTGAAGATACGGATAAAAACGGGGTTTCCCCTGCTCACTTCCTTGCTGGTAAAGCGTTCATCGAGCTGCGGAGTCTTCATCGCTGGGTCGGTGGGCGACTCATACGGCTGATAAGGTGGCTCAATATGAGGATACGATATTCGCCAAAGCCCAGCGTAGCTCGTTTCTCCCCGCGACTTCGATGAGGAGTCCGACGGCGAGCGACATAACGACAAGCAGAAAGGTTCGCAAGGCAGCGGGTCCTAGGTGATGTTGACATTTAGCCCGTAGATATTCTGTTCCCGTGCAAACCACAATTTAGATGGCGATCGACAAAAAATTGTCTGTGATGCATTAGAGTTGGCTTAATCGGCAGCCGTCCTGGTCGGTGTGTAGAAGCGACGGCTGCCGAAAGGTGTTCGGTTCCCGGGCATGGCGTGGGTGGCATGCGTCATGCCTATGCATGACGGTACAGACGGCCTGGAGCTTGTTGAATCCGCGTTTCTCGATGAGCTGGGGACTGGGACTGGGGTTGGCCGTAAATTGGGATCGTGGCGTACAGCGCTCAGAGCGGATATATAGGGGGCGATGCGTAGGTAGCGGTTGCCGGCTTTGGAGAGGCGGTCTTTTGTTGACACTGGAGCTGGACTGGACGGGCAAAGCCTGTAGGATGCGATGAACGTCTGTCTGCGTGTAGAGATGCACAGGCAAGCAGCGAACCGCATCTCTGGGCAGTAGCGTGCCCAACATTCTCATCGCGTTGGATATGGGCCACCTATCGGTGCGGTTCACTGCGATCTGGCTGGCTCAATGTTATCGGCTGTTGAGAGTACCTGTACTCGTAACCGCGAGCTCCCTGGGCAATGCAAAGACGACCTGTTCACGGATTCCAGGTTGTTCCTCCACCCCGCTCGCACCGTACTTACGTAGCCGACTGATGACCTGCTCCACCAGGACTTCGGGGGCGGACGCCCCCGCGGTAAGACCGACCCGCGGGCCCTGCATCAGCCATGTGTGCTGGATGCTCTCGGGGCCGTCGATCAGGTAGGCGGTTACTCCGTGCTTCTCGGCGATCTCTCGCAGTCGGTTGGAATTGGAGCTGTTAGCAGACCCGACCACCAGTACAAGATCGCACCGGCGCGCTAGGTCTTTGACTGCATCCTGGCGGTTTTGGGTCGCGTAGCAAATATCGCTCTTCTTCGGGCCTTGAATAGCAGGGAAACGCGCCTTGAGGGCAGCAACTATGGTAGCGGTATCCCCGACGGACAAGGTAGTCTGGGTGACGTAGGCAAGCCGGGACGGATCGCGCGCCCGAAGGCCGACCACGTCGGCAATCCCTTCTACCAGATGGGTGCGATCACTACCGGTTGCATCGCACTGCCCCATGGTGCCTTCCACTTCCGGGTGGCCACGATGGCCGATGAGGATAACCTCGAAGCCATTCCGGCAGTGACGTACCACTTCCCGGTGGACCTTGGTGACCAATGGGCAGGTGGCATCGAAGACTCGAAACCCCCGTTGCTCCGCCCCCTCACGTACGCCTTGGGAGACACCGTGGGCACTGAAGATGACGGTGGTGCTGGCTGGGATCTGGTCGAGTTCGTCGACAAAGACGGCGCCGCGCCGCTTGAGATCATCGACGACGAAGCGGTTGTGAACCACCTCATGACGCACGTAGATGGGAGGTTCGTAAAGCTCCAGGACCCGTTCGACGATTGCAATAGCCCGATCAACACCGGCACAGAAGCCGCGTGGGTTTGCAAGTAAGATATCCATAAGCTAGGGGCGTTCTCAATCAACAAAAAGATTCCGCCATGGTCTCGTTGAATAAAAATTATTTTTTGCCGCAAATGAGCGCGAGTCAACGCAAATTGGTCGCAATCTCCTCGCCATTATCGATGTTTCTTCATCCCGTTACGTTGATTTGCGGCTAACTCTTCCGTGAAGATCCTGCTCGTTTGATGTTATCGGCGATTGAGAACATCCGTACTCGCTTATCGACACTAGATAGGTGGCATTGCGGTTACCATACACTCAAAGTCAAGCCGCACGCTGCTCACGCAGGGCAGGGAGATCCAGTCCTCGGCGTTCTGCTTCGGCCAGGGTGCGCATGAGTCTTGCCGGGGTGCTACAGCCCACCCATGCGACGGATCGCCCTCGAATGTCTTGACCAAGTACAGCGAACAAAACATCCTGATCGAAGCGTCGTCCGGTAAGGGTCTCCTGCAAGCTAATCACATCGTTGCCGACTGCCAGAAGATCCCGCTGCCGCCATCCCGCTTGGTCAATACCCGGGCGAGAATGAAGAGCAGATCGGATAGCCCGTTGATGTAGCGCAGGCTCTGTGGATTTAGCCGCTCCTCGCGTCCGGGGTTACCAAGCGGCGCTTGGTACGCCGACACAGGGCTTGCCCCAGGCAGCAGAAGGTTGGCCGCACTTCCCCCTCCCGGCAGAATAAACTCCCGCAACGGTGGAAGATCAGCGTTCTCCTCGTTGAGGGACATTTCCGGATAGGCCACGTCTTCAGGCTTGGTGCGCCCCACCCCGGGCGTGGCAAGTCCGCTCCCAGATCGAAGAGCCAGTTTTGGACATGCGCCAGCTGCGGCGGTGGGTCAGTTCCCCTGGACCATGATCAGCCCGATGACGCTGTTCAGCTCGTCCAGACACCCCAATACCTTGATGCGTGGGTGGTCTTTCGGTACCCGGATGCCGTCGTCCCCGGTTCGCGTGGGGAAAGGGTGCACCAGCCAGCAAACTCGGAACCACCGCGCTCACCACATCCTATGTCTACCTTTGTATGTTCCGTTTCCGAGGGAAAGCCAAGGATCAGGTATATAAGGGAAGTG
>Ga0209680_1000234_pt1 | contig 14428 bp, 9 predicted proteins | sample WorMetLIZISLAND1_FD_187413 | JGI IMG/M metagenome (GOLD analysis project Ga0209680, IMG submission 187413) | Marine gutless worms symbiont microbial communities from Max Planck institute for Marine Microbiology, Germany - Olavius loisae LIZARD... ... | reverse complement strand
ACCGAAAACCGGGACTTTCCCTGCAGCGCCCCGGCCTCGCTTGCCTTTGCGGACGCCGCCGAAATAACTCTCGTCCACCTCGATCTCTCCGGCAAAGGGCGAGGCCTTCTCCGTCTCCTCGGCAATCGCCTTGCGAAGCCGTGTGTAAAACGAGGCCGCCGTGTTCCGGTGGACGCCAACCAACTCAGCGGCTGCTCGTGCCGTCGTCGCCGCCACAAAGTGCTCCATCAAACGATCACGCTTCCAACCACTGAGCCGGCTTCTTCTCGCATACATCCTGCAATCCTAGCCCAAGCATCTCGCTTAGCTAGGACAGCCCCTTACAGAAAGCGGGTATCAATCTTTCCTCTGAAATCTACGTGGCGGTGCTCCGCGCCATCGATCGTCGTGCCCGCGACATCCGGCGCCACCGCATGCTCGAACTCGTCAAGGGCTTCGACGTTCGGTTCTATGGCAATGCCAGCGAAAAGGTCCGCCAGCAGCTCCCGCATATCTCCTTCCACGAGCCGGTATCCTTCGCCCGCCTTGTGGAGCTCTACGGCAATGCGAAAGTCGCCATCAACGACACCATCAATCTCAGGGAAAGCGCCTTGGTCCGCATGTTCTATGCGATGGCCGAGGGGTGTGTCGTCGCCAGCCAACCGAACGCCTTCCTCGACCGGGAGTTTATCTCCGGCCGTGGGTACGTACCGTTGTCCAATTCTCGTCCGGATGGGCTGGAATTGTTGCGCCGTTGCATCGAAGCGCCCGCGGAAGGTCAGGCGATTGCCGAGCACGGCCTTTCGGTCTACGAACGAGGCCACACCTGGGGCCATCGCATCGAACCCTTGTTGCGGGTCATTGGCGAATGCGGTTGATCAGTCAAAGTTGACGGCTCGGACAAAACTGACGCTTCGGTACCATTCAGTTCGGGGCGCGGATTTCCTCTCGGCATCGCCATCGACGAACGAACCACCGGATCTCTCTGACCTACAATCCTTTTTTCGATAAATGAAAGGATGATTGAGTTGTTTTGGATTCCTCCCTTAGGTAGGTTGACTTCCCTTGGCATTTTTTGGACGCGCGTTACTTCGTTTTCGACACAGCTAACGAGCCTATGGCAACGATCAACATTCCCCCGGAAATGGCGCCCTTTGTTCGCCGGTTGAACGTCGACCGGAATGACTACGAAGCCAACAAGGCCATGGCTGCGCATCTCGTTTCCAATAAGGAAACGGTTTCGCAATCCCTTGAGTTCTTCTCGCGGGCCCTTGCTCATAATCGAACCGACGATCCTGATCACCAAAGGATGCTGGAAGCGTTTTCGGAGGTCCTGATCATTGAGGGCGACTTCGAGGCGGCCTTCAAGCCCCTGTTGACGCTGGTCACGACCTATCCCTCTCACAATTTGAAACACATCCTCAGTTTAGCCCATACCTGCTTTAGAACCGGGCGGGTCGACGTGGCCACCGACGTAACGAGAAAAATCGTCGGACACCTTTACGAAGCCGCAATAAAGAGATCCGAGGAAACGGGGGAGCCCATCACCCAGCTCTTGATGCCCGACAGTATCCTGCGGACTCACTTCGGAGAATTGGCTGTAAAACTTGACCTTTACGGCAAGGCGCGGGTTCTCGGCCTTGCGCCCGTCGTGAGGGCGCGACTGCCAATTCTCGAGGACGAGGTTGTGAACGGGTGCCTTTATGAGTGCATAAAGAAGAGTATATCGGACGTCGTCTCCTTTCCCGCAAGCGCCGAAGAGCGCGATTCCTGGGTTGCCGAAAACCCGGGCCATCTTTGGTTGGAGTACTACGTCGATCCTGAGGGACGCGGCTTTGATCATAACCACTTTTTTGTCCTCGTTCAGCGGCTTTGGGAGGAAAGCGGACGGGAACCGCTGGTCAAACTGCCAGAGAAGTATAGTGATGCCGGTTGGGAATTGCTTCGTAAGCACGGTTTGCCCGAAGACGGCTGGTTCGCCTGTTTTCACGCGCGAGATGGCGGTTACCGCTCGGATATCAAAAGAGGACTTACCCACTACCGGAACTCCAATATCGAAGACTACATTCCGGCCATGGAGGCGATTCGTGATCGCGGCGGATGGGTGGTACGTGTCGGCGATTCTTCAATGCCGCCCCTTCCGGAGATGGAAGGCGTCATCGATTACGCGGTCAGTGATTCGCGCGAGGATTGGATCGATGTTTTCCTGCTTGCCCGGAACCGTTTTTTCGTCGGTGCCACTTCCGGGCCCATCACTGTCGCTCAAGTATTTGGCGTACCGGTCGTCGGAGTCAGCTGGTTCCCGTTTGAAGACTGGATGTATTCCTCGAGCAACATCATGGTTTTCAAGCCATATCGCCGTTCCAGTGACGGCAGTTACTTAACGGTCAGTGAGATGACGAAGCCACCTGTTCGTGGCTTATTGTCCAAGGGGTCATTTGATGCCCGCGGCATCGAGGTCGAGGAAAACAGTCCGGAAGACGTCCGCGCCGCCGTCGTTGAGATGATGGACCAGTGCGATGGCGTAATCGATTACTCGGACGAGGACGAAGATTTGCAGCGCAGGTTCAAGGCCCTCGCCGACCCGTTCAGCGTCGGCGTCAACGTCCGTTTTGGCCGCGATTTTCTTAGAAGGCACCGCTCTATAATCGGCTAATCGATCTTCTCTGGGCACGCACGATCATGGTAATCAAACGGGATAGGGATCACGACGACCAGATCGTGCTGGAGGGCCCATGGTAACTGTCGAAATGCCGCCCGAGATGGCGCCTTTTATTCAGCGGTTGCAAACCGACCCGAACGACTACGAAGCCAACAAGGCCGTCGCTTTGTATCTTCGCTCCAAACCCGAAACCCATTCCCAGTCACTTAACTTCTTTGCGCGGGCTCTTTCGCACAACCGCGCTTCAGACCCCGACCATCGGTCGTTGCTGGAGACTTATTCGGAAACCCTTTTTGTCAACGGCGAGTTCGAAAGCGCGATCAAGCCTCTTGAAGTTCTCTTGACGACGTATCCCACCGATGTGCTGTACATGACCTATTTGGCCCATGCCGGCTTCAGGAGCGGGCGGGTCGAGATGGCATCCGATGCCGCGAAGGCGATCGATGAGCGATTTTATACGGTGGCCAAGAAAGAAGCCGAGAAATCGGGTGAACCGATTACCCAGGTCCTGGAACCCAGGCAGATACTTCGTTCTCATTTCGGCGAATTGGCCATAAAACTTGACCTCTACGCCAAGGCCCGAATTCTCGGCCTCATTCCTGAAACGAGGGCATTGCTGCCGGTACTCGGGAATGACGTCGTGAACCCCTGCCTCTACGAGTGCCTAAAACTCGCCCTGAATGAAGCCATCGTCTTTCCTTCGTCATCTGAGGAGCGCGACGGGTGGATCGGGAAATACCAAGGCAAGTATTTTCTCGACAATTACGTCGATGCCGACGGACGCGGCTTGGACATGCCCCATTTCCTGGTGTCCGTTCAACGGCAATGGGAAGAAGACAGACGCGGACCACTGGTTACCCTTCCGGACAAATTCGACGAAAAAGGCTGGAATTTGCTTCAAGAGCGCGGAATGCCGCGCGGAGCGTGGTTCGTCTGTCTTCATGTGCGAACCAGCGGTTATCGTCCAAATACGGTTTCCGCAAACGTAACTCACTACCGCAACTCTGAGATCGAAGACTATTTCCCGGCCATAGATGCGGTCCGTGATCGTGGCGGGTGGGTGGTGCGTCTTGGTGACCATTCGATGCCGCCGTTGCCGGATATGGAGGGTGTCATCGACTATGCGGTTTCTGATTGGCGAGAGGATTGGATCGACGTTTTTTTGCTCGCCAGAAACCGATTTTTCGTCGGTGTCCCGTCCGGACCGAATGCCGTCGCTCATACGTTCGGTGTCCCAATCGTCGAAATCAACCGCTTCCCGTTCAACGATTGGCTCGCCAACTCCAACGTGATCAGTATTTTCAAGCTTTACCGCCGGGTCAGCGACGGCGGCTACCTGACGATCGAGGAGATGGCGAGCCCCGCGATCCGCAGTCTTTTCAGCAAGAGCGACTTCGATGCCAAAGGCATCGAGATCGTCGATAACAGCCCGGAAGAGATTCGCGATACCGTTGTTGAGATGATGGATAGGCTCCAGGGCGTGACCGAATACACTGCCGAGGACGACGAACTGCAGGAGCGGTTCGAAGCCGCGGTGGACCTTTTCAAGGTTGGCGTCAACATCCGGATTGGACGGGATTACCTGAACAAACACCGGTCCCTGCTCGGTTAGTTGCAATATGAGCTCGGGAATTCGGCGCGGGATGCGGTGGCCACATATCATCACCGGGCGACCGTAAAGTGCTCACATCATTTAGTGCATTGCCGATCAACCGTTCTTTCCCGCGTGCCCGATCCGATCGCGCATCGGAACATCTCTCGTCACAGCCTGATTTCGAGGTCTCGGCTCCAACAGACGTTTAGGAAATCTTAAGCGCCGTGAGCGACAAAAGGTCGTGGCGACGATCCAATCCGTGCGATAACAAATACCGGCAAATTTCGAAAAGAGGCTGCGATGAAAAACTGGCTCGCCACGACCTGGAGTATATCGAACCGATTCGGTTGGGGGATATACGGCCTCAATTTGATCCTCGAACTGCAAAGGCACGGTTCACCGACGCCAATCAGCCTCGGCGAGATCACCACCGACACCCTGCCGCCCGAGGTCAACACGAGCCTGAAACCACTGATCGAATTTCGCGAACAGAACCTTTCCCAGATGTTCCGATCGGGAAAAGTCGCCAACCTCCAGGACACGGTCGTGCTTCATGCCATGGGCAACGATATGGAATGGGGGATGTACAGCGAGGCATTTCTTGGTGACGTGAACATCGGCGTGATCTTTTTCGAGTATACTGACCTTAGCCCTTCCGCCATCGAACGAGCGTCGCGGCTCGACGCCATTGTCGCCGGATCGACCTGGAACGGCGAACGCTTGACCGACGCCGGCATCGCCAACGTCAGGACGGTATTTCAGGGAATCGACACCTCCCAGTTTCGGCCACGAAAACCAACCGGGGTCTACGACGGGCGGTTTACGGTCTTTTCAGGCGGCAAACTCGACTTCCGGAAAGGGCAAGACATCGTCATTGCGGCGTTCAAGATATTCTCCGAGCGTCATCCGGACGCCTTACTGGTTACCGCATGGCAGAACCTATGGCCGCTGACGGCATTGCCTTTCGCCGCGTCACAACACACCGAGGGTCTTCCCAACATTCTTCCGGACGGTCGGCTCAACCTGACTGAATGGATTGCACGGAACGGTATCGATCCCGACCGGTTCATCGATATTGGCCTTCGTTCGAACGCTGAAATGCCTGATCTGCTGCGTGATATGGACCTCGCCGTATTTCCCAACCGCTGTGAGGGCGGCACCAACCTCGTCGCAATGGAGACCATGGCCTGCGGCATTCCCTGCATAATTGCCGCCAATACCGGGCAACTCGACCTCGTTTCCGAAGACCGTTGCTACATTCTCCACGAACAGGCCGCGGTCGAGACGCTCGGAGGCGGCACGACGGGCTGGGGTGAGAGCTCTGTCGAGGAACTGGTCGATCGCATGGAAAAAGCCTACGAGAATCGCGACGAGGCGAAACGTCGCGGACAGGCTGGATCGGATTTCATGCGCGACTGGAGTTGGCGCAATCAGATTGGCAAACTTCTCGAATCGATTGAAGAATTCTGCTAGGAAGGACGCGGTCGATTGCGGGTGAATCGGGCCTGAATGGGGCGTGGAAACACCGATTTGAAACAGGAAGGAGCATCGGATCCACAATGGCAGAAGACACGTCAAACGCCATCGATATGCCAGGTAAAGATGAGGGAGAATCAGGGGAAGGCGGACTGCTCGACCTGATCGATGAGGCAATGAAAGCCGTAAACGATGGCGACAACGACCTAGCCATTTCGAAGTGTCACGAAGCCATCAAAATGGATCCTGAGGCCGCCGAACCTTTTTTTCTCCTAGGCCTAATCGCTAAGAACCTCGGCGAGACGGGACGCGCCATTTCTCTTCTCGAGACCGCCCATCAGATGGACCCGAATATCCGAGACTATGCCGATACCCTCGGGGTCATGTATACGAAGACGGGCCAGTTGACCGACGGTCTTTATTTCGCCAAGTTGGCGACGGCTCTTGAGCCTCACCCGCTTTTCAGCGTCCGGCTTCCGCAGTCGATAAAGGACATTCCTGGTGCCATCGCGACGGCAACGCCTTCGACCCATCGGGTCGAAGCCATGCGGCTGTTCAACGTCGCCGACTACAAGCGCTCCCTAAAGGAATGCGAACTCGAAATCCGGCTTAACAACGCCCGGCAGGACGTTTACGTCCTGCTCGCCCGTAACGCGATTCATCTCAGGAAATTTAATCAAGCCGTGGGGGCCCTGCAGGCCGCCGTCCAACTCGACGAAGACGACGCCATGGCTTTGGCTCTGCTCGCCAATGCGCTCTTGCACCTCGGGCGGTACGCCGAGAGCGAGGCGGCGGCTAGAAGGGCGATGCGGATGGCGCCGACTGACGCTGAAATCTACGGCACTGCAATGAACGCTCTCTTACGCGGTCCCGACATCGACCATGATGCGATGAAATCTCTAGCTATCGAGTTTTCGGAGAGTTTCCGGGAATCAGTAGACGACGAGTTTATGGAGCCCGTGGCGAAGGAAGAGCGTGAACCCATATCAGTGGGTTTTCTATCCAACGGGTTTTACCGAGCGACGGACCATGACCTCTATCAGGGCTGGTTCGCAAAATCGGATGACAAGCGTGTCGGCTATAAAGGGTACCAGCAATCGGTTCCCGTCGATTCCGTGACGACGACGTTCCAGGCGGGTTGCGAGGACTGGCGTGCCATATACGAAGTCGACCCTTTTACCTTGTCCCTAACGCTGCAAACCGAGGGGCTCGACGCCCTCGTCGACATTTCGGGGTTCGACGGTCCGACCCGAATGAGCCTTCCGGCGATGGTCAACTGCCCCGTCCGGGTCGGCGTGGCGGCCCTCCCGGAGCCGGGTCTCGCACCTGGCATCACTCATATTCTATCTGATGAAGTTCTTGAAGAAGGGGACCGTCTTTCGCTTCTCCCTGGTCAAGAATGCGTGACAGTTGAGGGCTCGCTCTTGGCGCGCGAGCCATTCGAGGGATTAACGCGCGCGGAGACCTGTCCTGCCGACGAAAAAGGGTTCCTGACCTTTGGCGGCGTTCTCTCCCTTGATCGCCTGACGCCGGACTGTGCCGTTTTATGGGGAGAGGTCCTGCGGAATCATGCCGGATCGAAACTGCTTCTGCTGGATGCGGAAAAAGCCTCCGACGATACCCGGGCCAAAGTCCGCGAGTATTTCGCTCTGGCCGGCGTTGCGGACCGCATCCTACTGCCGTTGGACGAAGCTCCCGCCGCCCCAGAGACGCTAGAGGAGATCACTGCCGCGTTGTCGCCGATCCAACCGGCACAGATTCAAGAGATCGACGTTCTTCTCGATACATGCCCAATCAACGGCCGGGCCGAAATTTGCCAGTCCTTGTGGATGGGCGTACCCGTTGTCACACTGCGCTCGGCGCGCCGTTTCGGCCTCTTCAGCGCCAGCATCCTGACGGCCGCCGGCCGAGTGAACTGGATCGCCGACGATCGCCAATCGTTCCACTCTATCGTCGACTCACTGGTCACGGACATCGGAGTATTGGTCTCGGAACGAGAACGGTTGCGTACGGCGATTACAGAATCGGTCCTCTTCGACGTCGCAGGCGCTCGTCGTTCTGTGCGCGACGTCCTGTCCCGGATTTGCCGGGAGGCACGCGGAAAATACTCGCCGGGTGAACCTGCCCCACAACCCTCCGACAGGACCGAGTAACGCCATGCAGACAGAGGATGCGGCCGAGGACGACGTCGGAGCCGGAGACGACGGGTTCAAGCCGGCCGCTGAGGAGTTGTTCGAGCGGAACCTGGAGGCGTTCAAGCAGCATCTGCCGGCGCTGCACAAGATCATCTCCGAGCACAAACCGATCTCAAAACTGATCTTTTCAGATGACGGCGAGCCGAACGTCGATTTTCAGGGAACCCTACTCTACCCGAAAGGTGCGGCGACCACCGCTGATGAGCAAGTCAGTTCGTTCGACAGTAACGCCATGCGGCTGTTCATGGGATCGATCACGGCTGATAGTCTCGATCTGCATTCGCGCGAAGCGTTTATCAAGTTCACCGATCGGTTCGACGACAGCGGATTCAAATACACCCACGCGCCTTATCGGGAAAACGCCTATTTCGCCATCATCCTTGGCGTTGGTCTGGGCCTTCACATCCAACCGATTCTTGAACGAACGCGCTGCCGGATGATGGTCATAGTCGAACCCAACATGGATTTCCTATACCACTCTCTATCCGTTACCGAATGGGAACCGATTTTTGAACATTTTACGGGACGTGGCGTGATCGAAATCCATACAGCGAGCGCGCCCAAGATGATCGCTGACTTGATTAAACCCGTCTTCAGGGCACACAACCCGATGAGCCTCGATGGAGCTATCCTTTTCGAGCATTATGCAAGTACGATTTTCAGCGAGACCGAAAAAATCATCCAGAAGACGCTAAGAACGGCCGTCATGGGTTTGGGTTTCTACCAGGACGAAGTCAACATGATCTCGCAGTCCTACAAAAACTTGGAAACTGGAACGTCGCGTATAATCGCGCAAACGGGTCCCAATCCGGACGCGCCGGCGTTCATTGTCGCTGCCGGCCCTTCGCTAGAACACTTGATCCCATTTCTGCAGGAAAACCAGGAAAAGGCCGTCATATTTTGCTGCGGAAGCGCAATTTACCAGATGATGAGCCATGGCCTGCGGCCGGACTTTTACGTTTACCCCGAGCGCGTTTCGGACGGCGCAGAGATTCTGAGAGACACATCCGCGGAGTACGATTTGACCGGTATCCGGTTTATCGGTTCGTCGACGGTCTTTCCTACTTTGAAGGATTACTTTGAGGAATCGATCTTTTTCTTCCGTCCTGGATTGAGCTCGAATCCGATATTCGCGCAGAAGGAAGATCAAGTCTTGACGGTACCGGACCCGCTGGCGGCTAACGCCGGATTATCGGTCGCTGCACACCTTAAATTCCGAGAAATCTATTTCCTTGGTGTTGATTGCGGGAGTTATTCGAAAGAAAAGACTCATGCCAAGGGAAGCTGGTACGAGACTTTCGATAAGGTTTACCACGGCAAATATACCATCCCGCATCCGGGTAATTTCGGCGGGACCGTATGGGGTGATGCCGTCATGCAGTGGTCGAAGGAGAACATCGAAAACCTGGTTCGTTATCGCCGCGGCTGCACATTTTACAATCTCGGAAGGGGCGCCTTATTCAAGGGAACGGCGCCGAGACATCCGAAATCGGTTTCCTTGCCCGACCTCAAGAATCCGAAATCCGACCTAATCGATCGAATCGTCGATGCCTGCCCGGTCTACACGCAAGCCGAGTTCGATACCGCATGGGAGAGAGCGGCGTTAATCGACCGGATGCACGAATTCTGCGAAACGCTCAAGGATGCTGTCAGGCAAGACGACGATTTCGAGGAGTTCGGATACCTGAAGAGGCTTGCCGAAGTGTTGAGACCGGCAGAACTCGCGGACGCTTTGACGATGCTGTTTCGCGGTACGTTGATGACGACCGTAATCTCGTTCGAATACTACTTAAACCGTGCGATCGACCGCGAGGAACGCGAGGTGATGTGGCAAATCTTCGCTGAAGAGTTTTGCGATCAGGTCGATCGCTTGGGTCAACGCGCTATCGAAGTATTCACGGGTCTCGAGGACGGAGAACCGTGGGAGACAGATTTCATCGAATGATGGTGCAACGGGTCCGCGAATTTCCGTGGTGACATGAACAAGTCCCCCAGCCCAAAAGACACCGAAAATCTGCGCAACGCCATTCGCAACGCCGAAACACTTGAGGACTGGAAAAAGGCCGACCGGCTATATGGAGAGCTAGCGGAAGTCCAAGAACGCGACGCCTCAACAATAGCCCGCCACGCCCTCGCTGTTCGCAATTGCGGCGATTTCCCTCGCGCAACAACGATGACGCGCAAAGCCTGCCGCATGGAGCCAGACAATATCGAGCACCATATCCAGCTCGGTAAATTGTATCTTGAAATGCATCGCTATCGCGAAGCCGAGAGATACCTCCGTTCGGCCCACGCGATGGACCCAGACAGTTTCGAAGCCCTGCGTGGATTAGCCCAAGCGCTCCAACATGAACCGAACAACCGGGATGAGGCCGAGGAACTCCTGCGCCACGCGCTTGACGTTCACGGCGACCATGTCGCTATTTGGCAGCAACTGGGCGCGATTATCGGCAACGAGCCGAAGCGTCATGCCGAAGCGGAACATGCTTTCCGCAAGTCCCTCGAACTAGTTCCTGGCATTCCGACGACACTTCATAATCTCGGCCTGCTGTGTCGGCTCCAAGGCCGATTAGACGAGGCGGAAGAACACCTCCTTCAGGCAGTTGAAGGTGACCCCGAGAACTCCGGTTTCGCCTTCAGTATGGGCCTTTGCTACTACAACATGGAAAGGATGGACAAGGCCCTTGAGTGGTGTCGGAAATCTGCTGAACTCGACTCCAAGAACGTGGCCGCCAGGGTCTACGTCGCGTTCTGCCTATTCATGCTCGGCCGAATGCAGGAAGGTTGGGAAGCCTACGAGAAAAGGCTCGATCTGACTGAGTTCAAGGGCCTCAACTACAAACGTCCGTGTTGGGATGGAAGCCCCTTGAATGGGCAAACGATATTGCTGCTTTCGGAGCAGGGGTATGGCGATAATTTACAGTTCGTCCGGTATGCCGATCTGGTGGCCGAACGGGGTGGCAACGTCATTCTAGTCGCCATGGACGCTCAAGAGCGCCTTTTCGAAGCGGTTCCGGGTGTATCGATGGTCCTACCGGGCTTGACCGCACCGAAGCATTTTCACCGGTACAGCGCCCTGATGAGTCTGCCTTATATCTTCGGCACCACCGAAGAAACGATTCCGGCCAATGTCCCTTATCTTCACGCCCGTCCCGAGGACGTCGAAAAATGGCGGCCTCGTATTACGTCGCGTCCCGGGTTGCGTGTCGGCATCGCTTGGCGCGGCAATCCGCAGCACGTGAACGACGGGTTTCGTTCCACTTCGCTGGAGGAAATGTCGCGTCTTTTTGACGTCGAAGACGTATCCTTCTTCTCGTTAATGGCGGAGCGGTGGGGTGAAGAACAGGAACTCCCGGATTGCTTGGAAGACATCGGCACGGATTTCACGGATTTCGCCGACGGGGCCGCCGCCTATGAGCTCCTGGACCTCGTGATTACGATCGATTCTGCTCCATGCCACCTTGCCGGGGGGCTTGGCCGTCCGGTCTGGACGATGTTGCCCAGGGGGCCTGATTTTCGTTGGGGCTTGGAAGGCGATTCGTCACCTTGGTATCCGACGATGAAACTTTATCGCCAGACGTCTCTTGGCGTTTGGGACGACGTCTATGACCGAATTGAACGCGACTTGAAGGCCGCCGTCGAACGTAAACGGTCCGAAGGGTGACGTCGTTTAAAAACAGTGAAGTGATATCAATCTCGATCAGCGAGAAATTCGCTCAACGCCGATTTCACCATCTCGATAACCCCCGACCAATCCCCGAGTTCCGCCTGGCGGAATAGTCTAAGGCTGTCATACCAACAGGCCGTGTTACCCTTCAATCCCCATCGCCAATCGGGAACAAAAGGCACAAGACACCACGTCGGTACGCCCAGGGCACCGGCAAGGTGGACGGTCGCCGTATCAACCGAGATCACTAAATCCAGCTCCTCGACGGCCGACGCCGCATCGGCGAAATCAGAAATGTGCGAGCCGATATCGCGAAGGCCTTCTGGAAGGCGGCTGTCTTGGGCACCGAAATGCAGGCTGACAAATTCGATGCCGTCCATCGCAAACAGGGGCGCCAGTTGGTTCGGGTCGATGGATCGCTTTCGATCTTCCTTGTGGAGCGGTGACCCTTGCCAATTGATTCCGACTTTGACCTTGGCGTCGCCCAAGGCATGCCGTAAATCATCGTGTGCATCCGGCGCTTTCAAGTAAGCCTTCCCCGACACATCATCAGGTCCGCTCAATCCGACGATATGGGGAAGGCTCATCAGCGGCAAAATCAGGTCGACATCGGGAACACCCTCGCCCAGTTCGAACACCGGGACTTGCGGATCAAGGCCCTCGAACAACCTCTTCAACGCCGATGGAACGAGAAGGGAAGCCATGCCGCCACTGTCCTCGATCGTACCGATCCAACGGCAAAACTGAATGGCGTCGCCGAAACCCTGTTCGGCGTAACAGACAACCGACCGGCCTTCGAGAGGCGCGCCATCCCACATTGGTCGGGGCGCCGTCAGTTGCGCTTTCGGGTAGGTGGGATCGTCTCGGCGCGCCTCGTATTCCGTAAAACCGTCTTGCCAGTTGCCCAGGAGTAGGTTGAGGAGGGCTCGGTTGGTTTTTGCCGGCGCATTGTGAGGATCGCTCTCGATCGCCTTGTTGAAATCCCTCATCGCGGCATCATATTGACCGGCTTCCCGGCGAATTGTGCCCATGAGATTGAGGACCATTGGATCACCGGGATTCAAACCCACCGCCTTTTTGCCATGTTCCAATGCTTGATCAATAAGGCCGAGGTGACGTTCGGTCGTGGCCACCCCGACATGTGGCGACGGCGCGGAGGGATCAGCCACAATAGCGCGCAGGTACATTTCTCGGGCTTCTTCGAGCCGGTTCTTGATCAGATAGGCGTTACCGAGATTGGACAGGAGAACTGCGTTTTTCGATCCCTCATCGAGAATGCTCTCCAGGAATCCGATACCCTCATCAAGCCGGTTTGTTTGGATCAGGTGGCACCCGAGATCGTTTTTGGCAGAAAAATGGTCTGGATCGGTTTCCAGGATTTCCCTCAGCTGCGCCTCAAACTCATCCTTTCGACCACGTGCCCGGCAGGTGGACGCATACTGATACTTGGCCTCCATATCGGAAGCATCGACCCGCATGACCGACGCGTATTCCTGCATCGCCTTTCGAAGTCGCCCCATGGTCAAATAGACGGCACCGAGGTTCATTCGATATTCGGTATTTTCCGGAGCAAGCTTTATGGCCTGGCGCAAGGGTTTCTCGGCATCACTGAAATTCCCGCTGGCACTGAAGGCCGCGGCCAGCATGTTGTGGACGTCCGCATTGTCGGGGACGAGTTCGGTCAACCCGGCGAACACCCGAGCCGCTTCGGCAAAGTCTCCCGCGTCCATCATTTCGCCACCGAGTGTGAAGGCTTTTTCGACAACGATACTGAGCTCCTCGTCGAGCTCGCCAGATACCAGAATATCGGGAGTTTCGGTCATCGACCTGCCTCGTGGAATTGCGTGTCTATCCAGCTCATTCCTCATCCGAATCCAAAAGCCGTTCCATACCCGCATTGAAGGTATTGAGTACGTTGACTTCGTGGGCGATGAGTTTCTGCGATGCCTTGAGGCCCTTGTAGAATTCGCTTTCGGCAACGTGGCCGCGAATCTTGTCGGCAATATCCGTAGCACTCGGGCATGCCGCCACATAATCCTCGAGACACTTCTCGAAGGTCTTGATGTACTGATCTTTTTTCTCAGGGAACATGTACGCGCATTGGAGGGCGAAATAGACACGCGATGCCGGTGTTCCGCATTCCTTCTCGGTCAGGACCTCCTTTTCGCGGAGGATTGTCGCCAGATTATGGACGACGATCTTAGCGTTGGCACCGATATTCTCGATAACGGCGCCATTGATCACCATTTTCTCGCCGGACTTGAAATCTAACTTCAGAGGCACTTCGACTTTCCTTTCTTGAAAACACGCTAACTCGAAAGCCTTTTTCAACCCGCTTTCTCGATCAAAGCCAGTGGCCCCCAATAATTAGAGGCAGAGGTGTTAAACCTTTCTTGCCATTCTAGGCGGGATTACGCCGAATTTCGACTGACTTGGAGGCGGCAATGAGAAATGCGGAAAATATGAGGGAGTTTCTGAATTCCAGGCAGCACTAGACGGCCTCGGAACGTGTCCTTGGCTGACAAAATTTAAAAAGGGGCTGTCCTAGCTAAGCGAGATGCTTGGGCTAGGATTGCAGGATGTATGCGAGAAGAAGCCGGCTCAGTGGTTGGAAGCGTGATCGTTTGATGGAGCACTTTGTGGCGGCGACGACGGCACGAGCAGCCGCTGAGTTGGTTGGCGTCCACCGGAACACGGCGGCCTCGTTTTACACACGGCTTCGCAAGGCGATTGCCGAGGAGACGGAGAAGGCCTCGCCCTTTGCCGGAGAGATCGAGGTGGACGAGAGTTATTTCGGCGGCGTCCGCAAAGGCAAGCGAGGCCGGGGCGCTGCAGGGAAAGTCCCGGTTTTCGGT
>Ga0209680_1000231_pt1 | contig 14479 bp, 9 predicted proteins | sample WorMetLIZISLAND1_FD_187413 | JGI IMG/M metagenome (GOLD analysis project Ga0209680, IMG submission 187413) | Marine gutless worms symbiont microbial communities from Max Planck institute for Marine Microbiology, Germany - Olavius loisae LIZARD... ... | reverse complement strand
GAATGCGGCAGAGTCTTCTAGCCAGCTTGAACGACCAGCACCTGCTGTAGACAATGCATCAGAGCCAGCACAGCCTTCAGCAGGAGCTGCTGGGAAGTTGAGTTTACCTGATACAGAGCCAGTTGGCGATGACATCCAGCGGGTACAAGAAGGTAGCTCGTCCCAGGCCATTCAGCCTCAGACAGGTGGAGTTGATGACCATAATCAGCATGTAGAAGAAGGTAGCCCGTCCCAGCCCAGTCAGCCTCAGACAGGTGGAGCTGATGACCGTAATCAACAGGTAGAACAAGGTAGCTCGTCCCAGGCCATTCAGCCTCAGACAGGTGGAGTTGATGACCATAATCAGCATGTAGAAGAAGGTAGCACGTCCCAACCCAGTCAGCCTCAGACAGGTGGAGCTGATGCCCGTAATCAACAGGTAGAACAAGGTAGCTCGTCCCAGGCCAGTCAGCCTCAGACAGGTGGAGCTGATGCCCGTAATCAACAGGTAGAACAAGGTAGCACATCCCAAGCCAGTCAGCCTCAGACAGGTGGAGTTGATGACCATAATCAACAGGTAAAACAAGGTAGCACATCCCAAGCCAGTCAGCCTCAGACAGGTGGAGCTGATGACCATAATCAGCATGTAGAAGAAGGTAGCACGTCCCAGCCCAGTCAGCCTCAGACAGGTGGAGTTGATGACCATAATCAGCATGTAGATGAAGATAGCACATCCCAGGCCAGTGAGCCTCAGACAGGTGGAGCTGATGACCGTAATCAACAGGTAAAACAAGGTAGCACATCCGAGACCAGTGAGCCTGCACCTTCTACTTCACCTGTGGTTGTTGATCCTGTGGCAAAGTCTGAGACCCACTCACAACATAATGCTGATAGTGAAGCAACACCGTCAGTGGATGATGAAACTGTCGTGAATGATGACAGCAGCTCAAGTCAGTCTCAGTCTGTTGACCAACACGACGTGCATGCCGGCAAGCCAGTGGACAGTCAGTCTGATAGCTCTGCTGAGCACGACCACAGCCCTCCTGTGAATGATACAGAACCTTCAGTGGGACTTGATGATGACAATGTTATTCATCCACTTCATACAGGTGAGCCTGTCGATGAAGAGATTGATCAGCTGATGGATGAGATGACTGAATCTACTGGAGACGAGCCACACAGTGTTGACATGGATGACTCTGTTGATAAGGAACTGTCAGCACGTGATAACACTGATGTGAAGAATTTGAAAGAAGTCATTACTGAACAGTTAACAGCTGATGATGATAAAGACGATGGTGATAATTACCTTTCACCTGTGATTGGCTTGTGGACACCCGTTGATGTATGGCTGATGACCTGCATCGACAGTGTGAGTATTTAGACTGTTATCAAATATTACGCAGCTAATTTCCTCTTTTTCTGTAGTATTCATACAAATTGTGGAAAATCCACAAGCGTCTTAAGATAGAAAGGATTATTTATGAAACTAATTACGTTATGTCCAGTGACTTATGCATTATGTTAGATCTAGAGTGATTTTACACTTTCATCCCTGGCAGTGTTTAGTCTGTGAACGTTCTGAGAAGACCTGATATGGTTCGCTGTTTATGCTTATCACAGAAACTTAGTAAGATTAGTCATTTTGGGGATTTTGTTTCTTACAGTTTTGTTCATGCTTAATTTGGTTAAGAAGTTCTGTGTTAAATGAAATTGACGGCACACTTGCAAGTTATATCGTATGTCAGTTGATGCTAGTACTAATTGCTGTACCGGTTAACAATAATAGTGAACAAGAGTGAATAAGAATGCATTACCTGTAGTGTAACGTATGTTGTATAGATGCCTGTCTCAGCGCAGAAGTTGTTTACAAATGCTCCGATGTCGCTGAGTCCGCAGATCAGCTTGCTGGTGTTTGTCATGGCTTGTGTGACGTTGTGTATCATTTCTGTCAACGTCATTTACCAGGTGCGTCGGGTACTTTGGTACTGGTACACAGTGTATCGCGCGCGTGTGTTATTCCGTTATTTGCTGAGCTATAAAAATGTCATGCTCAGCTGACTGTATTGTCAGTGGCTAATGAGGAAACTGTGTTGCTGGACTGAAGAATCGTCCATAGTTTAATTGCTTACTTAGCTTTAGCATTCTGCAATGCTCTGTCCGAGACCATGGATATGCCATGTGTGAGGTGCATCTAATGTGGTGCGATGGATCACTGACAGGACTGAGCGATTAGACTCACATGGACCGATCATCTACCAAGTCAAAGCTGACTCCTGGCTCACTTTCAGTGCCACTGACAAGTTATTCTGTCAGTGAATATGAACTGTAGTGTAGCTGCTGCCAATCAAGTACATTCGTAATTTGGTGCATGTGACTTAGCTGCCATTCAGCAGGTTTGTTGGTACACACGGGCAATGCAGCTGACATCCTGAGCAAAACTGCACTAGGTCATACCGGCCGTGGTCTGGGGATAGCACTCGGGGAAATATTTGCATAGCAATAAACATGTTAAAGGCATCCGTTAAATTTCTTATACTTTTGTGGTAAACCAGTACTGCTTCTAACTGTATATGAACTATGTGATCTGTGTGTCTGCAGTGGCCGATACAGTTCAGCCGTCGGCAGGAAACACTCGACGTCTGTGGTAAGATTGTACACTTCACTGAATTCTTTATTATTTTTTAGTGTTGTGTAATGTATGAATGTGTGCTTGAATTAGCCTGAGACATTTGGCAGTTGGATGGCCAATAAGTCGCTATATGCAAATGAACTGATTGTTGTTTGCTGTGCCCTGGTGTTTATTAATATGGATGAAGTGTTGAAATTGCTGTGTTATAGTACCGACTTCATGTTGATGTGCCGAATCTGTGTTTACAGTAGCTAATGTGTTTTACATATTATTGTTATTATTGTTATTATTATCAGATCGGCTGTATGCTGTTGAGAATGCCCGACTTGTTACGGAGCAAGAAAACGAAGATCTTCATCGAGAATTGGCTCTAGTGAGTGCACGAGTGAGTGTAGACATACCTTTATGCCATTGTACTAGGCACCAGGCTGGCAATATAGACTTTATATACAGTAGTTTTTAGTTGCAGCAAAGTTTGTTTGTAGAAGGAAGAGAATGGTTGGGTAAATATACTGTATACTGCTATGGATTGTGTTGTTTTTGGCTTAGTTTATCATTTTTCGTCAGTAATAACCTGGCATATGAACAAAATTTTGTATATGAATAAACATTACGCTAATTGCATAAAAAACATGGTTGTGATGTTGTATGGCGGTTCTCTAAAAACATGGTTTTCAGTTTATGGTTTGAAACGGACCCAGCACTAGTTTCTTGTTGATGTTGATTCACTGGTGATTCATTAATTAGCTCTCTCACCTCACGTGAAGCTACCGTTGTCTGTATTTGACAACATTCAGGCCTGTCATGCACTGTATCCTTGACTAGCAGCAGTCTGAGTCGCTCTGCATGTTGTAAGCATGTGTATCATATATTTCAGTTTGTGAGCGACATTTTGTGATATGTGGAGGTAGTTGGAGGGGTTGTCTGTAAAAGACATGTCGAGGGGATTTTGTACACAGGTGAGCATGTTGATGCCCCAAACAGAAATACCCTGAAACCGAGATGCAGTCTACATGTAAGTAAGTTTATCCAGAATATAGTCAGTCATTAATAGCTTATGTTTGTAATACAAGTCGTGTTGATGTGTTATTAAATGGTTGGTGTTGTGTAGTTAAGAGAAATGGAGTCTGAGTCAACAGCTTCTGGTCCTCACATTGACGATGTTATCGTAAGTGATTAATTCATCTTGTAGCTTCCAGTCCACATTGTCATGCTTTTGGGTGCTGCTGATGATTGCTTGTTTGTGCTGTGCGTTTAGTTAGTTTCCAGTTAATTTGTGTTGTAATTGCATATTCTGTTTATAGTGGTAAATGGAATGCTCAGTGGTTAAGACAATGCAATTTGACGTAGGGATTTTGTTGGTTGCAGGTTTGTAGAATAAGCCTGATATATGCCATAGATTAATAGCCTAAAATATGATTGATTCATGTTTATGTTTTATCTGATTTTGTTTATGTCTCTGTTAAGTAGTTCTTATCTGTGTTTGTCTAGGTTTTTGTGTTTTATTTGGCTATAGTTATTATGTTTAGTTTTGTTGCTGTCAGCCAAGTGATTGGTTGAGAAGGCCGAGTGTTTTGCACCAGTCAGCTGATTGGCCGGCACTATCATCTCCAAAATGTCCCGTAATGTGTTAAGTGAGACGTTCAACTATTTATACTACTTGGTGATGTATCTGATTTGATTGCTTCTCAGAACTGTATGAGCATTGCACCTGAATGGCTCTCATCCCAGATGAGATCATGAAACTCCATCCTTGTTTTGCATAGAAGCAGCTGGATCTAGACTGGTATGATATATGATATACAGCATGTATCATACGAGGCAAACATGCAGAGACCTTCGGTGAGCCCAGTGTGTATACCTGACTCAACCCGAAGGTTACTGAAACCTCTTTGAAGTTTTGGAAACCACAGTACACTAGATCAGTATTCCTATTTTAGCTCACATGGTCTGAGAGTAGATTCATGTCGTGTGTTTGTGAATGTCGTTATTAAATAAATGAACGAATCAATTGAGTTTGAGTTTGTTCTTTCTGTGACGTAGGCTGAACGAGACGGTCTCAAAGCCACCATAGAGCTACAGTTAGGTGAGATATCGGAGCTGAAGTCATCTGTAGCCGAGAAGACGAGCGAACTAACGTCAGCTGAACAGCAGGTACTTGTAGCATGTGAATAAGTAATTAACCCTTTAAAGCCTACTGTTGCCATATGGGTACAGCTATAAAGCATCCTGTGCCAGGCCGGGATAAGCCGTCATTTGTAATTTTTGACATCCGGGCACTCTGACGCTCAGTCCTGAGCGTCAGAGTGCCCGGATGTCAAAAATTACAAATGACGGCTTAACCTGGCCTGGCACAGGATGCTTTATAGCTGTACCTATATGGCAACAGTAGGCTTTAAACTGTTAAGTGACAGTGTGTATGTGGCCTGTGCTTTATTGAATGTACATGATCTGTTCATTACTTGTTGTTGCTGACTCTGCTGAACTGAACTTATATTGTTAATTATCCGTATCAACTTTGATATCATTTGCCAGAATTTCTATACAGCTTCTAATCTCAAAGATCTCTTCCATAACATTCATCCTAAACACATAATCTCTTTTGTACACGTTTTTGGCCTTACTAACAAACTTTAAATTTCTTCAGGCATGATATAGCCGCTACTTGCATGCTTAAAATGCCGTTAAACCCTAACCATCCATCCATCCTTCTCTGATGACATTTGGTGATTGTTGTGTATACACTGTGTCCCAGAAAAAAATGTTACTGCATTTTGTAGATTAACTTGAACAATAAATGTCTGATTATAATAATTTTTGGCATAGTCTGTCTTCAGTCTATGCATCATCAAAATATGGTTTCATTTCCCACCTTTTCTGGGACACAGTGTACATGTTTTGCCCTCTGGTTGTTCAATTTCAGTTAAGCTCAAGTAGTGTTTTTCTACCACACAGGCGGAATAGTGTTAATATGGTTTATTGAAGCAGTATTTGACTCTGTGTAAATGCTGATGCAGTTGCTTCATGGCATGTCTTCACTGTACACTATCATGTGTGGATGTCTGACAGGTGGAGTTATTGCGAGACAGTCTGAATCAGATGACCCAGCACACTGAACTTATTGAGGCACAGATGCTCAAGGTAGTTGATTACATACATGTCACAGTGACATAGAGAGAACTAAAATCATAGAGTTGTATATGCCACTGAGACGCATTTCACGCATGAATTAATATATTCAGCAGATCAGTAACAACAATGTGATTTTTCTCTCTGTTTAGTCATTGGTCCACTTCAATAGTTTTGTGTTTATAAATGTACTATGGTTTTTGTGTATGACAGAATTACTTACCTGAACGTTAATACGATCTGTCAATTGCAGCTTGTGTTGGGGTAACGTTAGCAGTTGTTGTTAGCATTGTTGTTATTAGCAGTGGGCATTTCTCATTGGCTGCTGTTGTTTCTGATTTGCACCAATTGGAATGCACAGCCAATAACAGCCTCTAGAGTGGGCGTTTCTGACCCACATAGACTGCTGCAGTCATAGTGAGATTATATGCAGAGATAATCTAGGACCATACACATTGGTCCAGCACATGCCTCAGAACGTGTCACCCTGTATAATGAAGGTGATTGTCTAGGACCATTGTCAGCCTTGTATTACGAGGACGTCCATGTATTCTCATTGCAGCTACAACGTATTGTTTGTGTTGTAGCTACAAAGTGCGTTGCAGCAGTCACAGTCGGGTGCGTTGGAAATGCAGTCACAGCTTCAGTCGATGACGGAAGAGATTTCTCTCCTACAAACCAGTAAAGACCGAGTAAGCCGCAACCTCTTCACATTTCTCGCTCAGTCTCAACTTTTATGCAGTTTGTTTGTTAATAATGGGTTAATGTTAGTAAACTTGGAAGCTTCAGTTTTGATATAACATGTGCCATTGTAATTAAGGTTTGTGCAAGCTGACATCGTCAGTGTAGTGTTATAGTGTTTGTTGGATTATTGCAGTGATCAGTTCAGCTGCTCTTCTTTACATAATTACGTGGAAACCTAAGTTAGGAAAACTCATGCTAGTTCATAACTACTTTTTTTATTAATTCATTCGTTGCTGGCATGCATCACTAATAGTGCACAACACCAAATGTCGACATCGGTGGATGATTCTGAGCCACGTCAATTGCTTCATTCAGGGAGAGGTTATTTCATTTCAGGTCTTGCTAGATAGTCTTCATCCATGTAGTACGAGGGTGTCCTGGTGGTCTCATCCAGTTCTCTAAGTGTGAAGTTGTTAAGATCTCGGCATCTGTTATATCTGACATTTGTGCAGTGTGGCCGAACAGGGAGAGATGCCGTGCTTGAACTGGTCGCTTGGTTGTCCACACGTAGTGGTGCCATTCGTTTCTTAACAGCTTTCGCAAACACCATTTATCGAGAGCATCAATTGTATGCTCGTCTCTCTTGGTGACTGCCCAGCACTCAAAGCCATACAGGAATATGGGTAGAATGCAAGTATTATACAGCTTCAGCTTGTTGGAGATGGAGATTCCAGACTTCCAGATATGATTGTCAATCAGATCATAGCTGCTGGACTTACAAATACTTCACAGCTTATAATAGAAAGAAGTTATGATCAGTGTAGGAGTGTGAGGTCATCTTCAAGTTGTGTGCTAGATGTTCTTCGTAGCCGTCCGTGTTGATGTGTGCTGGAGCTGTATTGTCTTGGACTCACAGCTAACTACATGACAACATAATGTCATTGTCATGTTGGAATGAAAGCATATGTGACTCTAGATACCAGGGCTGACATTTTCGAAACTTCTTAGGAAAATCTGAGGAAAATTTCTTATCTTAGGAAAATTATAGGAAAATATTTAGCAAAGCACTAATCTCGAATTAGGAAATAATAAAGCAATAATAATTGTAATTAACACTCTGTTATTTCTTCGTTGTGTTGGACGTTATTACATGACGTTACTGTTAAATCGTGAATTAGTAAGCATAAAGCAAAATTGTGTCTTGTTAGTGTTTTCCTGAATATTGTCAAAGATTGTCCTAAGATGAGAAATCTTCCTAAGATTTTCCTAAGAAGTTTTGAGAATGTGGCCCCGGGCTACTATCCTTTGACCACGCACTGTTGATGTGTTGTAGCTGGTCGATGAAACAGAAGCCTGCAATGACAAGTGAGCAGTTGTAATGTCATAATACAGACTGCAGAGCTAGTCAGTTCGCTCGGTTTGCTATGTTCTCTCATAGACACAGTCTTGTGAGTTGAGTACAGTTGGATGGCATACAGCCAATGAACCCTCTTGAAACATGGAACTTTGATTTCTGATTGGCATGGTATGTTACTGATTGGCAGGATGCAGGATATGGCGGAGCAGATCACAAAGCTAACAGAGGCTCAGCAGCTGTATCAGAATGCAGTTAGCTTGAAAGAACGAGAACTCAACGTGTGTACATTATATATGTGACTTCTTAACGTGACGTGTTTCTGTAGCATTGGAAGGAGTTGTGTTTTGAAGATATTGACCTGAACATTTTGGCAGTGATAAAATTTCATACTCATACAGTATATATTTTGAGGTGTTGAATGGAGCAGTGGAATATGTAGTTGATAGTGATTTTTGTGACCTGCACTGGGTCACTGGTGATGTAATATGTAGTTATTTTTATCTGTGTGACATAAACTTGCATTCGCACAGACACACACACACACACCATGAGATATAGGCTATTAATAGCAATGATGTCATATGTGTTGATGCTTACACTTTGATATCATTCGCCAAAATATTTTATACACCTTCTAATCTCAAAGATCTCTTTCGTAACATTCATCCTTTATGCATAATCTCTTTTATACACGCCATTGGCCTTACTAATATACTTTAGTTAAACTTTAAACTTTCTCAGGCATGATATAGCCGCTGCTTGCATACTTGAAATGCCGTTAAACTTTAACCAACCAACCAATGCTTACACGCTTGCGTCAACGTGATTAAAAGAGTTTCAGTCATAGTTTGATGTTGTAGGAGCTGCGTCAATGCTTCTACCAGCTCAAGTCATTCGAGGCTGAACTGGAAGACGTGTCAGAGAGGAGTGACGAGGATGAAGACGAGGCTGCTGATGCTGGGCAGGATGATGTTGATCATCAGATGAGTGATGCCAGCCGAGGGGTGACTGGCGATGTACAACAGACCAGCTCAGCCACACGCGATGACGTGCACGAGAAAATTAAAGACATGCTCAATGTCGCTCATGTAAGTCGCATTCCACGTATTCATCACATTTGAAATGTGCTGCCGTTAAATACAGCGGTGTTTTCATTGTAATTAAGATGAGTTTGACAGTGTGGGCTCGGAAGCATTGTAGAATTAGCCCACCTCGTGTCCTGTCGAGTGTGTAAACCAGGGTAGTTTTGTTTTTGCTGTGATGCATTGTGCACTTTTTCTGGGTTGTGTTTAGTTTCTGCATTGTCTGCATCTGTAATTGGTGTTCTGTCTTTTATTTTCCGACGTGAACCAACACGAACAGCACTGTTTAGCGTAATTGTGCTAATATGTCGTTAAGAATCTACTCACTCACTCAGATCCTGTAGAAAATGCCGTTCTTCATCCTGAGTTGTTAAAGTCAGCAGCGGTGGTGGTGGCGGCAAGCTTGCATCAGTGGCAGGGTCATTGGCGTGACATTTCCTGCCAGGTTAAGTTGAGTTCGATACATTATACTGTATTTTGGAGGATGCTGGATGCAGTGCTCATCAGACTGGCCGACAGTCAGCTAAAGCTTTTCTGTGTGTATTAACAAATGTGTAGTGTACTCTTCAACATTTGTCTGTTGAACATTTTATTCTGTAATTGAAATGCAGTGATTATGTGTACATGTATGTATGTTTCTATGTGTGCAAAGGTAAATGCCAAACTGAAGTCCATGGAAGATGAGTGTGAATCTCTTAGAAGAGCTTTGACTGTGGAGGTTGACGGTCGCAGGGAACTAGAAGGTGTGCTGACACATTGATACATGTTTTGTCGCTATATTGTTATTATAATCACTAATTATCAGATCGTAAAATCTTCATAAACAGGCATATTCTGACCTTTCTGTCACTTGTCCACTTTTGTCTGCATTCAGACTTGCCCACCGCAGACATACAGATCCATATTGAGAAATATAATTCGTTCACATGGCATTTATTTGGGTTGAAGTCAAGCTGTGTTTAACTTACAATAGTGACATTATCAACTACTGCAGTCACACATCTGCCTAAAGTGTGCAGAAAGTCATTTGTTACATATTGCTGAGAAAAGAAAATGTATTTATTACTGACGTCTTTAAAGTTTGCTTGAAATTTTATTGCAATGCAAAGAAGCCTTCCTTTTTCATTGTACACATTGTCCATTATAAGTGGTGCTTTTTACTGTAATAGGTCGTGTACTAATGGTACATTGTGTGAGGGAAGGGTCTGTCTAATTACTGAGACTGCTGCTGCTTTGCCGTTGGTGTAAGTGAAATAATGACGTCAAGTTAAGTTCTGTTCTGTGTTCAGGTCAGATTTTCATTTAGATAACGGTTATTTAAGGAGGCCTGGCTCAAAACTTCAACGCCGCCATGGCACATTAGTGAAGAAGCTTGACGGCATAACAGCGGTGCTGTGCTCTGCCCAAAAGTGTTGTCCTGCATAAAGATTGCTCAGAACAAGCTTGACTCCCACAGGCTGTCATGAACTGAAGCAGTCAACCTGACCCAGAACTGAGCACTCTGGAGACTGTTGGCGACTAGTGGTGCTATGCACTCGCGGTGGTGCAAGACGATGCGCTGAAGCATTGCGTTGTGATTGTGTGTTTGGTGTAAGTGGAATAACGACGTTGTGTTGATTGAGTGTGCAGGTCAGCTGAGAGACGCTGAGGTGCAGATTGAGAAAGTGATGCAGAGTCGTCAGGAAGCCGAGCAGCAGATCAGTGCGTCGAAGGTGAAGATGGACGTTCTGTCAAACTACTTCAAGGATAAAGAGAAAGAACTCACGCGGTCTGTTGGCTCACGAAGCTCACATCCAACATACAGTATAGTAGTTGTTTTTTGTCTTCTGCCGATCTTGATCTTTTGTTCACCGTTCTCTGCCTTTGTTTAGTTGACCAGTCATTGATGGATGCTGCTGATGAGGCTGAGGCTGAGGCAGTTTTGACAATTTTAACTGTTTTTATTTTAGTTTATATCACAGCTGACTTCAGCTTAATTAACTAGTGACCAGAGATGCAGTCGAAGCCACAAGTGTCAAAGCCAAGGACTGGACATTCAAGGCCGAGGACTGAACCCTGAAAGCCAAGGACAGAAGCTTTAAGGCCGAGGCCAAGAACTTATCCTTTGAGGCCAAGGACTGATGTTTGAGGCCAAGGACATAACAGGCTGGCCTTGAGGACTCCAACTCTGTTAGTGACCGCCCACGATGGAGCGAACTCATTTGCCCAGTGTCACAACGGGGAACTATGGTCTAAGGTAAGGTAAGTTCAGAGTGTCAGTTGAACATGCTGTTTAGCGTACACGTAATCGGTCCCATACACTGAGAAATTAGTCGACCGGTTGATGGTAATGTGTGACGTGTGTGCTGACTGCAGTAAGATCAGAGAGCAGGAGGCTCGTGAGAAGGCAAACAGTGATCAGCTGGCAAGCACTGACGTACGAACCAAGGAGTTTGAAAACATGGTCGTCTTGTACAAGTATGCTACCGCGCGCTTCATTCAGCAGAGTTTACAATTGTAGTTCTGTTTTACTGAGACCAGTTGATGTACATTCATTGAATGTTATTATTTTCTGTCCATTTAGTCTTGTATGAGATTTAGTAGCTCGTATATTGTGTCTAGTCGACGTTTTAGTTAGCTTTGTACAGGTATGTTGACACTTTATAACGTTGCTTCATTGATATTGTCGACACATTTCAGCGACGCAAAACTTGTTATACCCAGGAAGCCTGTTTGTGGAGCTGGTGACAGGTTTATTTCTCAATGACTTGTTGATCCACTGTCAGACTTGTTGCCATTTGTAAATCTTCATCAGTTATATACCACTGTGACTGTACGTCACATTTCTATAGTTTGATTGCCTGGTTATGTATTTCTGAATTTGGGTATTTTCTTATACGATGTGTTATTTAGTAAGTGATTTTTTATGGCATACACCGGGTCTGTTTTAATGATATATGTTGAGAACCGAGCAAATTGGTGTGTTTTAGGGAACAGGTTGAAGAGCTTCAGCAAGAAATAAAGAAGATTGAAGCGGATTATAGAAAACAGGTGAGAGTTAATAGACCCATTGAGTAGTGAAACATTCCGATGAACACATGAATGGTTGTCACACTTATCCATTTGTTCGCTGCTGCAACAATTCTGCTATTAATCCCAACAAGGGAATTGTGTTTTTTGGCGAGATGTTTCTAGAAGTTACAGTTGGACTATTTCAGAAATGGCTGTGGTTTTGTTCAGAATTGTATGCTGTCTTGTGCTCTCATTAAACATTCTCGATCATTTCTGTTACGGTTTGCAGGAAACTTTTCCTCACTCTGTGCTAGTATGATCGTACGACTGTGTTTGTAGATCGCAGTTCAAGAGAAGAAAGCTCATGAGAATTGGGTCAGTTTCATATGTGCTGTGTCCCAGTTGAGAGAGCTGTGCCTTTCCATCCATTATTTGCTGTTAATCAAGACATTTGTTATGGTGCTGTTGCTGATATGTAGTGTGCAGCATTGAGTCACTTTAACTTTTGACTTAGCCTTTCGCTAAGACTTTCGCTGAGCTAAAGTTCGGTCTAAGTACATACTTAAGTCAAAAGTTAAATTGGTTTCACTGAGCCAATCGCTGAGACCAAACTTCGCAGGTTCGGTCTCAGCGATTGGCTCAGCGGAAGACTTAGACCAAAGTTTCGGTCTAAGTACCTACTTAGACCAAAGTTAAGCCGAACTAACCTGACTTAAGTCGGTCGATTAGCATGGAAGAGATAGCTTAAACCCTAAAGGCTTAACTTTCGCTAAGCCTAAATTCACTTTAACTTTCATCGCTGAGAGAAAGTGACGTCACTCTGCGTCACATGTAAACAAACAACATGCATGGGCGCTACTGCAATTGCGATTGGTGCGCGCAGCGAGGAGCGAGGCGCAGAAATCCAAATTTGTTGCGAACCGCGTGCGGATCGATGGAAGATGTGTACCTGTCGTCTCGGCTGTCGAAACAGCAATTTAATTCCAAGCATGGCACGCGAATTCACTAAATGGCAAGGCCGGCGTTCATTCAGAACCGGCTTAGCGAAAGTCTAAGTCCAGAGTTAAGTTGAACTTTGGTCTAAGTCCGGACTTTAGCGTTCAGCTTAAGGTTTCGCTCAGCGAATTGCTGAGCGAAAGGCTAAGTCAAAAGTTAAAGTGACTCAACGTTTCATTTTATGATGTTTTTATCGTATTATTTCACCGTTAGTGAAGTCGTTCTTGTGTGCTGACGCCGATCCGACTCGCTGCCATAAGTAATGAGTGCTAGGTTGGATGAAGTATGCTGTCTAGAAGCTTACCTGAGCTGAATACATAGTGAAGCTGATTGGCGTGATGGTATGCTGCACTTCACGATTCCATTGTCCGTTAGGACAGGTAGTGGATGCCACATATAGCACTCTGGTACCATTAGCTCTGCTTATCACGCAGACTGTATAGCAGTGCTCTGTATGTGTGAGATCTCAGCTGCCGAGTAGCAAGTGCTTCACTGTTGACCTCGTGTGATGTCTGTCTGTGATCGTCTTTACCATCTCTGCCACTGCCGTTGGTTGTCTGTAAGCTGTCATCTGTTGTTTTCATCACTCTCATTTGAAGACTTGCCGCAGCAGAACTGTTAACAGTTCAGCGGCCGTGCAGTGCAGCTGACAGCTAGCCGTGACTGTCGCTGCAGTGTTGAGTGTCGGAATGTGTCGTCTGCAGATGTCGGCGCGACAGAGCGAGCGACATTTGAAGGAGCAGAAGTCTGAAGCTCAGCTGCTGAGGCAGAAGTGAGTCTGAGTTGATGATCATTAGTGTTGAGTGGCCTGTTGTACCTGTGTCTGTAGCTAATTGTTGTTATTCTAGAGTGAGATGAGGTGATAGTATGAGGAGGCTGACAGAACTGATACAGTGTGGTGGATACGCTGCAGAACTGATGGGAATACGCTGGTTTGGAGCTGGTGTGATCGTTGTCATGTGATGTCTGCATCACTCTCTGTCGTTATGTTGCTGGATCCAGTGAATTAACTCTTTGACGTCCACTGTTGCCATATGGGTACAGCTATAAAGCATCACATGCCAGACCCGGTTAATCCGTCATTGGTAATTTTGACATTCGGGCACTCTGATGGTCAGCCCGGATGTCAAAAATTACCAATGACGGATTATCCTGGTTTGGCACGGTCGCTGTACCCATATGGCAACAGTGGACGTCAAAGGGTTAACAACTTGACGTATGATACATGTACTACGTACAGAGTTTATTGATTTTGTGGTTTTTGTAAGTCAACGATTGGTGAACTGTGCAGGGTTGTAGAGCTTCAGGCCAAGCTGGATGCCTTGTCAGCCAAGTCGCAACAGACACCAGCAACAGGTAGTACTCTCTGATCATTTATTACCTGTGTGTGGATCAGTGGTGCCTGAGGAGGATCCTTGATATACGCTGGTACCATTGCGTTTCTAACTGTGAAGTGCGGCGCCTAACCGAACAACCTCCTCTTACTTCGATCATACAGAAAAGAAGACTCACGCTGTTTGGTCATCTGGTCAGAATGGACGAGACGACAGACGCCAGGAGAATTCTGACTGCAGTTCCCAGAGTGAGTGGAGAAGGCCAGTTGGGCGACCCTACACCTCCTGGATGGCC
>Ga0209680_1000230_pt1 | contig 14482 bp, 7 predicted proteins | sample WorMetLIZISLAND1_FD_187413 | JGI IMG/M metagenome (GOLD analysis project Ga0209680, IMG submission 187413) | Marine gutless worms symbiont microbial communities from Max Planck institute for Marine Microbiology, Germany - Olavius loisae LIZARD... ... | reverse complement strand
AATATATATATATATACATATTTGCATTCCGCATCACGTCGGCCGATCGCGTGTATATCGTCCGCATTAAGTAAGCCGCTGTTTTACGTCGGCCGTAAATCGGCCGACTTAACGTTCGCCGGTGAATTTCGTCTAAATTACTGATAGTTTTTGCTGCTAACTCACTATACGTGAAGGTTTTTATGTACGGTTTTACGGCAAGTACTTTGACTGCGAATTTTACGGCTCGAAACGACGTAATCGTTGACACGATTTTCGATGCGTATATCTGCCTTACGTCGGCCGCGCGACGGGCATCCGCATTAAGTCAGCCGGCATTAAAGTAAAGTTTTTGTTGTTTCTAACGAATATGTCATGATTGTAACGTATGCTATCGTTAAATAAAATAATGGCACGACAATTCAGAGAAAGAAACATAACATATACAGCTTTAATTAGCTAGATTCGTCAGTGCGATCATCAGGCTATCCTACGGAAACTCTAAACTGCATCGGTTCTTAAAATAGAAGTAACTAAGTAAATAAGTAAACAAAACGTTTGTTCGTATAGCGTTGTTTGCCATTGCATCAATATTTCAATAGGATGACCTAGCTACATGGGTCGGTCAAAATCGGACAAACATTCTAACACGGTAATATGCCTATGCCGTTAATAGACGACTGAAGGTTAATGGGCGCAATATTGTGCTAAAAAGTACATGTAAAATTTGTGTCAGCGCGTGTTAGGACAACGGTCCTAAGCTTTAGGACAAAAGTCATTTTCATCTAACGGCCAAAACTGCGCTATTGTCTGTACGAATTTGACCTATTTACACTGCTAATTTAGCTGTCGACAGCGCCATGCCAAATATTCCGCGGGGCAGTTTGCGAAAGTACGCAAAATTCCGAGCTATTATTATGGTATGCACCTCCGCGATTCCTCTGCATCTCTAAGTGGATTCTCGTCACATTTCCATCTTTAGTGTTGCAATTATACTTGTTGGAGTTTGATGTAAAACAACATTCTGTCAACATTGATGCCAATAACCGGGGTTTTGTCGTCAAAATGGTCTGATTATAGTCCAAATAATTTTCCTGAGCCGGCCCTATTACCTACATCGAATAACTCGAAGAATACTTGCAAAGTGTATTAATAAAACGTATTTTAACGATACGAATTGCGGTCGAAAAACTGAAATCGCTTTTTGGCTATTTAATCCTTAAAGATTGTAATGGATTTGTGCTTTCTACATCATGACCTTATCGACAGCTTAACTTTAACCCTACCCCTAGCTGACAGCCTGACAGACCAGTCAGTCTGCCCCGTCCCTCTGCAGCAACACTCAATGCTTGTGATGTGATTGTGGTCGGCAGTAGAGACTCAAAAGTCTGAACACTCGACACGTTTCCTATGTCTGGGTCATGCACTGGGAATGAGGATAGCGTTCGATGCATGCAAAATTGATCACTCCGTGCAGTCATAATTTGCTTCAGTTTCGCACTGCAACAGGACTGGGGACATCCACGTGGTTATTTCCTCCGTGTGACAAGCGGATAATCTAAAGTTTCCAGTCTGTCGATGTTTCTGTCTCCCGAATTACGGGAAAAGTAGCTAATGGATTTCAATGATTTACTTTCAGTGATGTTAGCCATGACTAAAGCGCAAACTATTTAGATACTGGCGACGATCCGACTACAAAGCCCCTGAAGTTGATGGCGTTTTTTGGTAGGCCTAATCAAGTATACATTTTTGCGCTTTCCTGGAGGCTGGAGCTTGTAGTGGTGGCAGATCTGACCAAACCGGAGCGACCAGAGACATGTGTTCATTGATACCGCTGCTATTTTGAATGTAACAGGGACACGCTGCCAATGGAGGCAGGCCAGCGCGTCGGAGATGTGGTCGGATCGCTGCAGGTGATAGGTCAACCGTGCAGCCCCGTTCAGCACTAACTGGAGTTGTCGGACCAAGTACACAGGAAGGCCAGCCAGGACGGTGTTGCCATAGTCCAAACGAGTTAGCACAAGGCTGATCACCAGTGTCTGGAACGTGTCTGACATCACTGAGTGACGGATCTAGCACAACTGGTGGAGGACGGCGAAACACCACGAAACTGTTGGCTAGATATCGGTCCGCATCACCAAGTCGGCATCTATGCAGATGCCTAGATCGCGAGCGGATCTCACGGTCTTAACCAGAGTGCCGTCTACTGACAGAGCTGAATACGGAAGCTTGTGTTGTCGTCGACTTGTCGCGCACCATACAACTTCCGTTTTGTCGCAATTCAATGGTCAAAATAAATACTAATAGGCATATCCGCAACTTCCTGAATAATTATCGCAGCCAAACAGACAAATAAGGCAAATTCACATAGTTGCAGCCTTAGTCAATGCATGCATAATAGGCCTACACGGGATGACTATAGTATTCGCCTTGAATTGACACGATATGGTGTTCTTATAAACTTCTTGCAAATGGTTTGCCGCCGCCGAACGCCACCGCCGCCGGTCTGTTTTGTGACGTGCCGCCGTCACCGCCGCCGGGGCAAACATTGACACAAACGCCGACGCCGACTCCTATCCCTAGCTGACAGTCAGTCTGCTTTGCCATGCATAATATGCACATAGCAACAACACTCAATGCTGATGATGTTATTATGGTCGGCAGTAGGAAGACTCAAGACAGCCTGAACACTCAACACGTTTCCTATGAAGGTAATAATGGGTCGTACACAGGGAATGAGGTTAGCGTTCGATGCATGTATTTGTCAAAACAGATTGCACGTTGGCGTACATAATAGACACGTGATGACTGGAAAGATATTATATACACGTGTTATAATGGACTTGCATCTAGGCCTATAAATAGAAGTGGAATAATATTTACCCGTCCCTGCTCAGACAATGCAAAATTGATCACTCAGTGCAGTCATACTTTGCTTCAGTTTCGCACAGCAACAGGACTGGGGACATCCACGTGGTTGTTTTCTCCGTGTGACAAGTGAATAATCCAAAGTTTCCAGTCTGTCGATGTTTCTGACTCCCGGATTACTCGAAAAGTATAGCTAATGGATTTCAGTGATTTATTTTCAGTGATGTTGGCTATGACTATAGCGCAAGTTATTAAGATACTGGTGACGATTCGACTACAAAGCCCCTGAAGTTGATGGCGTTTTAGTAAGGAAGCATACATTTTTGCGCTTTCCTGTAGGCTGGAGCTTGTAGTGGTGGTCGATCTGACCAAACCGAAGCGACCAGACACAGGCCTTTATTGTAAACCGCTGCTATTTTGAACTCAAAAAAGGGTAAAAAAATAGGTAAAACCTGGATACTTGATATAGCGCTGCTTACATGAGGAGACTCGAACAGCAGCGCTGCACAATCTTGGAAGTGGCAGCTGATTGGCATGAGCTAATGGTACCGCGGCGCGGTATGCAGCCATCCACTGCAGGCGATAGCGAACAAGTGGACCCGCGGCGCAGCACGACAGACATGCCACCGCCCCAGTCAGCCGCAGTTAGGCCTTCACCCAGTAGCCCGTAGGCTAGTACTCATTAACCGACCCCGTAGGGATGGCACGCTGAGTTGGCGTTGGTACACAGAAGCCACGGGCAAGAGTCGAACCTGCGACCTCGCGACCGCAAAGTCCAGCACCGTACCACTCGGCCACCGCGCATCATAAACGCACAAACGCACTGGTTTTCGCATAACACGTAGCCTACATAGCGGTGTTATGCGTTTTCTTGCAAGATCAGTGGGGGCCGTGCACATTATTCAGGGTTGAGGTGGGGGTGGAGGTTCCGTTGTCCACATTCTCTGTGTAATGCAATTACAAATATTTTAGCTGTTTTGCTGCGAAGTTCGACGAACTACATGTACAGTGCGCAGAGGGGGGGGGTAGCTTTCGTTACATAATTTAGCGGTAGGGTAGGTAGTTCTGTTATGTAACGTTATATAAGGTGTTGGTGGTCATAAAATGGCACGGTCCCTTGCTCGGCATGTGCTTTCTGTAGTTGTTCTTTAGCCTTACTTAATTTTTGTTAATTCCGTACAAATCAAAATCAAAGGAATTCTAGAGACTTCCGCCTGTAAATAGGCGTAATCATCATGGTCAGTTTGTCAATATCCGCCAGATCTATCGGCGGAGCAGTAGAATTGTCCCGCTGCCGCTCCGAATCCCTCCGCTACACGCTCTTCCACTTAGTCTGTGACCAGCTCACCGTTCCCCGTTGTTCCAACTGATATGCAGCCAGCATTAGAGCTTTACTTACTTACTTACTTATTTACTTACAGCTCTGCTCCGTTTTTCGCTTTGCGTACATGCTATGATTGTTATTCAAGCAATGGGAAAACGCCGAGAAGCTCAGTAGGCCTAATTCTTCAAATTTCTATACTCCGTTTGCATTTTAGCTATGTATTTTTGCACATACTGCACTTTTGTCCTTCATTTCCAAACTATGTCGTCCGTTACGCCGGTCGACTGTATAACGCGGATTACTTAAACGCGGTCGAACTTATAGGCTACTAAAAAGTTTATGCAACACCTAATTTCTCTTTCATCCGAAGTTTATCGTTAAAATGTTTTTCAAACAAACGACTTGCGACGAAAACTGAAGTCGCTTTATGGCTATTAGGCCTAAATCCTTACAAATTGATGTTGAGCAATATACGAGTTTATTGGCCGACTATAAGCGGATTTATCACACGCGGCCAAACATATCACAATAACGTATTTCGGCATCAACTGTTTAATTTTTCTTTCCATGGAAGTGTAAAACTAAAACGAATTGCGACGATGACCTAAGAATTGTTGTCGAAAATTATTGATATCGGTTTTCGCTATTACATGCACCTTTAAAGATTGCCGATGAGCTTTACGCGTACAGTACATTGGTCGACTCAAAGCGGATTTATAAAACGCGGCCGAAAGCACGATAATATGTAATATGTTTCGGCAACAACACACTGTTCAATTTTTCTTTCCATGAAAGTGTATCACAAAAACGTATTTCAACGACAGGAATTGCTGCGAAAACAGAAATCGCTTTTTAGCTATTACATCGCTAAAGATTGACGTTGACCAATACGCGTAGGCCTACATCGGTCGACTCAAAGCGGATTCATCACACGTTGGCCAATATTGACCGACTAAGCTGATTTATCACACGCGGCCAAACAGATCGCAATAATACATTTCGGCACCGACTGTTTAATTTTTTCTTTTCCTTGGAAGTGTATAACTGAAACGTATTGCAACGAGGACCTACGAATTGTTGTCGAAAATTACTGATAGGCTATCGCTTTTTGACTATTAGGCCTACTTTTACATGCACCTTTAAAGATTGCCGATGTATACGCGTATATACAGTACATCGGTCGACTCAAAGCGGATTGATCAGACGTTGGTCAATATACGAGCAAGCAATATTGGCTGACTGTAAGCGGATTTATTAAACATGGCCGAACGGACGCTAATATGTAATATGTTTCGGCAACAACACACTGTTCAGTTTTTCTTTCCATGGAAGTGTATCACAAAAACGTATCTCAACGACAGGAATTGCTATCGAAAACTGAAATCGCTTTTTAGCTATTACATCGCTAAAGATTGACGATGACCAATACGCGTACATCGGTCGACTCAAAGCGGATTCATCACACGTTGGCCAATATTGACCGACTAAGCTGATTTATCACACGCGGCCAAACAGATCACAATAATATATTTAGGTATCGACTGTTTAAGTTTTCCTCTCCTGGGAAGTGCATAACTAAAACGTATTTCAACGATAGGCTACGAATTGCTATCGAAAATTACTAATATCGCTTTTTCGCTGTTACACCTTTAAAGATTGACGCGTACAACGGTCGACTAAAAGCGGATCCATAACACGTTGGCTGTAAGCGACTGTAAGCGGATTTATCACACACAGCCGAACGGACGGTAATAACATGTTTCGCAGACAACTGTTTAATTACTCATTCCATGGAAGTGTATCGCTAAAACGTATTTCAAAGACAGGAATTGCTGTCGAAAAACTTAAATCGCTTTTTGGATATTTAGTCCGTAAAGATTGAAATGGATTTGTGCTTTCTCCACCATGACCTTATCAACAGCACAACCTTAACCCTATCCCTAGCTGTCAGAACTGCCAGTCTGTCCAGTCAGTCTGCTTTGCCATGCATATGCACTCAGCAGCAACACTTAACGCTGGTGATGTGATTATGGTCGGCAGTATGAAGACTCAAGACAGCCTAAACACTCAACACGAATCCTATGAGGGCAATAATGGGTCATGCACTAAGAATGATGGTAGCGTTCGAATCATGTATGTCAATACAGTTTGCACGTTGGCGTCCATTACAGTCACGTGATGACTGGAACACGTGTTATATTGGACTTCCAACTACGCCTACGAAATGGAAGTGGAAGAATAGTAACTGCTCCCTGCTCAGACAATGCAATGTTGATCACTCAGTGCAGTCATTGTTGCATCAGTTTCGCAACAGGACTGGAGACATCCACGTGGTTATTTCCTCTGTGTAACAGTCTGTCGCTGTTCCTGTCTTCCGGATCACTCGAAAAGTATAGCTAATGAATTTCAATGATTTATTTTTAGTGATGTTGGCTATGACTATAGTGCAAGTTATTTAGATACGGGTATATTGTTATATTGGACATCAACTTCAGGGACTACAAATCCCTGAAGTTGATGGCGTTTTAGTAAGGAAGCATACATCTTTGCGCTTTCCTGTAGGCTGGAGCTTGTAGTGGTGGTCGATCTGACCAAACCGAAGCGACCACACACTCGAAAAAAAAGTGGCCCCGCGATGCCACTGTAGAAGTGCTGTCAATTTTGCTTCCTAGTTGTAGCCGGTGGAGCCACTGTAAAGAGCTGTTTGACGTATTTTCCAAAAAGATATATATTCTTTGTGCAAAGCGCATTTCCGGTGGCGGAGAATTTGTGTTGTTGACGCTAGAAGAAATCTTAAAGATAGTGTTGTACATATGATTTTTACTTGTATTTACCAGACAAATGTCAAAATTTGATGCTGTATTTATGTAAATAGTTGTATGCCAGAATGCTGTGCTGAGCCGTTCGTGGTTTGTTGATCGGTGTGCGTCATGTGATTTCGGCGTGGTTGCACCGTGCTGAAATATTTCTTAAAACATCCAGACAATGGTTCTTGGGTTTTAACGGAATAAGCAGGAAACGTTGAATAAGTGAAGGGGGCAAACTGACGAAGTGGGGAAACGTCCAGTTACCCGCCGTTTGCATCATTACCAGTAGTGTGGTGCGCGAGGTGCGGTGTTTCGCACACCGGATAATAGTTACTTTTCTTTCAGCATTGCAGGTTTCCACATGTATGTAGTGTCGTTTTTTTGCACTCATCTTTTACGTCGACGCTATAGTGTGTGTCCAGTTTGAGTTACGTATATCCGGCGTAAATGTTTTATTTTTGCTTTCTGTATGACTAAGACTCAGATACAAAAGAATCAGAAGTAGATGTTAGGTTTGAGGTAAAATTGATTTCGTAAATTGTTATTGCAATAGTTAATGTTGCAAAAAAGTGGGCTAAGAAGCCAAGGCGTGTGCTCGTATGTCCCTTCTACATTTGTCTCTTGTTGTCATCATTGTCGTTATGGTTAGATGTTGGTAATTTGCATTAACACGAATAACCATAATGTATTATTGTTACATATGTGCAGCTCAGTCACTTTCTGTTAGTGCATTTCGTTCACATTTGCAAACACATTTAGTGTTAGGTGATTTGACGTGCCCAATTAAATGCCGACAGGGAAACTGCAAGAGCACATTCAACAAGCTGTGTAACTTTATTCGTCATTTATTGCAATTTCATGCTGTTGACCACACAGTGACAACGGGTGCTAATGCACAGGCAGACACTAGTGAAGTAGATGATTGTGCGTATAATGGTATAGAGTCTGAGAATGACTTGCCTGTTGTACATAGGTTACGTGATAGGAACCATGTGGAAAATTTGCAACAGGAAGCTGTTTGTATGGTCGCGTCATTACGTGCTAACAGCAGTGTACCATATTCAGTTGTCCCAGAAGTTGTACAGTCAGTCGATAGTATGATTTGTACAACAGTTGATTATTTTCAGTCTGAAACTGTGAAATTGCTGCGTGAATCTGGCGTTAGTGATGAAATTTTAGCAACCGTTGACTCTTCCATAAAGCGGCAGTGTGACACGCTAAGCCGACCACTAAACTTCTTATCAACGCGTTACAAGCAAGATCAGTTTTTTGACACTCATCCTCTTTCTGTTAAACCAGAGACGGTTGTTCTTGGGCATCGATTTGAAACAAGAAGTGGTGTCACACGCTCAGTTTACGACAGTTTTCAGTATGTGTCTGTAGAAGCAACCCTGCGAAGTTTGCTGGTCAATCCGGATTATGTTCAGTTACTAGTGAATGATAAATGCTCCCCAGGATTAATAACCGATTGCTGGGATGGACTGTTGTATAAACACCACCCATTGCTAAGTGACCCGACAAAGTTCACTGTAGCTATCCAGCTGTTCTATGATGGAATGGGCACAACAAACCCACTGCGAGGGCAATCAAGTTTGTGCAATGTGGGGGTGTTTTATTTCATTGTCAAGAATTTGCCAAATACTTTTAACTCATGCTTTGCTAATGTGCATTTAGTTTCGCTATGCTATTCTCAGGACCTAAAGACTTATGGCTTTAATGCCGTACTTGATAAGTTTGTCCGTGAAGTGAAACGGTTGTCTGTGGATGGATTTTCAGGGACATTTCCTGGCTTGGGAGAATGCACCGTGCATGTTTCACTCTTGCAGGTTGCAGGTGACAACTTAGCATTGAACAGCCTCCTAGGATTTGTCGAGTCTTTCAGTGGTGATTTTTTTGCACTATGTGCACTGCAAGGCAGAGTGACATTCAGTGCAAGTTTCGTGAAAGTGATTTTGGTATGCGAACAGTTACTACGTATCATGAAGATGTGGCAAGCATTACTGCCAGTAGTAGTAGGACTTTGATCCATTCACATGGTGTGAAAACGAACTGTGTTCTTAATGATGTGCCTTATTTTCATGCTGTTAAGAATTTCAGTTTAGATATAATGCACATTATTCTTGAAGGGATTGTTTCAGTTGAGCTGTCCTGTGTGCTTTTCTATTTGTGCAATGAATATCAGGCAGTGTCAGTAGCAGAAATAAATAGGCGTGTGCTTATTTTATGGAGTGTGATCAATGTGGACAAATGCAACAAACCACCAGAGCTTAACCCAATTGACAGGCCTGGGAGGCTCTATCCGTCTATGAAGGCTGTGCAGTGTTGGGCATTGCTTAAGTACCTACCCCTTTTGTTAGGTGACATTGTGCCAACAAATGACAAGCATTGGCTTTTTTTGCTCCATCTGTCTGAGCTTGTAGATTTGCTCTTTGCACCCACCTTCAGTATTGGAATGATTGCATATCTGCGTGAATTAATTGCAGACCACTTGGAATTTTTCATTGAGTTGTACAGTGCTGGTGAAAATGGCATCAAGCTGAGGCCAAAGCATCATCTTCTTGTTCATTTGCCGACTGTTATCTTACAAAGTGGGCCACTTATTGGCACAAGCTGCATGCGATATGAATTAAAGAACTCTTTCTTTAAACGTTGTTCGCACATTATGTGTAATTTTTCAAATGTATGCAAAACACTGGCTTACAGACATCAGCAGTATTGCTTGTTTTCAAAGTTGCTGAAAAGTCATATTCGAAGTGCTATTGTTGTGGAGAACAGCAGCGTTCATTGTGTTTGTACATTAGAATGTGCTGATGTAATCTGCTCACATTTTGGCATAGAGCAAACTGACGATGTGTTTGTTGCAACACGTGTTACAAGGGCTTCTGTTGTATATAAGACTGGGCAGCACTTAGTCATTGATGTTGATGAAGACCCTTTGTTTGGCAGAATCGAACTGTTTGTGTGTGTGGAAGGCACAGATGACTGGTTTGTTGTGGTGAGCTGTCTGAGAACGAATGATTTTGCTTCACACTTTCATAGTTATAGTGTGGAACATATTGTTCCAAAATTGTTCAAAGTAACCGGATTCGCAGACTTGCCGGACTTTCATGCCGTCTGTTGCTATAAGAAAACTGTGCATGGGAAAACGAATCATTTCGTGCGTTTGCCATATCATGTTGTCTAGATTGTGGCAAGATTCTTCTCAGTGATAATATTGTATTCATTTTATGCCTTCGTCTATGTAGTGTGCTGAAGGCATAATGTTTATATTCTGTTCGTGCATGCATGTGTGCTGTAACCTGGTTAATGTGATATCTTGAGAAAGAGTTGAGTAAGTTAATGTATGGTTGTAACTGTTTGTAGTAACGGCAGCAACTGTTTCTTTAGCAGAACATTTGGTAATAATATGGTGATTATAATTGATTATTATGATTATAACGCCCTTTTTGTGATAAATTATACCTTTGGGATCAGTGTTAAGGTATATCGGTCAATGTTCGCCGAAGTTAAGACTAGAATACTGTTGGTTCCCTTTTCCGACACAGTGTAGATGACTTCACGTCTTGTTGTGTACTGTTTACTGTGGCAGTGATGTGATTGGTTTGTGTATTTTAAAATGACTCATACGGAAGTTAGTAGTAAGCAGTAATGCAATATACAGATTTAACATTCATGTGCTTTGTATACTGTGTGATGCTCAAAGCATGGTTTTATAGTTTGCAGGTGTAGTTGATATTTTGTGGTATCTGCTGTGTAGTCACATTAGCAGGATGTTGCTTCGATTGTGCACCACTGATCGATGCAGATTTGTAGTAGCGGTCAAGTCTCTTGCGGAGTTCAATGAGAAAGGTGGGCAAATATATTTGCTGTTGTCATGCTTAATGTATATGTATACATACAAGAAGCCCAGCCTTTGCTATGGGTAGCTGATCGTGCTTCCTGATATGGTGACTTTGCGATTTGAAGATGGGGACCCGCCACCATCTTAGATTTCTGCAGCAGCCAATATGGTGGTGCCTGAGGTCCCTCGGTGACTGTATCTACCTCCCCACCAAATTTGGCGAAGATCGGTCGTACCATTTAGCCACAATACATTGCATAACAGACAGACAGAAGACGATAGACGGACGACATAGCGTAGCATAAGCACGACTGTAAGTACGGTCGACTAATACTGTGAAACGTATGATGTGTTAGCATTATTTTGTACTTGTACTTGTCATGGTTTGGTGTTGTAGTAAAAACTAATAAGAACTAACAGTGCTTAAAGATGATAGGCAAAGATTTTTATGGAATGTGAGTAAAAAACAGTTTCTAACTTTTTTACAATGCAAACACAAATGATCGATGCAGATTTGTGGTGGGCAAAATGCTGAAATTTTGAAGTTTTATTTTTTGACAATTTCCGTATATCTTCGGAATCAGTGACGTTCCGACAGGGCTGCTTGTACGTTGGATATGACCTTAGTCTCGTGGTGGAGTGCATTTATACAGTAAATAGTCGTTAAAAGTAGTTAATATGGTAATAATATGGTGATTATAATGTCAGTGTGCAAGTCATTGTTGTGTATGTCATGTCTATATGTGTGATAGTTGTTTTCGTTCTTTGCTTTTTTCTTTGCTGATACATTAATGTGGCCATAAGTCAAAGTTTGTGCAGTAAATTCAAGCACGTGACAGTGTTACAGTGCAAGTCATTGTTGTGATTGGTGTGCTGCTGCAGTGAAAACTAAGTTGGGGGTAGATCACTTCACCGTCGTTGTCGAAGATGACGGCAGCGATGTCTGCAGTGATGTTATGACTGCCATCATTGAAGATGGGGAAAAGCTAGGCACCCTCATGGTGCTTAAGGATGGAGAAAACTGGACACGAGGTTTATTATTGTTAATGTATATTTTCCTAAGCTGTTGATGACATTGCAGTTTCCAATTAACACTAAAGAGAAAAGAAAATGTTACGTATTTATATGCTACTGCTACACATCCATCATCCAATGTAGTCAAAGGGATTTACAACTTGAAGTGTCGGAAGACCGACGGAATTGAAAGTACAAATGCCATAGTGCATCAGTACAGGTACACACAAATTCACCTGCAGTGTTTGCAAGCATTTTTGCTGTTTATTGATGTGTGTGTGTGTGTACTGTGTTTACTGCAGAGAGCCATCTGCAGCCGACGGACAACATTCTGGGCAATGGTGAGCAGGTGGAACCAATGCCATCGAGTAGCTCGTCAAGCAGTCAGAACTATGGACAACAGCAACAGCAGCCATCACCAGTGCCATCAACCAGCTCAGCAAGCAGCTCGCGTACTGTAGTAGACTCGGAAGCGGCATCTTCTGATCAAGTGTGTATATGTCCTTGGTCTCCTTTTAATGTTGAATATGCAAATTGAAGGTCCAGCAATCCAGACTGAAATGTTGTGTTGGTGTATAGAATGACTATAATGAACTATGTTACCTGCACGGAAGAAGGATTGATATGTTTTTATTCAGTCTGCTTGCTTGTTTGTCAGCCAGATTACACAAAAAAAGTTGTGAACTGATTTTGATAAAATTTCGTCCAGGTAGGGCATGAACCAGGAACCAAGTGATTAAAATTTGGTGAAAAATAGGGGGTACCGCGGCGGTAGCCCCACCGTCGTCAGGCCTAGCGACCCTGCCCTCTGTGGGAGCTGTCCCCATAGTCACCCCATATTAGTGTAGACTAGGGGACTCGCTGTGTTTATTATGTGTATATCTTTTTTTGTGTATGTCATGTCTATATGTGTGATTAAGTTGTTTTCGTTCTTTGCTTTTTCCTTTGTAGCATCTCCTTCAGTACTTTGATACTGTTCGTTGGGTCTATTGACCTGTAAAAACCGTCTCCCATATAACCTATACTGTGTTGGCGGGGACGTAAAACACTGCTCAATCCAATTGGTGAAAAATTGACGAGTCTGGGCTTAACTCGAATATCACGAAAACAGTGATAGATACAGCCACAGATAGTATTATTCACTATTAGGAAATGCCACACGAGGAATTCATCGGCACCACTTTCAATGGCACGGATTCATCCGGAACCCGGATTTACGGATTATCAGAATAATCCATCACCTATTAAGCCTACTTGAAAAGAACTGTTATCATTGCCACATTCGAGGAGAAATAACAGGAGCATGTTGTGCAATACACTAATGAAGCTGCATTGTAATTCTCTTGTGAGTGTGCTGATAGCTTAATGACTGAACTCAGCTGTCACAGTATAGGATTAATGTGTACAGTTTAATGCTGTGTTCTGTGCAGTACTACCCAGTGGAAGATGTTCTACTGCGCTACACAAAGGGTGTAGTGAATGGTCCACATCTAGTGGCTAAACTCGGTGCCGGCAACGACGTGAACCGAGACGAACGCATGTGGATGGTGAAAACACTCGGAAAATATTTGATGAAAGCTGCTTTCACGTACGAACAATATTCTTGTTGAATGTTATTTAATGCTGTGGCGACATACTGCGATCTCATTGTAGCTGAACTCCCAGTTTGAGTGATGGGGTGGTTATAGAAGGGGTGTATGGGGCCAAATGATGAGCCCCAACAGGGCAAACAAGTACCTGCTTCACAAAGATAATTGTATTGTGTTGTCTGGTTGTCACTGCAAGAATATTTAAAACCCTTTTTAGATGTTTTAAAACATTTATTTGAAACAAAATTTAACAAAATTTATCCCCGAAATCATTAATCAAACTCATCATATCCCACATAAATCATAACTGTTCTGCCTAAAAGCTGGCATCGTAAAAGTAATCACAACTGTCTTGCACTCCTGCACTTCGGTCCATGACATGTGTTGTGTGGTCGTCACTGCAAAAATATTTTAAACCCTTTTTAGATGTTTTAAAACATTTATTTGAAACAAAATTTATCCCCGACATCAATAATCAAACTCATCATATCCCACATAAATCATAACTGTTCTGCCTAAAAGCCGGCATCGTAAAAGTAATCACAACTGTCTTGCACTCCTGCACTTCGGTCCATGACAGTGGTGTATGTGTGTCACCTCATAGGCTGAAACTACCTGATAATCTGAATTAACTAGGATACCGAGCCACCACAGGGCAAGAAGTAGAGAGGGAGAAAGAGACAGAGAGAATTGTGCAGTCCAGAAAAGCCTTAAAAGATGTGCTGTGTTTGCTGTGCAGCGTGGACAAACCGACAAAGCAGGAAAAGACGAGAATGGCACAATCCATCGTGGCACGCTTTCCTGCTTTGAAAGGTGACGGCGATGTGGGCTATGTAAGTTTCAGACTGTACATGTAGTTGGACTTGTGATTTACAATGTGTTTTTACCCTCGCGACGCTATGCTAGCGCGGGTTATAGCGATCGCAACGTGTCTGTCTGTCCGTCTGTCTGTCCGTCACGCGCCGGTATTGTGTCAAAACGAAGAAAGCTAGCGTCATGATTTCTTCACCATCTGGTAGCCCCAAGACTCTAGTTTTCTGACGCCAAATTTGATCACCAA
>Ga0209680_1000229_pt1 | contig 14484 bp, 5 predicted proteins | sample WorMetLIZISLAND1_FD_187413 | JGI IMG/M metagenome (GOLD analysis project Ga0209680, IMG submission 187413) | Marine gutless worms symbiont microbial communities from Max Planck institute for Marine Microbiology, Germany - Olavius loisae LIZARD... ... | reverse complement strand
TTGGTGTTGTCTTTGTCATTTCGTTTTGCACTTTGACACTCGTGAATGCATAGACACCTACAAACCACTATTTCTCTGTCACACGCTTTGTTTAGGAGCTATATAGGGGCCTATATCGCACATCATATGCAGTAAAGCATAACAGTTTTACCCCATAGGTAGACTGATTTACCTGCTTACATACACGGTTCAAAAGTAAATTGTGAAAAATAGTCGACTATTAGTCGACTACTAAAATAGTCGATACGCACAGCACTATTTACAACACAATCAGTTTCAGTCTTTCAGACGCCGAGCTTCAGTTTCAAACTCGTTTAAAATATCCTCAGTAATGGCCGTCATGTTAAGTTGTGATTGTGGAAGTACCAGAGAAGCCAGTCCCTGTCCAGTGTCGGCTGATTCAGACTGATAAGGACGATCTGACTTACAAACAGCATCTTCGTTGGCCACACTTGAGTTCAACAGACCAAAGAACTGCCTAATATCACTTTGAACTCGTGTTCTTTTGGCCAGGAGGAACTGGATGATATATTTTGTAACAAACAGGCCTATCAAGATTTATATCCAGTGCGTACATGTCCTTTCTGTTATTGGTTTTTGTCACACTGTAAGCAATTCAATTCAACTATTTCGGGGGGCTGCTGGCCTGCTTGGGGGGGTGCAGGTGCATCCACTGCACCCCCCCCCTGGCTACGCTTATGATCAGGATACAGTGTTTTATTTATTTATTTCAATGGTATATTGTGGAACAATTTTGCATTGGTAATTTGATTATTCATCTATATTATCTCATCTAACTATTCTGTATCTATAGATATTGCACTACAGTTGGTGTTTTGACATTTTTACACAGTGACACCTATACAACGTAAACAGACTACAGTGTTTACGCGTATATCCCAAACAAATGCAACTGACATGTATAGGCTGGACAGGACACAGACCTCCCTTGACAAGAATTTGTTCAGCGACCGTGGTTTCGCATTACAGAACTGGTGTGAGGATTGCAACGCGGTCGGCTAGGCCTCAGTACGGCCTCATTACTCCTGTTAGTTATTATCTGATTAGATCCGCTCTGTAACATCAGGGCGGTATCGGCGTCATGTACAATACATGCGGTCAGGCCCAGTAGAGCAATCAAGTGTCTCACCCCACCACCTCAAAGCTCAGCGGAGACTGCGGCGGAAACAGCTGCTGGGGCCAGCAAAATGAAAACGATGCATTCCATGTTTGGTTCTTGGGTTTGGTTTTCGGGGTCGGTGGATCGAATGGTGCTATTTCCAGTTCTATCAAACCCAAGATGGCGGCTTTTTCTACAGACGTTTGCTGCCTTCAACCTCCGTATTGATAAAGAATTTACAGCGGCATCGCGCGGTTTCCCTTTCTTGTCTTTAAAACAACAGTTTTTTGCGTTAGTACATTATCAATAACATTGAGCGGTTCCACACGTTTTTAGACTACCGTATATGAACTTTATTGCGTCGTTGTGTCAGCAAGGCAGAAGACAAAAAAAGGAAAACAAGTAAAAGCGCAATTATTTACAACGTTGAAATTGTACACAACAAGAGGAAAACGAACATTACAAGAAACAGTTATTAAAACCGCATAGAGTGCATTTTTCGGTCCCCCATTTATTTTCCACTCCTGCTATTTGGTCCGCCAAATTCCAGTCCTGCATTTTCAGTCGACCCAAAACTGTAGCAGTGTTAAGAGATCTAGTACCGCGTCTGCAGTGCCGTCACCTGTTGCTAGTAGGATTCATGTAAAAACCTAATGCCAAAAGCAAAAAGTTATTTACCTAGGTATTTACCAACAGGGTTATTACTCATTTTAGTTCGAATTTTCTCAAAAACTCGTGAGCTTTCGCAGATTTGCGAGTAGGGAGAACGTAAAAACCTTCAAGTAAATACACTCCGGGTATTTACCTGGGTATTACCTTAAGGTTTTTACTATAACCCTAGTTGCTAGTGATCGCAGTCGCTGTAACGCGACCGACACTGTTATCAGCCACAGCCGCCCCCCGCCGGTGAATACTGCCATTGACACCTCATACTGCTCAGACCAGACGTCAGCTGGCAGGCCCGGCCAGGCAAGCGATGGGCCGGGGCACTGATAGCTGAGTGGTTGAATGCAAGAGACATCGAGGCAGACTAGCACTAGCAGACGGTCTTTTCATCACCCGCCGATGCATCGTTGTCAGTTAATTAACGCACAGAGTAGACACGTCAATATCGACATAGAAAATTAATTCTGACAGAGTGAATAGGAGAGCGGTGCATTTTATATTGATTGCCTACCCATGCCCAAAAATGGGGAACTCCCTCTTGCCGCCCCGGTTCCGCCGCCTATGAATGAAAATGCCTATTAGAATTTAATCTACAAACGTATCCTACCTCGGAAACATTCGTTAGCAAAATACTGCCACAATTAGGCCTAATGGTTTCATTTTTTGACGAACATCTTACCTTATCCAATCAAACCTCACCACTAAGTCCTGCTAATCTCATATCCGTGAACTCCGCTGCATCCGTCCTTACCTTTGATTCTAAAACAGCCAGTACCATCGCTGCCTCTATTGTCGACTGCAAGTCTGCAACCTTGACTATACTGTAACTCTCTCTACTACCATCTTCCTATAAGTCTCAAATAAATCGCATTCAACAGATTCAGAACTGTTTTGCACGTACCGCTGTGGTTAAAACTCCTATTTTTTCCTCATACCACACCCATGGTCAGATCTCTTCACTGGCCCAAGATTAATTAACACATCTAATATAAACTCCTCTCACTCACCTATAAACAAAGTTCTCGCGACCAGTCAACCTTACTACCCGACAGTTTGATCTCTGTTCAGTCTATGTAGAACGCGCTCCTCGTCCGTTGTCACCTTAGCGTTGTCACCACCTGTATCTTCCTCATTACAGATCACCAACCGCTCTTTTAGACATGCACCACTTTACGTGTGGAATCGGTTTAATTCTTCGTTTCGTCAACTCTTGTTCCCTCCTCCTGGTTCATCTCTTCCTGCACTTTAACACAGTCTCCAACTTCGCTCTCACCATCTGTCACTCCATCGACATTTCACTCGAGACTTTAAACTCAGAACTTTGACAAATCCTTTCATTCATAGTCTTCCTGGTTCCTTCTGAACTGCCTTCTTGGATCTTGAACATGTGCGATACGATACTATACGACAGAAGACTTTAACGTGGACTAAAAAGCTGAGTGTGTTCAGCTTAATCTAGCACAGCCAAAAAATGAAAACGCAGAAACTAAAACAAACGCCAGTGCCCACTTAGTTCAGTACAGCTTCAGGATCCGTGAACGCGGTATGGAGGAAATCAGAGTGACTACAGAGGAGAGTTTGTGAAAGAGCGCGACAGCATATATGCTTAGCATGCTATATGCTATCGCCCGTCCGTCTGTCTGTCTGTCCGTCCGTCACACGGGTGTATCAGTCAACAAGAAAGCCTAGGTAACGCTGAGGTAAGCGCACGACAGCAGTGCGTGTATGGAGGCCCTTAGCGGTGAAAAATGTGCGGCAAATCAACGCAAGGAACACGATGTTAACAAGGAGCCAAGTTGTCGCTGGGTTAGCCGACCGTACTGCCTCTCAGCACCTTCGGGGGTCACGTGGCGTCATCGGTTTCGTGACCATTTGATAGTACATATGTAATTTCCTATTGGTAATCCTTTGGAACCAAGCCTCTGTCTCTAACGGTTTCCGAGATATTTAACGTCGAATATAGCGCAATGGTTGGCATGACCTTGATACGACCTCCAAACGAAGGCCAAGATCATTCATTTTGGTACCATTTCTTATATTCGACTTCCTATAGGCTCTCAATAGTAACTTTTGTTCTAGGACGCACCGCTTAGCCACAATATATTCCGTACAGACGACGACAGATGACAGACGACAGACGGACGCAGCAGTGTACCACTAGCGCGACCGTTAGTAGGCCTACGGTCCGCTAAAATGTATATTCAGTGGGTTTCAACGCTGTTGCTGACAATACGGGTCTATCTTCATTCGAGCCGCCGTCGGTGCCTCCGAAATCTGCGAACCACGCGATATTCTCCGAAAATTCGAACTTCTAGCAGTTTTAATGTCATCCGAGGTGGTGTCAATCGAAATCTCATATGAAAAAGTCATTAAATTAGTAACCATGGACGTATCTTTACCATTTTTGAGATATTGACGCATTCAGCCCGAAAATAGCTAGTTTTTCCTAAGCTCCCTTGTTTGACGCACTCTAGCGGAGGAACACCTTGCGATATAAACGTCATTTATACACCGCTAAAAAGTATACTTAATGGGCTACAATTAATTACGTCGCTGACATTATCGATCTATCGTCATTCGTTTGGCGGTTGTTGCCTCCCAAAATCGCGAAATTACGCGAAATTCCGACAAAATTTGACCTTTCAGCAGTTCAAGGTATCCAAGGTCATCGATCGCATGCGACTTACTATTAGTCATTAATAGTAAGTGTGGCGGTATCTGCTACCGTTTTCGAGATATTGACGCTTTAAAGTTAGAAAATGCCAGATTTTCCCCACCCACCCTTGTTTGACGCCCCTCGCGTGGGAGATCCCTTAGAATTTCTGGATGAAACTTACCCCGCAAAAATCAGAGCGATGGGCTACCGAGTGGTTAGAATTTCATGATCCTAATTTCAACCGTTTTGTATGATCTACCCGTGTAACGGACACACTTACGTGCAATAGCATGTAGCGGGTTAAGCATATTCTATATGCTGTCGCACGATAAAAACGATTGAAGTTAGGATTGCGCAATTTTTCAGTGTACACTACATTTACAGTAGCTCTATCTTTCTACTTTGTGAGATAAGTTTCATTCAAAAATGCTAACGTGTCACTGCTGAACAGGAGCGTAAAGCAAGGGTTATGTGGGTAAAACAAGCTGTTTCTAGCCTCATATCTCGAAAACTGTACGAGATATGTCCAAAGTTACAACTAATGACTAATAGGAAGTTGTATATGCGCTTTTGATTGGCCTCAAGATCGATGACTTTGAATGACCTTGAACTGCTACAAGTTCGAATTTTTCTGAATTTCGCGTGATTTGTGGAAACTGGCAAAAAACGACTAAACGAAGAAGATAGGCCCATAATGTCGGCGACAAAGTAGCCTAGCCCACTAAATGTACTTTTCAGTGATGTAGGCCTATAAGGCCTAGATTACTTTGATATTGCTAGCCGTTCCTCCGCTAGGTTCTACAATATGGGCCTACTTCCTACAGTAAGCGTGTTTGTGAATTAGATTGGACGTACAAGACGCATTTGGCAGCATTTTATTTTCACATGCGAACAGACGCTCTCACAGTAGTCAGTTTATGCATGGGTCTTCTGCCCTGCCTGTAGAAACTCTGCTGATATCTCGACGAGCAAACGTGCGAAAATTAGGCACTTGTATGAGACTTTTGCGCTCTGCAAAATGGCATAAATATAAGTACACTAAGTTAATCAATAAATTTTTGACGAATTTTACTGTATCTACATTATAGCAAATGTCAGTGATGGGCAAGTCCAAATCGAGATTTGATTTAAATCGCGATTTGAACGCTTTTGGAGATTTAATTTGAGCATTGAAGATGCCATTTGAAACTCAGTAATTCGATTTGTGATTCGATTCGAAAAATTCACGATTCGATTTGAATTTTGTGCAAATCGCAAATCTTTTATTACTTACTTACTTACTTTACAGCATTAGTAAAACAACAGGTGCGATTCTTGAGCGTCCAGTTTCCGTTTCTATGAAACCAACGAGATAGAGGACCAGGACGAGAGGGGGGACAGTGGTAGTTTTTCAACATCACAGCGTCGTCTGCAAGTGTACATGTAGAGAGACTCTTCTCTACTCCTAGTGTCATTAACAGGGCTCGACGAGCTCGTCTGAGTGCACCAAGTCCACATGCTGCATTTGAATGAACGCTTAAGCCTGTGTTTACATGTACATATTGGACAGTGACTTTGTAGAATTTGACATAGACTGTAACGCGATGTATGCTAAACACTGGTTTTCCACCGTTATTGTATCTGAAGATGAATTCAATAACAACGAGCAACATCAGAGACTGCAGCTTGCATTTATGAAAAGCACATTTGTGATTAGTGAACAGTGACTGCTTAGAGTTAGCTTTAGTTTTAGAATTACTGTTAATTGATTTATAATGTACATATATCTCCATTAATACACTCAGTACACTGCAGAGCCTTTCGATTTCAAAACACTATTTACTGTACTTTTGAGGTTTGGGATTTGATTCGAGATCTGCCCATCACTGGCAAATGCTGTCTTTAATGTTGATCTCACAGATCTGTAGCTGCTGCAGAGGTCCCAGCGGGAGGCTATAATGAGTGCAGCGGTCAGCACCCCGCAATACTCAATTGGTGTTGGTGGGAGGGTGTCTCTCTGAGAGATAAGTGTACGCAGATTACTGATCTAGGACCCTTGTGAAGTTGTGACACACACTCGTGGACCACGAATGCACGATCGCCGTCGCCGGCACAGTAGCCTACTGTTGAAACTTCTTTAATATATTAATACCGGTACACATGTGTCGCATTTTACTCGTCAACATTTCGTCGTGTTTGTCCTGACTTTCTCTACAAATCTATGTAAACAATTCACTGATAAGTTAAGGAAGACACTCAGAATTCACCAATGAATATGGGATGGGGAACTTTCTACCCCGTGCATAAACATTTGAAGTTTTGAGGATGCATAACCGCGGACTGTTCAATACATACTTTCTCAACGGTTGGCCATCCATTCTGTTGCTTGAAATCAGTGGCGGATGCACGATTTCTAAAGAGGTAGTTCGTTTCGGGGCTACTTGGCGAATAACGGGGGTCTGAAGTGGAGCCCCCAGCGGGGTTCAGGGGCAGAGAACGCTGGCCAGGGGATCGAAGCCCTCTGGAGCTTAACGCTTTTAGCAGACTGTATACTTACGGTCGCACTTATGCTACAATGTTGTGTCCGTCTGTCTGTCTCTCTGTCGTCTGATTATATGTGACATTGTTGCAAAACGGTGCGTCCTAAAGCAAAAGTTACTAAGGACTGCCTATAGGTTGTATATGGCGAATGAATTGGTACCAATATGACTTTCGTTTAGAGGTTGTTTTAGGTCATGTCAAGCATTGCGTCACATTTGCCATTGAATATCTCGGAAACCGTTAGAGATAGAGGATTGGTTCAAAGGACCACCGATAGGAAGTGCCCTATGGGTATCAAATGATCACGTGACCGATGACGTCGCGTGACCCCGAAAGATCAAGTCGTGACCCCAATAGGCTTAGGGCTCAATATTTCGAAAACAGCTGGTGATGCTATTTAGCAACAATCGCTAATTAGCCTACTAGATAGTCTGCTGTGAGGCAATGCGGTCGGCTATCCTAGCGACAGCTTGGCTTCTTGTGGTATACGTTGCCGGCATGGAGCCACGGACACGGCGTCTTCATGAAAGTCATTATAGCTCGGAGAGGTTGGCGAAGCAGGTCACTTAGCGCAGCAGGGTGCCGGCCGTTAACAGCTGCTGGCATGACCGCTTTATTGCATGACTGCAATGCCCGCATCCAGCGACGTGACCAGTTGCTGTCTGTTAGTGTCGACATTAATGATTTCACACACTCCCTACTCCATAGTTGTTTATTAACAATCTATGTACTGTTGTAGGCTTAATAAACATGGCAGTCTTAGTCTGTCGCGTGTCAGTTTCTGTCCGCGCATCGTATTAACAACAGTATCGTGAATTAAATATTAACTATTATTATAAAATCAAAACAATTTTGTATAGCGCCCACTATAGTAATGGGCCGGAGCACTTTACAATGAAAAGCCAGGCCTAAACGAATCTAACAGTAATGCATAACAACATACGTAATAAAACTGTGCATACATTTGCTATCGTCTATGTACTTGTAATTTTGTGTGAACTAAACTACCAACAGTGAAAGATTATGCTGTGACACACAGACGGCAACAGGTGTCGGTCGTGGTAGAATTTGTCTGACACAATAGTCCGACCGCGAAAACCCCGTACTATAGGCGCAATGATCTCGGATTACATGTAATATAAGCTGACTTAAGGCCTATTCTGTCTCACATTTTGTTGCCATGGCAACAGGGATCATCCGGAATAAATTTAAGTGACGCCGTTAAATTGGCCGTCCCCCAAAATCATACCATAGAACCAAACATGAAGTGGATCGGATGACCCGTCGCTGAGATACTGCCACTCGAAATGAGAGGTCGGTCGTTGGTCGGTCGTCAATATATAGGCGTACTTACTTATATATGCTATACTCTTCGCTACTTTAGGAATATACCGCGCGAAGCGTTAACAAGACGTGATTTTTGCTGGTTTTACACAGAGATGTCATTTCACAGACGATTCCACCATCTTGGAATTTTAGTAAAAGGTGGTCTCCGTTGTTATCACCATATATACTCTGACTTCTGTGTTCTGCATAGAAATCAGCTGTTCGTTAATAGGAAGCAGACGAATTTGGGAGACCTGTCTGGTGTATGCATTCTACGGGGATTTCTTAAAGTTTACTTCCGGTGTCAGAGCTGCCGTGACGTTTTTTCCGGTAGAGTATGACGAACGTTACATGTCGATGGATAACCTGGAAGTCACCAGCAACGCTTGTTATGCGCGTCTCTCAATCTCTCACGACTTCGGAGACACAGAGGCAAAAGTTGTCTGGGAGAGTTTTTACCCTGGACCATTGCCAGGGTTTACGAACGATGTTTTACAAAACAACAACATAGTCCTTTTGTGGCAGGAGAAATGTAGCGGATGTTCATTCATACAAATCTGACATTCAAACTGACGACTGGACATCCAGAGGTGACATTACTCGTGGTGCAGCTAACTTAGCGCTGAATGTACAGTTATGGTGTATCATGTATATGACTCGGACATGTTATTGGGGACATATGTCCCCATTAAACAGTAGTACAACCCAAAGCTTGAACGATCGTGTTATAAAGCAGAGCACATGTACAATGGCACAGTGTGGTGACTGCGCAACTATTAGTGTTTCTTTTTGTCGGCTTCTGGTCATACTCGGAAGCTTACAATCACTAGATTGAGCGAAGATGTTAACGATTAACTAAGTTTGTTATTCAAAACAAAAATATATTCCTTTTGTACCAGAGAAGTTTTATAACTTCGCATACACAATCTCATTTAAACTGAAGACTAAATGCATTACAAATGACTCCCAAACAGAAGTGGCATTACTCCTGGAGTCGTGGTAGAGTTAAGCTCATCGACGAATGTACAGTTAACATTTATATAACTGGAAATAGTTATTGGGGACACGTGTCCCCAATAAACACTTATCCAACGTTCGTCGACAATGATGAAGAGGATTTTACCGACCCCACGAAATCACAACCTACAGAGCACATAGCGACTAAATTCCAACGGCTTCCCCATATTTCCGACGTTAACCCTCTCATCAGCGCTGCAGTCCATAGACGGTTCCGCCATTTAGGGATTTCTGTAAAAGATGGTGTCGGTCGGCTTTGCCATGTCCGGAATCTTGTAAAACCCCGTTTGTTATTTCCGGTAGACTGACGAACGCTGTGTGAACAGATAAGCCTCACAGTCACGAACAACGCTTTCATAGCGCATCTCTCTATCTTTTTACGGCTTCATAGACGCAGAGGCAAAAGTTGTCTGAGTGCTTACTTTATAGGCCTACTTCCTACTTCCGCGTATACGGTTAACAAACAGTTTTTTTTCAAAACATCAACATAGTACTTTTGTGCCAGAAGAAGAGTCAGCGAATGTACATACAATCTCATATTCAAAGCGACCACTGGAATATGTTACATATGACTCCCATCTAGAAGTGACATTACTCGTGGAGCAGAGAAGTTCATCGCTGAATGTACAGTTAGGATGTATATGACTGGGATGTGTTATTGGGGACATATGTCCCCACTAAACAGTAAATCACATCATAGTTTGGACGAGCGCGTTGTAATGCAATGTGCAATGTGGAGCAGTAGGCCTATCGATAGGTAGGCCTAGTTCTTCAACTTCTACATCGTATCAAACTGACAGCTTAAGCCTATAAGACCTATAATGTTAAAAACGATTTGACTTTTAATCGCGCGACAGCGTATAGCATATATGTTTAGCGCGCTACATGATATCGCCCGTCCGCCCGCCCGTCCGTCCGTCTGTCTGTCACACGCGTGGATCAGTGAAAAACGGTTAAAGTTAGGATAAATTTTCACCGTATGGTAGCCCCGTCTCTCTGGTTTTCGCAGGATAAGTTTCATCCCGAAATTCTAATGTGTTCCCTGGAGCGGGACGTCAAACAAGGGACGGGTTGTAAAACAAGCCATTTTCTAACATTCAACGTCAATACATGTATCTCGAAAACGGTAAGAGATACATCTATAGGAAGTTGCATCGACGGACACCAATATCGATGACCTTGGATAACCTTGAACTGGAGCTGCTATAAGCTCGAATTCTCTCGGAATTTCGCGGGATTTGTGAGATTTGTTGGGAGCCAACAACTGCTAAATGAATGAAGACAGACCAGGATTGTCAGCAATCGAATTGTAGCCCATTAAATGTACTTTTCAGCGGTCTATAGATTATGTTGATACCGCAAGGAGTTCCTCCGCTAGAGGGCGTCAAACAAAGGTGAGGCGGGGAAAACAAGCTATTTTCGAGCAAAATGCGTCAATATCTCGAAAATGGTACGAGATAGGTCAAAGTTACTATAAATCACTAATAGGAAATCGCATACGCGCTTTTGATTGGCACCAGGATCGATGACCTTGGATGGCCTTAAACTGCAATAAGCTCGAATTTTCGGAGACTTTCGCGGGATTTTGTAGATTTGAGAGGCGACAACTGCTGAACGAATGAAGATAGAGCCGTATTGTGGGTTATTTGAGGGCAGCGTGCTTTTCTAAATTATGTCCCTTGCGTTGATTTGCCGTAGATTTCTTCACTAGGGGCTTTCATACACGTACTGCCCGTTCGTTACTGTGGCATGCCAAACTCCCATACTGGCATAGGTAAAAAACAAGCTTCCAAAAACTCATGATTTGGTAAGCCATGTGTCAGGTTTTGATAACCGTGCGTACCGGTATATTTTACATTTCTGGGAGTCGGGCCACTCGCAGTCGTGACGACGGCTCAATTTATTACCGTCCGTCAGTGCAAAGTCATTATGGACATGGCGCACCTGCTGTCAGGTAGTGGTGTAGCGGTTCATGCAGCGGGCGTCCGCGGGCAACCTCAATCAAAGACGGGTTTACGACGTCAGTTGGCAGGCCATGCGCCCGCCTCAGTGATACGGATGTGAGAACAGCGGGAAGTCATTATCTCATCCCAATGGTAAATCACCCCACTTATCAGAGTGTGAAACGGCAATTGTCCGTGCGTATAGTGCCTATACGCTATAATTAACTGACAAGAGCACTGTTTTATAAAGATATGTCTAACGAAATAAGGTCGTTTCTGTCGATGAATATATTTTTTGTCTAAAAATAGACAATTTGATTCAATTTTAGCTGCAAAACATGTCAGCAAAAACAAATTACAATATATGCATTTCCCAACTTAGGTTTACATGCATTGTTCATACATATTCGTACGCACACAGCAGGCGTCCGTTAGGCTGATAAATTGATCATAGGTTTTATATATAATATTAGGCCTATGTATTCAGCAAGCCTCCAAATATGATTAGCAGAAATTACATTTAGTGGTACAAAATTCTGCTAATTTTATTGCTCGTGGATATCAAAAAGATATCCACGTAGAAGGTACACAGACTTGAATACGCATTTTTCGTGAACAATAATGGGCTCACACAGCAGCGTACGTTTGGAAACCGCGTAACTTACCAAGGCGACAGGTGTAGTATGCGGCGTTGGTATGAAAACCCGTCGCTGCGACCGGGTGTGTAAAGACGAAAGGGTTAATCCGCTTTTTTGGGGGGAGGACAAACTTCAGAGGCCGAATTCTGGAAACTGCAAGTCATTTTTCCCTTAAACTTTGTATGCCGACATAATTTCCATCAAACTTCGTAATGACAGAAAAATGGAACTCTCCGACGGATTTTGGCACATTTGCTCCCCTCGAATAACCCACATGGATGCAAATTATTTTACAAATGTCATAAATAATCCAGGAACTGGCCTATAGGTTCGTTGACGTCTGGGCACAACCATATGTATGGCATAGTTATATACATGCCTCACGACTCGACTATGTACGCTAACTCTGTTGTTTGGAGTATCATAAGAAAAACATCAATCGTCTTCAACGTGCGCAGAACGCTGCCGCTCGGGTGGTCTGCATCTGTGCACCAAACGAAGACATTTCTGTCTGTCCTGGCTCGGCTTCACCAACCGGAACTGGCATATAGGATTATCAGAGGCAGTCGAATTATTATTTTGTACGATTCCAAATAATATTTATTTACTTGTTCAGAAACGCATTCCTGGAGAATATTTATACACACATCGGGGTTTTTGTCAACCTTTCGTTATGTTTAGTTCAGTGGCAAATACGACAATTGTTGACATGATTTTAAAGGACCTCTAAACAAAGTTCAATGTCATTCAATTTAACTGGTAGGCCTACCATCCAATTCCTCATATACAACTTCCTGTAGGTGTCAATAACTTTATAACTTTTGCTCTACGACGCACCGTTTAGCCACAATACTTACGTCACAGACAGATGACAGACAGACGGACACAACAGTGTGCCAATAGCGCGACTGTGCGTACGGTTGGCTAAAATATATTTGTGTGCCCGCTTGACTTTCCTCAGGCGAAGCTACTTTCCAAATTTGAGATCGCTAGCTTTAGTGGTTTCGGAGATATTGACGCCGCAATGGTTGACATGACCTTAACCATTTTATGCCCACTGTTGGCATATGGACAACGCCTACAATGCGTCCTGTGTCTGGCCGGGTTAAGCCGTCATTTGTAATTTTTGACATTCGGGCACTCTGACGATCAGTTCTAAGTGAAGAGTGCCCGGATGTCAAAAATTACAAATGACGGCTTAACCCGGCCAGGCACAGAATGCTTTATAGCCGTAACCATATGGTAAGAGTGGGTGTCAAAAAGTTAAACGACCTCTAAACGAAGATCAAGGTCATTCATTTTGATACCAATTGATTCCTCGTATACGACTTCCTATAGGCCGTCCTTAGTCACTTTTACTCCAGGACGCACCGTTTAGTTGTAGTATTGTAACACGGTGAGGTGAGCATGGTTAGATTGAGGCCTGTCTGGATGACTAACCACCCTCCTTCAGTGCTTTGACACTGTTGGTTGGGTCATCAGACCTATAAAAACCGTCGGCCGTATAACCTATATTGTGTTGGCGCAGACGTAAAACCATGCTCAATCAATCACGCACCGTTTAGCCAAAATGCATACGGCACAGACAGAAAGACGACTGACGGACACAACACTGTAGCATAGGCGCAACCGTAAGAACGAGTAAGGTCAGCTAAAAATTTAAATTAGCAGTAGGCTATACGAGTAAGTAGGACAGATGAGTCTGACGCGTGAAAGCTACCAATCTGTTATCGCTGTTAAATGTCTTATTGCGACAGAATACATATTTTTATTTCTAACATCGCTTAATTTGCCAATTAGTAGCTTATTGCAAACATAAAGACGAGCACTTTAAGACCAGAGCTACAAGAGACCGAGACTGGTCTGAGACTACCCATCGTCCTATGACCGCTGTTTCAGACAACAATGCTGGCTGCACGACTAGATTCACGCGGCCATTCTGCAGTGACCGATAAAGCCCCAGGCTAGTGACGTCATGGAGACCCCTGGAGTAGGTTAGCAAAAATAACGCCTTTACTGAAAAATCACGTAATCTATCTGCGGCTTTCGTTTTTAGAGCACAACAGGTATATGCTTAGCGCACTATATGCTATCTAAGCAGACACTTATTTTCATCTATGCGATTCGATTCACAGAGCATTCAATCGTATAAAAATCCCCTAAAACAAGAATAAAACTTAGTTCAAAAGTCCGACTGTGAAAATCCAACCCGCGCGCCGGCGGCGCGCATGATGCATGCCACGCCCCCGACATAGATACGTGAGATAAAACGATGCGCGTGCGATCGGCGATCGAGCGCGATCGAGACTCGGAAGACGTCGCCAGATGGCGGTGGCGTACGGTACAGTGCTATAACGATAATTTATGCAACTTTATTATAATGACGTGGTAGAACGTATTGGGGACACACAAACAGACGACGGGACAACGCCGTACGACAATAGAACATGCGTATGAAAGAATAAAAATTTATTGGGGACGTCCCCGAAAAATGAATTTGTCCCCGCTAACGGATTTGTGCCCACTAGAAAGGTTCTGTGCCGGTCTTCGTCCCCGATAAAGACATAAATAGACCTATATATATATATATATATATAT
>Ga0209680_1000226_pt1 | contig 14531 bp, 15 predicted proteins | sample WorMetLIZISLAND1_FD_187413 | JGI IMG/M metagenome (GOLD analysis project Ga0209680, IMG submission 187413) | Marine gutless worms symbiont microbial communities from Max Planck institute for Marine Microbiology, Germany - Olavius loisae LIZARD... ... | reverse complement strand
TCCGGTTCGCTGGGGACCTTGTCCTCGACAACAATGACACCATCCTCATCGATAACGCACACGCTTGCCTCTTCATCCGACACGTCAAGTCCGACATACTGTTTCATGGCTGCTCTCCTTGGGTCGCCTATGGTCCATGGGTTTCGTCACTCACAGGATAGGGAGAGCTGCCACTCCGCGCGATTACGCCATGTGCAATGTCGGATTTGGCAAAACCAGCCGACTTGGGGTCCCATGACACATTGATCTGGGCGCCCAAGGCAAGCCGAGTCCGGTATAGGTGAAAAGTTGACGATAAGGACGTCCAAAGCTGCCAGTAGGTAAATTCTAGCCTTAAGCGATACCGCCAGCCTCGTTGTTCTCGAAAGTACATTGGGTAGGCGCACATCGGCTCGACGAACAAGTTTTTGGGTGGACGAAGGCCCCACAGGCCGAAAGGTTGATCCTCGCTTTCGATTTCGTGGAGCATGTTGCTAAGGATTGTGCGGTTTTCCTTAACGTATCGCCACTTCTTCTCCGTCAACCAGATCACGTTTCGACGGAAGGTGACGTCGTTAAACGGTGAGGGTAATTGTACAAGAGCTAGGCCGCGTTTAATTAGTTCCTTATTGATCGATGGTATCCCAGGCGCACTGCACTCCGCGAAATCGACACCGTCATACCTGAATATCAAGCTACAGTTGACTTGGGAGCTGCCTAGAAGCGTTTTCAGTTCACGGTGAACAGTTTGGCCAGCGTCGAAATGCTCTGGTTTATCGGCGCGCCTGTCGGAACGTTTGCCGAATACACCATGACATTCTTGTCCAAGTTCCGGGGCGTCTATGTATGCGAGGTTTACGGGGCGACCGCCAAATATAAGCGTGTCGCCATCTTCAATTTCCGGAACGCCAGAAACGGATAACGCCGAATTTGCAGACGCGATTGTAGGTGACGTGAGGGCGAGAACAACGGCAACAATTACTCGAAACATCTAACCCTCCTTGATTTTTGGCCCTTGCGTAAGAATGCCAATGACAGCGATGAGAGAGAAAATCAGCATTATCGCGGCCATGGAGACATACGACATCATGGCGGCGATGAAATCAGTAGACAGAATCCAGTCGTATAGGTCGTCGAATCTATAGAGTGGTTGATCGTCTGACGTGAAATCTACCGGCAAGCCCTTATAGGCCCGTGCGACAACAGCAAGGCACATACCGAGGACGAAAGCCGCGGTCACAAGGGCTGTCGCGGTGCCGATCAACATGCGTAACATCCCGGCGGCAAAGGGCTTGGTCTTCTCGAAAACCCAAAAAGCGATGATCAGGGGCCCCATTCCGGAAACGAATGTGGTCATGGTCAGATGGATAAAGATGAACAGCATGAACATTACGTTCGAAAGGGCAGCCATGACACTTGTCAGCAAAAGAACCATCATCAAGCCGATTGCCTTACCAATATTGCCGATGCCGCCGAATTCAGAGGCGCTTACGGCCGCCCAAAGGGCGTCTATCGGGCCGTACGAGGCTTTGTAAGTTTCGAACATGATGTTTGTGAAGAACTTGGGATCGTCGAATTCGCTAGCAACGAGGCTGAGCTCGTTGGTCACGTCACCTGCACTCATCGCGGCAACGGCTATAACGCCGGCGATTCCGTTGAGGACGTCGATCACATAGGTCCGCCAAAACTGGTAGGACGAAAGGGCGAGGGTGGCAAACGCTAGCCGGCCGGCTTTTCTGTAGAGAAGCACAAAGAGCTCTGTTTGTGCCCATTCCTGTCGAAATAGATTGAAGTGTTTTTCGAACATGACGCGGAACATAAGGACCGCGGTGACAAGACCGGCGAGGGACGCGATCACCGGTCCATCGAGGGCGCCGAAAAGGTTCTGGTCGACGCCTCGCATGGCGTTGGAATATGAATCGACGAAATTGCATGTCCAGCAGTCTTTGATGTCATAAAGCATCGTTAGGAAACTCCCGAGTCTTCGACTTCCTTAGGCCCCGATCCGGATCTGGGGCCTTGGCCTGGCGAGTGTAGATTTCGAGAGCGGTTGTAACGACGGCCGAGCGGCTTTGCTTCGGTGCCTTGCGGTGAATTCTTATGCGGTCGATTGTCGCCTGAGTCTGGTCGTCGAAATCCGACATAAAAGGCATGGCCTTCGGCTCATCCTTTTTGGTCGTGATCCAATCGATATGGATCGTGTTCCGTAGGGCGAGTAACGCCCAGTGGATTTTCGGCAAGTGCTGCTGCAATCTAGCAGGGATAACCAGACGGGGAGGGCGTTTTCTGGTTGTAACCTTTTTCGGCATTTGTCGTTCCGTCTCTTCGAAAACCGGGAGCGGCCGAAATCCCCGCAACGGGGACTGACATCCCGTCCGTTAAGCCGGTTCTCCCCCTGATTTCGGCTGAAATCCCACGCGATCAGTGAGAAATCCCGTGGTGAAGGCGGTAGAATCCCGCAAAAGAATACTCGCGAAGCTCACTATAACCATTATTGTGTTAGAAAACAACTATTTGCGTGAAGATGGTATATTTGATAATTTGGGAGCAAGCAGTGTATTACGTATATATGAAATACACTCGCTTTTTCGCATTTCCCGCCGGGAATGCTCAAAAGGGGGAACCGGTGGTTCCCGTGTTCCATTCGCGCATTTGCGCTCAAGGAAAGGCCGCTGCAGTTGCCGCGAAAGAAGGGCCAAACCAATCCATATTCCAGAAAAGAGGTGCTTCAGCCGGTGCGACTGACGGCAAGTGAAAAGCGCCAGGTTCGACGGAACGCCACGGACGCCGGTTTGTCGGTTGCGGGCTTCGTGAGGGCTCGAATCTTGCCCGAGGTTCAGGCGGCCGAAGATTTGCAGGACGCAAAACCGGGAAAACCGGTTGCTCAAAAACGATCGCGACTGACGACCGCCTTGAACCGTATCGGATTGAACCTGGAGCAGGTCGCTACCTACGTTGATTTGCTTTCAGATCTCGAAACGAGAGATCGTTTTGACGCTTTACAGCGATCGGTACGAGGCGTTTTGCGAGATCATCTAGCATCGACAACGACAGCCGTCAGGGCACGAGAGAAATTCGCCGCTGATCTGGACGATAACGGCCGGTCGTTGAACCGGATCACGCGAAGCGCCCACACAGCCGGCGAGATCGCGAAACCGGACCGATTTCGGGATCTCATTGTCGAGCTCGAGGCGCTTATCGTCGAGCTCGCCAGGGCAGGGGAGGGCAAAGCGTGATCGCCAAGGACTCCGGCACCGGCAAATCCTTCGGCGGATTGGTCCGCTACCTGGAACATGGGAAGAGGGGTGAGAAAGCAGATCGGGTGGCTTGGTTTCAGTCGAACAACCTCTTTGCGCAGAGCATGGATGAAGCCGCGGCCATCATGAAGGACGTCGCCAATCAAAACACGAGGGTCGAAAAGCCGGTTTATCACTTTTCGATCAATTGGCATCCGGAGGAATCGGACCGCGTCGACCAGGCTTTAGCACTGGATATCACGCGGGCTGCTTTGAAGGACATCGGCCTTGAAGATCATCAGTCTTTGATCGTCGCTCACAAGGACGAGGACCATTTTCACGTCCACATCGTTGCTAATCGGATCGATCCGGAAACCGGCAACGCCTGGGTTGGAAGCTTCTCGAAGATGAAGCTCGAACAATCCATGGCTCGCTTGAGCCTGGAGCATGGTTTCGAGGTGGTTCCCGGATATCACAACGCCCTTGATCTCGGCATCGATCCGCCTGAGCCAGAAAACGCGCAAACGATGGAGGCGATCCGTTTCGAGGAACGCACCGAGACGCCGGCATTCGACACGATGGCACGTGTCGAATTGGCGAGCGTTTTCGCGGAGGCCGAGGATTGGCGATCGTTGCAAGAAACCTTGGCGGAACGCGGTTTCTTTTTGGAGCCAAGGGGCAGGGGACTGGTTGTCGGTGACGGGGAGGGGCACTTTTCGAAAGTGAGCTCAATCGGGCGTGAGTTTTCCCGTTCACGGCTGGAAACTCGGTTCGGTGAACCGTTCGTGCCGCGTGAGCGCGAAGAAATCGAGAAGCCAGCGGGGTCAGAGGCCGAACGCTCATTAGGACGCAATCAGGAGCAGCAAGAAACCGCCGGCAAGGGCGACAGTAAACCGCTGCAGGCGTTAACGGCGGATCTCCGTGAGGCGGACACCTGGCAGGCTTTCCATGATGTGCTGGAGGCGAATGAGCTCCAATGCAAGCGCAAGGGTAGGGGGCTGGTTGTCGGTGACCGCGACGGCGAACTGAAGGCGTCGAGCCTTCATCGGTCGCTTAGTCTCGGCAACCTGGAGCGTCGATTGGGCGAAAGCCTAGACGACTATTACGCCAAGAACCCGGAAGCGAACGCGGGGCGGCGCCGTCACGCGGCGCAGCGTCTTGAAAGGGCGGTTTCCGAGCTCGAAACCTTCGACAGAATGGAAAACTTCGCGGCCGAGCTGGCTATGGAGCGCCAGGCCGTTTTGTTCCGAACACAGGAATCGTTCGAATCGGTTCGACGGGTTTCCGCTTTGAAGGGCGAAATGACGACGGCCGCCGAAAAGGCATTTCGAAACCCGAAATCGGCTATGGCGAAGTTTCAAAGTATGCGCGAGAAGTCCGGCACCCGGGCGGCTGTAGATCAACTCATCAACGCGCCTGAGAAATTCGGGCGCCTGGCGGGTCGGGGCGCCTTAGGAATGGGTAACGAAGAACGGCGCCAGGCACAGGCCGCGATGACCGAGTTAAAGCGATATGGTCGGGACTATGTTGACGCGGTTTCTGCCGTCGCCGGCAAGCGTCAGCAAGTCAATGCCGATATGTCTGATCGTTTCGATGAAAAGGCGATCGACGTCTACAAAGCGGCGCGCGAGAAGGTTGGGTTGCGCGATCGCGTGAGGTTGGAAAAGGCCGTCCTGGACGCTGCCGAGGGCGTCCGGAAGGCCGAAATCAAAGATTTGCCGTTTCGGTCATCACTTCGTGGAATGGTCGTCAGCGAGAAGGTCAAGGATCTGCGGCGGGATCAGGAGACGCGGAAGCGGACGCGCCTGCAGGATGAAAAAGCGCCTACGCGCATCAAACGCTGGCCGACAATGCCGACATCGTTGCTTCCGGCGAAAGCGGAGGCATTCGACGCGGTTGACCGATATGCCAAGGCCAAACACGATTTGCGGGAGGCTTCCTTGAAGGGGCAGGGGGTCAAACCTGTTGCTCGCGAGTTGATCGAAACGGTGACGAAGTCGGCCGAGGCCGTTGTCGGGCACGGTAAACGTGCCGAAAGGTATTTCTCGCGGTTCGGGGTGGATCGCCGTGTCCTGCAGGCCGACGCCCGCGGACCCGTCGTCGGCGCCAAGGAAATGCAACGCGCGTCCTCGTTCCTCAATGCAAAGAGTCCGAAAATTCGCATTCGTTTTACAACCGTACTACGATTGCTTGGCGTGCCGGTGCCTCGAATTCCGAAACCGCGCGTTCCGAAGATTAAGTCGAAGTCCCGAGGTATGTCGTTGTTCCGGGAGTTGACGAGATGAAGCGACTCTTTTCGATTTCGGTATTCTTGATGCTTTGGCCGTTAGGTGCCTTCGGTGAAGAACAGTTGGTGAGTGATCGAACTTGCGAAAGTCTGGTCATCCGTATGACGCAGGCTCACGACAAGTTCGTTGGCGGTGACCACGCCGCGGCGGTCGCGATTTCCTTAGCCGCGCACGAGCGCTTGAATTGCCCGCCTGAGGACCTGTTGGAGGTGCTCAACATCCGACACGAGCCTGCGCCGAATGTGCAGAAGAAAGTTTCGAGCCAGTGAACCGCGATTTGGGGTCCGTTGTGGAAGGGGGCGAAATAATCTTGCGAGTCGGTCTCGACCGCCTTGAAGAATTATAACAATTTTGTTATATTATGACCTGGATAGTAGAGACATTAGACAAGCGGGTTGATCGTGAGATCAGGAAATTAGCCCCGGATATACAAGCGGATTTGCTCCATGTATTGGACCTTTTGGAGGAGTTTGGTCCGCACGATGTAGGAATGCCTCATGTTAGGCATATCAGAGACAAGCTCTGGGAGATCAGAGCGAGAGGGCGGAGCGGGCATGGGCGAGGAATATACATCGCTGTTAAGGGGCGGCGGCTGGTTATTTTGACTGCCTTTACCAAAAAGACGGCTACGACACCGAAGAAATATATCGATCTGGCAATGGAGCGTGCGAAAGAGGCGAAGCTATGACCAAGCTCAAAACCCTCAAAAGAGAGCTTCTCAAAGACAAGAAAGTCCAGACCGAATACGACGCTTTGGCGCCGGAGTATGAGCTCGTCCGCACCCTGATAGCGGCTCGTAAGAAAGCCGGGCTCACGCAGGCGCAAGTCGCTCAGGCAATGGGCACCAAACAAACGGCCGTAGCGCGCATTGAGAGCGGAAAGCAAATGCCCAGTTTCAAAACCATTGAGCGCTATGCCAAGGCGACGGGCCATAGAGCCGTTGTGAATTTGAAGCCTGCTTAGCAAAACGAATTTTGCGGAATCAGTGGGCGGCTTCTCAATGGCGCCCGTTTTCGTAACAGCCCGAACCCTCGACGTGCCAATGGCCGTTCTCATTGCCGATATGCAGCGGGATCGACACGACTGGAGGTGAAATCAATGCCCACCCTTGACGAAGTTTACCGTAAATTCGGAGAGGTCGCCGAAGCAGCGCAACTTCTGGAGACAGAATTGGGTACCATACAGCTCCGCGCTGAGGGGATGGAGCATGACCTGTTTGCGGGCGACAAAAGAGAATTGGCGACGGAAATCTACGACAAGATTAACAAGAGTACACTCGGCCAGCTCCTAAAGCAGCTTGCCAAATCTGCTGGCTTTTCGGGCGATCTGGAATTGCTGTTGGCGGATGCTATCGCGGAACGCAATCAGCTATTCCATTCCTTCTACCGAAAGCATAACTTCAGGCGGAACTCGGACGAGGGTCGTGCGAAAATGCTCGGAGACCTCGACCGCAAGCATGAGAAGATCCTCGACGCGTACAAGGCGGCCATGCGACTCTCGGGTATCGATCTAGACAGGCTGACGAACGTGCCGATGCCAACTACACACGTGAAGATTTAGCGTCGATTGCTCGAAAATCGTGCATGTTGGGGTCGTGTGTGGATGCCCCCGGGTTTGCAAGAAGTTTCTGAACGTATTTCCGTGATTGATTGCGGTCGTGTGTCAGGCCTCGATTTGCGGCCTTTCAAACGCCGCGGGCCGGCATGGTTTGTTCGCGGATCCGGTCCAAATCGTTTGCGCGGGTTGTGAACACCCGACCCCGCGAACGGCGAACCGCAGCCCATTGCCGGCGAAGAACTCGACCGTTTTCAGGGAAACTGGCAAGTGTTCCAGACGGCCGGCGTGAACAGTCCGGGGAAGGCGGGCGCATTGGTCAAGGCTTTGGCGTCCCGCTACGATTATCCGGCGTAGGCCGCCACGGCGTTCTCGGATTTTTACAAAGAGGACCGGCGGCTGGCCGTGTGGGCGCTCGAAAAGCGGCCGGAAGTATTTGGCCAGCTCGCCGACAAGGCGGGGGCGATCATCAACCGGTCCGAGATCCACGCCGGTATCAAAGCCGTCGAGCGGGAAGGGGAGCTAAAGGGGCCGCCGGAACTCTCAGAGAGACATCGGGCGGCCCTTCGGGGGCGGACGGCCGAGGAGGCCCGGAAGTACGAAACGGAGAGGGCCATCAGAGCGCATGGGCGCGACCTTAAAGCCGGAGAAGGGGCCTTGAGGCGGTTGGCGGAGAATTACCGACAGGTTCCTGACCGCGACGCGAGCATCGTTTCCGCCATGGAGGGCCGCCAGGAGGCGCCAGGAGCGGCGACAGGGCCGGTTTCCAGTCCTGGTGCGGTTGGTGCGCTCGGGAACCCGAAGGCCCGCCGGCGACGCGTGGCGGCGCCGACAAGGCCGTGGACCAGGTCGCGGACCAGATCAGACAGGCCCGTGAGCGGTTCGAGAAAATGGCGGCCCTACAGAAGACGGGCCGCGACGGACGAGATCGGTCCTGATGGGCGCCTATTCCGGCTGAGTGTCGTCATCGCGCTCGCTGAAACAGCTCATCCGCGGATTTCCCGAAGTAGGCGCATAACCAAATCGGCCACAATCCGCTGACGCAGAATTCGCTCCTCCCGCGTATTCGGGTCGTCGCCCAGCTCGAACTTCGCGACGGCAACCGGGCCGTCCTTTTCGAAACCCTCGGTCTTTTCGTCGTCGGCGAAGCGCTTTTCAAGGATCCGTAGAGCTTCTGCGACGGCCTCCTTGTGTTTTCCTTCCAAGGCCGCCCGGAACAGCTTGGCTGCCCCTTCCAAGCCACCGGCGGAATGTTCGAGGCAATAGACAAGGTCGTGGGCGTCCTTGCGCTCATAACGCTGGTCGAGAGCGTAGGACTTCAAGCAAGTAAAGCTCATGATATCGGCGTGCCGGATGGTTTCCGTCGCGACGCCGTCGGCCCCCAACAATTCAGCACTGATTTCTTTGACTTCGTGATGATCGAACACCATCGACGAGTGAGGGATGTTTAGCGCCGAAATGTTGCCGTCTGTCGGCAACGGCTGGACCTTGCCGCCCCCAAGTTCGGGATCGTCGGCGAGCAGTTCGAGGATAATCGTGGCGCCGCTGTCGGTCTTCGCCTGCCAGCGCCAGGAGACCTTTTCCCCCTTGGCGTTTTCGCCGCGTTCAAATCCCAGGTTTTTGAAATTTTCCTCGAGCGAGTGATACGCGTCCGTATCGGCGAGCATCTGCAGCTCGACGACGATATCGACATCGCCGGTTCCCGCATGTGGAGGAACACTCGGTGGTCTCGCCTTGATCAGGTAGCGGGGTGTCAGTCCGCCCACGAGGTACACGGAATCCTTCCATGGGCCAAGGCCGCGAAGCAGCGTCACGAGAACCCGCTCGCAGTTTTCGGTCACTTCGTTGTCGTAACCGCCGGCGTGGTCTGGTTTGTTCATTAGAACCCGATCCTTTCATGCCGGAGGTGCTCCGCCATTTCTTTTCCGCGTCCGCCGCTGTGCAAAAGATCGAGATAAACCTGCACGGGGCTCGCCAGCCAGAACGGGTCGACCCGTTGCCGAAACAGGAATTCTCCGCGTGCTCGCGTCTCGATGACCACGAGATTGGCGCCCTCATTCACGGGTCGCGCTTGCAGTTCCGCATAGACCTCGTTCACCTGGCTGTTGGGTTCCATTCGGCACGTCACCCGTCCTACGGACGATAGAAAGGGCGCGTAAACCTGCGCCGCATATTGCTCCGTCAGCACGTAGTCGAGTCCAAGCCGTTCACAGATTTCGGCAAGGTGGTTGGCAATGGCGTCAGGGTCGCTCGCCGGCACGTAGAATCGGCGGTTGGCCTGACGTCGTGGCGCCGCCAGGGTCTGTTTTTGCCACTCGTTCAACAGCGCGCCGGGATCGGTGACCCGGCGTTCCTTGATCGGCCCCTGTCCTCTCGCGGTAACCCATTCGAAACGCTCAAGCGCTGAGAGCGTCTCAGAGGCGGTTGCGGGCGATACCTCTGCTAATTTGGCCAGTTCCTTGACTCCGAACCACTCATCGCGACGGTTCAGCAACGCGTGGGCCACCTGCGAGCGCTTGCCGGTGAACAGGCTGCGTATTGATTTTTGAAGCGTTTTTGGGGGCGGCTTTTCGATATAAACGTAGGCACCGCGCGCGGGGATGAATAGGCTTCCGCCGCTGTCGAAGTACCCGCACTTTTCGGCTTTCAGAATATCCTTCGCACCGGGTGAGATCGATTCGGCGGCGAGCAGGGGCATGACGTGTTTTCGGCGATCTGAGGCGTCTATAGAGGCGACATAGCGGTCGAGTTGCCAGAGGATCTGCTGTGCATCGCGTGGATATACCGATTTCTTGACCTCAACGAGCAGAACATAGCTCTTGCCCCCCGTGTTAAACTCGATTTCGGCGTCGATTTGTCGATCGCCTTGACGCATCGTTTGCAAGATCGGATCTTGCGCGTCTACGTCCGGCAGTTCCCGAAGGGTTTCGACGAGCCGTTCGATCGTTTCCGTCTCAGACTTGATGCCCTCAATCGTCGCCATTTTTCCATATTCGCCGGAATATCAATATTAGCTGGGCAGTGAATATTGACTAAGTTAATGAGGTTCGTTTTCGGGGGCGATTGCAGAATAGTACGCCGAAGTAAGTGCCGCCGCAGTTATTCGCTACCGATTTCCGGGGCGATAAAGGCACATCGGTCGATCCAAAAGCGTCTTTTCTGGCCAGCTCCTTCCCAATGAGGTGTTTTTCCCGCTCGTTCAGCGAGGCGCTTTGTATCGTTGATGTAACTCCAGGCCGACCAACCAGTCGCCTTATCTAACTCTCCCAATGTGGCGCCGCCGGCTTGGGAAAGCAAATCGTATAAGACCCTATGTTTAGTACCGACGCGTGGAAGTTTCGCGTCATCCATTGTCACCTCCGCTGGGGGCAAAGCTCGCGTTATTTGAAACCCAATTGTTGATGAGCAAATAACAAGTGCCCACGCTATCCCGGTGTTTGTTTGATCGGGTCAATGATTCCCCTTGTTTCTCCCGAGATTCATGAAATCTCGAGACAGCATTTGCGATGCGGCGGAGGGGTTAATAGCGGTCGTACCGCTAAGAGTCCTCGCGACTTCGGCACCTTCATCTCGAAATTGAGCTAGTTTTTTGCGCAAACTACCTATTGACCTTGTGTCGATCTCCATACGGATCGCTGTTCCTGTAAAATCGCAGGCAATGTCCCTCTTATGACCGTCGTCCAAAGTCACTGCAGTTTGACCGCTGCAAACGGTGAAACTCCCACCGGACCGGCACAAACGGTTCGTCATATAAAGACCGTAACCTGAGTTTTGCCAGTGATCATATGTGGCCCCTTTACCAGCCAGTGGATTGCCCGAAATCCCGGGCAATAATGCCATGTGGATGGCATCGCGATCTGATTGAATAGCTAGGTTTTCGTTCTGCGAAAGCGCTTTCTGCATACCGATCCCGCAGTCTGCAATGCCAACTCCCACAGAGTGTAGTGTCGGCCAGTATTGTCCACAGTAGAAAACTCTGTCCGCGCCACTGTGTTCAACAACATTGCGAATGATTTCTCGTATTGAGAATGACAATGTATCTACCAGATCGCCTTCTTCAATCTGGGTTAGAAGACGTGAGATACGCTCTGATTTTCTTTCTATGACGTCTCCAACCGCTTCGTAACCTCGAGCAGCCTCATTCGCGATCTCCTCGACGCTTAACTCCGTCATCGGTAGGTACGTTTCACTACCGGGTGCTTCGCCGAGCCCTTTTCCATGTTTAAGGCCAAAGGCTTTAAAAAACCCCATATGCGCTGCGTATCCATGGTTTCGGTAGTTCTCAGCACGACACCGCGCGCCAGGATGGGACTCACGAAATTTCCTCAATGCTACAGAAAGAAGCAGCATTGAGAACGGAGGGAACCAGCGATCTATTCCGAAATCAAAACGATACTCATTTACTGTGGGCAGCAAGTTCAGTTTTTTCGTAAAACCGAGGACAGATGATGGGGGGAGGTCCTCAGGAATCTTGACTCTAAAGCCCTGCGTGCTTGATTTGGTGCCCATTAAACCCACATCGAATCTGTTGGCTAAAAAACATCTTCTGTTTCGAGTTCTGAAGGCTCTTTAGTTTCTCCGGTCAACGGGTTCCAAAGGACCATACGCCACTCATCACCGGTATTTTCGATTTTGTCGGCAGGCGCCAACGCGTTCCCAACGGAACCAATCTTATACTTGTAAAAAAGCTGCGGCGGCCCATCCAATGCAACGACTTGCGGCTCAATGATCTCTATGTCTCTCAGGATACCCTGATCGCCGCGAAGCCCCACAACGCTTCCTTCAGCGAAAACCCATTGCCAATCCTCCGGAGCCGAACCTTCATTTCCGACGAGCTCAAAAAAACCTTCCGCCTGCTCCGGGTTCAGTTGTGAGTACCATCCCCGTAGCTGCTCAACATCGGACGAAGCCAGAAGTTCGGAATCGCCGCCGGTCAATTCGGTTGCCCGGAATAGCAGGCTTATCAACGAATCTAATTCAGTATAGATCGGCTCCGACAAACGAAGACTTCCATATGTCGCGTCATAGATGACAACAGCATTCGAAATCGGTCGCCTATGCCCGCCACTAATTACTGATATATACGATGATGCCGCGTCGACGTCTTGAGGAGAAATGCTGTACTGTCTGACCAACAGATCGCGCAGGGCATCAGCCAAACGCTGTTTGGATCCTGATTGCTTTACCCAATCACCTTCGATGGACAACACCACGCCTGTTGTTCGAAAATCTCGCGTTTTGTTCGTCATCGACGGGTCTTCGTGGCGTAGGTTTTTATACAGTTTCTTTTCGCCCTTTTCCTCGTACCCCTCGACTCGTTCCGTAATCTGCAATTGGCATTCCGCTAGAAATCCACTTTCCCCAGTTCGAAAGTGCCCACCAACAAGTCCGTCATCGTCGATGCTAAGATTGACGAACTTACGGATTAGCGGACGTGTGAACGCCCGCGATTTTGATTTGTAAACTCGAATAGCTCGATCGAACGCTGAACTTCTCCAAGCGCTTACTTTGAAGCCTTGTGCGAGGTGAAGATAAATGGCCCCTGGATAAGCTTCTCGAATTGCCTGTTGCATTGTAAGTGTGCCGATGCGTGATGGCGGTTTGCCCGTCGTTACTGGGAAGTTCGCTTCTCCAATATTCCGCATTGGATAGTTGACATGTGGATTGTCCCCACCGATCTGGGCAATGTTGTCGAACTCCCTCGGTCGTGCCCTCTTTCCTCCGATATGGGCAAACTCAAACACCTCAGTGAATCCGTCAGGCCAGTTCATAGTTGCGGGCGGCACTTTTCTGCCAGTTGCTCCAAGCATATCGAGCTCTTCGGCGAGACATCGAGCGTGGGCAAACTGCATAAACCGATTGTTCAGATATAAATGTGCCGGTTCGACGGAGCCGCGATAGTAATCTTCGAATGTGGTTCCATAGCTCGCGAAAGCTGATCTGTGTGCGAAAATAGCGAACGCGCCGGGTCGTGTGCGCCCAATGCGCCCGATCCGCTGCCGAAACGCTTTTCGTAAATTCGGAACTTGTACATTCAGGCCTACAACAAAGTGCGGAATATCAATCCCCAGTTCCAGGGCTGACGTTGATACAACGCCCCGAAGCGAACCGTTACGAAGACTGTGTTCGATTTTCTCCCGATCTTCAGCTTCGTATCCGCTCCGATAAGGGCGAATGAATCGCTCTTGGTTAGTCTTTACAGTTAGACGTTCGACGCGCTGGCGTGAATCTACGAAGGTAATAAAACTGCCATCGCTTGACTCTTCGACCAACTCACGCTGCAACTCGGGCAACAACTCGTCTTCAGCGTCGAGCCTGCTAGCTATGTGCAAGAGTTTACGAGCATACTGTGGGGCACCATCATCTTCGGCCTCTACGGCGATAAAATCTTTCCCCGTCAATGCTTGAAGGTGTTCCGCAGGGTTGGCAATCGTTGCACTTGCTGCGACTATCTGTATTGGCTTCCAGTCTTTTTCCTTTCGGTGACAGATATCCCGAGCTGCCTGGAGCCTTCGAAAGAAGAAGGCGAAATTGCTGCCGAACACGGCTTCCAATACATGAGCCTCGTCAATGACCACCAACTCAAGGTGGGAAAGAAACTCCTTCACCGCACGGACAGACGCCTGGCGCATTAACCAGGCATGACAGACATCGGGGGTCATTAGAAGGATGCGGCCGACGTCCAGTGCTTCTTGGCGCTCATCTGGTAGAACACTGCCGTCTACTTTCTGAACCGTCGAACTGGGAAGGCCTATCGATAAAACTATTCGGTTCCAAGAAGTGAGTTGATCAGCGGCAAGTGCCTTTAAGGGGTAAAAGATGATGACCCGGGTTTCAGGATTCCGCGCGAGTTTTTGGAGTGCCGTCGCTTGGAAAACTAAAGACTTTCCGGACGCTGTGCCGGTAGAAAGCACAACGTTCTGTCCCTTCTCCGCGTGGTTTAAAGCAATCGATTGATGCCGCCAAAGAGACCCTCCCAGTTTTGGATCACCTCTTAACCACTCACCGAGCCTGCCCTCAGCGAAAGCTTCTGGAATGGGAAGCCTGTGCTCGTCTCGAGATGGCAGTTCGATTTCCTCGATGACTGGAAGGTCGGAAATAAGTCGCTCAAATGTGTCTAACATTTCGGCTTTCCTTCCTTAATCAAAGAACGGCAACTTCCAACCGCTGATCATAGCCCTGACCTCCCATTAGCCGCGCGACGGAATGCTCCTCCAGAACACTCTCCTGATGCACTGTGCCTGCAGAGGGCTCAACCTTTAGCTCCTGTTCGAGCCGGTCGCGCTCGATGGTGCGCCGCCATTACTCAGGACTTGATTGAACCAAAGGATTGCAGCTTTTCTCTCCATTGAACCGCCCCGGGTTTGCCGGAGGCGGTTTTGTTTGAGTCATGCAGCCATAGCATGATCTTCGGTTTGTGCATAGAACCGCGCTTCGGCCTCGGCGGGCGGGATGTGTCTGATCGGGCCGAGGA
>Ga0209680_1000225_pt1 | contig 14543 bp, 8 predicted proteins | sample WorMetLIZISLAND1_FD_187413 | JGI IMG/M metagenome (GOLD analysis project Ga0209680, IMG submission 187413) | Marine gutless worms symbiont microbial communities from Max Planck institute for Marine Microbiology, Germany - Olavius loisae LIZARD... ... | reverse complement strand
TTACTGATCACTAGGGGTTGTTCTTGCTGCTGGTCATTCGTTCATCCAGCCTGTGGGGGTACCGCAGTGGCAGCCCCACCGCCGTTCAGGCCTGGCAACCCTGCCCTCTGTGGGAGCCGTCCCCTAGTCACCCCATATTACTGTAGACTAGGGGACTTGCTCTGTTTGTGTATCCTTTATTTGTCTACTATTTTGTGTGTGTATGCATATATGTAATTTGTTTTTTCTTTGTGTTGTCAGGGTTTTTTTTCTTTGTAGCTTTTTCCTTCAGTACTTTGATACTGTTGGTTTGGTCTTTTGACCTGTAAAAACCGTCTCCCATATAACCTATACTGTGTTGGTGGGGACGTAAAACACTACTCATTCCAATCCAATCCATACTGATCATTTGATTGATGAACTCTTGTGGAGACTGGATACAGAATTGTTAGATTGTCTTCATAGTTAGTGTGAGACTGCTTCAACACTTCTCACTGCTGTCATTAATTATTATCGCAACAGCCCTTTATCCCGTGTTTTATAATGCTCCCTTCTGTCTGCCTTCATCAGCTAGTAACATGGCTGAGATAAAATATCACCAACAACACCCTGATGTTTAATATAAATGTTGACCAGTAAACCTGACAAGCCGTTAGGTGATTTGCCGATCTGGTTTACTCTGTGCTGACAATAGGCATCTAAACTAAAACTTAAAGGGGAAGGGAAACGTTTTTTACATGGCGACTTAATTTGTAGATAAATACTTAGTGAATATATATCTGACATTTAAATCGACGATTTATGCTTTATAAGCGCAAAATTTAATTTTGAAAAGTCGCGATTTTGCACAGCGTTACATATTCATTGCAAAGTGACGCACGATGACGTCACCGGTTGGCCAGGCCTTGGCCGATTACGTAAATAATGGCTAGTAGCACCTCGATTCTCCGTAGTAAAAATGTTAAGGGTGTTCACTGTGTTGCTCCAGGATGTACAAACTTCTATTATAGGGATGCATTGAACGTTAGTTTTCACCGTTTGCCGTCTGATAAGCAGCAGTTAAAGAGATGGCTGCAGTCATTAAAACGCAAGAACATGCCGAACCTGCAGTATGGACGGGTGTGCAGTGAGCACTTTGTCGAGGAGGATTTCGTCCAAAAAGGCCGATTTAAGGACGACGGGTCATTTGAAATGGCACGAACAAATGTTCTGAAGCATACAGCGTGCCCTAGTATCTTCAACTTCAGCTCATACGACCACACAAAGACTGATTGTCCGACACCCAGTAATCCCCTTCTAGTAAGCCAGAGGGCTCAACGGAGGACGCGTCGTGAAGCCACGCAGGTAGACTACTTTGATTTGTAACAGCAGCACTATAGTGTGACTGTCTAGTCTGTTTTCGTGTAATATCGTATTTAGGCCATAATACATTATCTGTTCTCTTGAATTTGTTTTACATTGTACAGAATAGATAATAGGCTACTCATCAGACTTATATTATAGTTTCTTTCACTTTTAATTTAGGCTCAGTTTTCTATGGGTAAACTTACTTGCGACCTGAAGCAAATTAATACACGTTTTAATATTATTTCAGTTAGTAGGCTAGCAGTAATGTAGTTCTGAAGTCCATCTTATTACATAGTTAAGTATTGCTGCTTTACTATCATTTATGGGACACCAGTCTTTCCAATGGTGTAGTCCTGAATTTTCATTTGCTGGAATGCTTCTCCTGTCCTTCCATTCCCCCTCCCTTATTCCCTCCCCTCTCCAGCTCCCTTGCTGTCCAAATCCAGTCCCCCAGTTTCAAAATCTGAAACCACCACTGTATGGATTGGAAGCTGGATGCAGTGTTATTCAAGTTAACTGTAACTGTTCAATCACGCGTTTGTCGTGATTTGTTTATTCATAATGATAAATAAATAAATAAATAAATAACTGTAAGTGAAAAAATGTAACTGAAACTGTATTTGAAAATAATGATTTAGTTAATACAATAAAAAAATGGCATTAACTGGAAAATGCCCAATGTTACACATGGAGATCAGTCAGTCACAGCCAGTGACTGCAGTGAGTCGACTAGCAGCCAGCCACCACTGGAGTGCTTCCGGCTCTTGGCACAGGACATGATGGAACATTCTTCTGCTGCAGCGGTCACTGTGTCAAACACTGGACACTGAACTGATTGCTTATTTTGCTGACAACAAGTTCCACTCAAAAAACAGTGGACTTAAGTTCTGGGTCACGAATGAAAATAAATAACAACTGTCGGATCCACTTGCTCAGGACCTACTGTCAGCTCCTGCATAAGGAGCATATGTGGAACGTATGTTCTCAGTCTGTAGAGAGCTGTCAGCAGGCAATAGAAATCAGCTGACTAAAACCCTCGAAAAGAGAATCTCAAGGCTTTCAGTTAATATTCAGGTTCATCAGCACAATAAGTGTAGTGACTAGCAATTTTGTATTTCACTTTCATGCACTTATGCAAATTTTATGCAAAAAAATAACTAACTGAAATACAAATAAAAACTGAAAAACAATAACTATAGCCTAGCTGTGACTGAAACTATAACTGAAAACCACGTATGAAATAACACTGGTTGGATGTAAGCATTTGTATTATCAAAAATGACATTGTGTCATACAGATGGGAAAATTACAGCCGCTGCAGCCTGTGACGGAAGTGCGGATCGGTGATGAGCCCGTATCTGAGTGTTTACAAGTTCCAGAAAGCTTGACAGTGAGTGTGTCCGTCTGTTATGATACCACCATTACTATAGGTCAACAACTGTTGAGTGAAAGTAAGGGGTAAGACCTATATTAACGACCTTATCCACAGCCTGCAGCGCTTTCTCTTTATTAATTTGTGACATGAATTACTTTCTTCTACAGCCACTGTAGGCCACACGTAGCATGTACATGCACAAAAATCTGCATGTAGCAAGGAGGGGGGCTGTTGCATGTTTAGCAGTTTTCACTGACTGCACATGCTTAGTGCTGAAACATAACACTTAACACACTGTCCTAGGTTCAGTCATTCCTTCAAAGCCAAAAATGCTGTTCCCATGGCCAAACGCATCCTTGCCTATATTAAGTATAGTGTTATTTTAGTTACAGTTTTTAAATTACAGTTAGAGTTACAGATTGTCTAACTTTTCATTTACAGTTTCAGTTATAGTTAACTAAAATCAGACATTTTTAGTAATAGTTATTATTTAAATTTATTAGTTTTAATTTAGTTAGTTCTATAGCTGTAGTTTCACTTTTGAAATTCAAACTCACAAGTTGTACATATCTTCTGCTGATCAAATGTTCCATAAATTGGGTTGTTCCCATGTGCATATACACATGTAGATACAGAAAACTAATCAGATAGGCCTATCAGTTAATTCGTACAGTAATCATGTTAGTTTTCAGTCATGAATATTGCAAAATTTCTTCATCGTTATTATTGTTGCTTTTGTTGTTACTTAGTTTTGAATAGTTATTTATCACTGTGGTCCAAAAAAGGGCACCCTTTGTGGTTGTACATCAGTTTGTGACATTTGCAGATATCTCACAGCAACGATGTCCAAGCTGACAGAATTCCAGTCGAAGTTGGCTGTCAAGCAGTAGTCACTATGGTGTCTGTTGCTGTGGCAACGAACGACATTGAAGCTCGTGCAGATGTACTTCATGACCATGTTTACTGTAGTAAAGCCATCCAGAATGCTGCTGATACAGTGACGTGTTTCAATTTGCCAGAAGAACAAATTGAAGTCGAAACTTCAAGTGACATTACAGACTACCAGGAAGCGCAGAACTGCCCAAGTTCTGAAGAATACATAGACAGTGAAGACAATGACGACACTTCAGATACTGATGGTGGGCTCGAAGAACCCCAGTTGGATTTTCAAATGTGCATAGTGTTTTGGAAGCAGTTAATTAGACTGTTCACGAAGTGCCACATTTGCTCATGCGGCCTTGTTCAGGAGCCAACTGTGAGAGTTAGTGGTTTCGCAACTGTTGTTACCACAGAATGCACAGCTGGACATACTTTCAGATGGGAATCTCATCCCATGTTGGGGAACATGTTTGCAGGCAACTTGCTGCTACCATCTGCAGTGTTTATCACTGGAAACTCATTTACCAGTTTTGATGAATTGTGTCGGTGTGTTGGACTGGCTAGTCTATCAAGAAGGCAGTGCAGCAATATCCAAAGAGCTTACATAGTTCCTGAAGTGACAAGTATGTGGAACAGACACAGTGAAGCTGTGCTTGCTGCAGTTGACACGCCTGTTATTGTCTCTGGGGATGCTCGCTGTGATTCACCTGGCTATTGTGCAACATACGGTACATATACCCTCTTGGACACAACATCTCACTTGATTCTGACGCAAGAAACTGTCCGTGTTACTGACGACGATGTGGCCAACAGCTACTGGCTTGAAGTCGAGGGACTTCAGAGATGCCTGACGACTCTACAGGTTGGTACTGAGCTGTGCCATAATAATTTCACGCATATTTATTACACATATGTTACTCATTATTGGTGGATAATTTGATGGATTAGATATGTGCAAAATGTCGCATTATGTTCATTAACTCTGATTTTTTTCTATTTCTGTATTTGTGTAATATTGTTGGGCCTAGTACAATATCATCGTCTGACAGTCAGACGGACGGATGTATGGACAGCCTTACAACAGCTCCCTACCAAAAATACTAGAGTTGAACCATGGTTTTCTGGGTATGGTTCAATAATATGGTTAACCACGGTTAGCCATACGGTTGAACCATACCCAAACAAGAAGCCAAGCGGTCGCTAGGATAGCCGTCCGTACTGCCTCAAAGTAGACTATCTGGTAATTAGCGATTGTTGCTAAATAGCTTCTACAGCTGCTTTTGAGATATTGTGCTCTAAGCGTATTGAGGTCATGAGTTTGACTTTTCAGAGTCACATGAAGTCGTCGGTCACGTGACCATTTGATTCCCCGTAGGCCATTTCTTATCGGCGGCCCTTTAGAACCAAGCCTCTATCTCTAATGGTTTCCGAAATATGCAATGACGAATGTGATGCAATGGTTGACATGACCTTAATACGACCTCTAAGGTCATTTATTTTGGCACCAATCGATTTCTCATATACGACTTCCTATAGGCTGTCAATAGTAACTTTTGCTCCAGGACGCACCGTTTAGCCACAATACATAATGTTACAGACAGACGGCGATGGAAGCAACACTGTAGCATAAGTGCGACCGTTAGTACGGTCGGCTAAAAACCGTGTTTCAACCATGGTGTTTATGTTATGGCTATTATGCACTGTAGCATTGCATGCTATGCTGCTCGTAAAAATTGCTGTATGCAGTTTCGTTCATGTGTCAGGATCACAATTGTACAGTACGAGCACTGGCAACTGACAGACATCCTACGGTGCAGAAGATCATGAGGGAATCGTACCCAGAAGTACAGCATGAATTTGACCTGTGGCACATTGTGAAGGGGTTGAAGAAGAAGCTGCTGGACACAAAAAACAAGGAACTGGTGCCTTGGGTGCGATCCATATCAAATCACCTCTGGTACTGTGCTGCCGTCTGTAAGGGTGATGCCACTCAACTGAAAGAGACCTGGATGGGAATTTTGCATCATGTTACCAATGAACACATGTGGGTGTCTGGTGAGAAGGTTAACGAATGTGGTCATGAGCCCTACTCGCAGGAGGAGACACTACAGAGACCATGGATTTCAAAGAAGTCGAAGGCGTTTGAACTGTTGCAGAAGTTTGTGCTAGACAAACGTCTTCTGAAAGACTTGGAAAAGGTAATTATAGCAACATAAATATTCTGTAACCACATATACCACTTTGCTTTTATGTGCAAAAATTTACATGACAGATGTGATGCAAGAAACGACAAGAAGCCAAGCTGTCGCTAGGATAGCCGACTGTACTGGCTCACAGCAACTATGGGAGTCACATAACGTCATCGGTCACGTGACAATTTGACAGTGGCGGCGCCGCCAGAATCTTAGAACAGGTAGGGCCTACAGCAGGGCCCGAAGTAATATGGTACGGCCTCAAAATATTTGGGTTAACTATTAGAAACTATATCACAATTATATGAGGGACTAAAATAAGTTCAGTCCACTATAGCTCTAATAGCTCTATTTTGTAAGCTACTGACATATAACAAGAAGCCAAGCTGTTGCTAGGATAGCCGACCGTTCTGCCCACAGCAATATCTAGTAATTAGCGATTGTTGCTAAACAGCATTTCCAGCTGTTCTAAGCATATTGGGGTCGCCAGTTTGAACTTTCGGGGTCACGTGATGTCATCGGTCACGTGACCATTTGATTCCCAATAGACCATCTCCTATTGGTGGTCCTTTGAAACCAAGCCTTGTCTAACAGTTTTCGAGTTATTCAATGGCGAATGTAACGCAGTGGTTTACATAACTTCAAACGACCTCTAAACAAAGGTCAAGGTCATTCATTTTGGTACTAATTGATTTCTATTATACGACTTCCTATTGGCTGTCAATAGTAACTTTTGCTCTACGAGGCACCGTTTAGCCACAATACAATATTGTCACAGACGACGACAGCAGACGACAGACAGACGGACGCAACACTGTAGCATGTACGGTCGGCTAATATATAATTGCCACCAGCAACTACGCATATCAATTGAAAACAGTTTTAATAGCCTACTGTTACAGTTTCTACAAATTCTTCAAAAGCGACCAATCGTCCGTTATTGTACAGTATATGAACGTCTACTTCAGTATTATACGGCAGTTTGGAATACACCTTAATCAACATGTCAATAGTTCATTCCGCTCGTCAAAACACAAATAATGTCAACTTGACACAAGCGAAACATTTGTACGTTTGCAGGTGACGCATTGCATCCACACAAGTGAGCTGGAAAGTTTACATTCCTTGTACACTAAATATGTTCCAAAACGTAAGAAGTTCAGTCGGGACGGTATGGAGGCAAGACTGCGTCTTGCTGCTATGGACCACAACTTGGCTGTGGACAGGGAACAGGCGAAGACCTCAGCCGGCACACTAAAATTCAAGCTGGAATACTCAAAACCTGCACAAGCATACATTGTGAAGAAAGTAAAATCTCACAAAGACTGGTCATTCCGCAAAGAACTACTTGCTGCCATCAAAGACCGTTGTTGCACAGGTACACACATACGTTGACTGCGGTAGTTTAGCAATTAAAATACTTCACTTTTTGCGTAGATGTAACTGAATTTCTTCAACATATACTTTTTGAACAGACAAGTTGCTGACCGGTATGAGTAAGTTACAGTTAAGTTTTCTTTAAGTTACAATTAATAAGTTATTTCTTCTCAGTTTCTATTTCTATTACTGTAATACACCGTGAGTCTAATGTGCTACGTTAATCTTGTCATAATTGCACCAAATACTGATCTATTTTCAGTTCTTTCACTAGTAGAATGCGGTTGATAAAAAGCTTGAAATAAAGAGATAAACAGGTCAAACATGTTGCTCAGTGGCGGTTCCAGTTTGTAGTTGGGGGTGCTGTAGCACCTCCAGTTAGCACCCAAGTTTTGGTAAGTTGAATCTTCAGGAAAATCATTAATAGTCACCAGATGTCACATTGAGACCCAAATGCACCGAATTTGATTTCTGCTAGGACATGAAGCACTTAGACCTCTTTTCTGGATTTAATGGGCTTACTTCTAAGGGGTAGAGAGGTGAGGGGAGGAGGGAAATGGAGAGAAGCATGGGGGAAGGGAGAGGAGGAGACGTGAAAGGAGAGGAAGGGGAGATAAAAGGGAGCACAGCATCCCTAGTTTTGGGGCTTTTCTGATGTTGTGACACCTTATAAAACATTAATGTCAGAAACCACTGGACTATTCCCTAAACTGTTGTAGGCCTACTGCTGAGGAAAAATTTTTAACCAAATTAATTACAAAATGTTAAAAAAGTCCTTTTTGGCCTGAATATAACGTTATACTACTATGCGAGACCACAACTGTATACAGTTTCACAACAACTGCTTGTAAAGCATGCTTGCCACAGTGTAAGTGCAGTGAAAAGCTTAGTGATGTGATGTTGGTAATTTTCTGTTTCAGGGCCTTCACAGAGACAACTTCTGCAGACCACCCGACCAGATGACCCCAGCTTAGGGGAGAAAGCTGGGGTGATGAGAGTCGACAAGATGGAAGCTGTTGCTGCTCACATGACCCGCATGACACACACTTCATCAACCTTCTCGACGAAGAACTCGGCAATAGGCATTGATGTCAGTTGAGGCTGACACGTGACAAGACTGACGACCGTCTCTACACTGTGTCTGAGAAAAATGCACCAATTTTGAAACGGTAGATAGCTGAAAATTATAAGGATCAAGTTTGATGAAATTTGGCAGAAATATTCAAAAGACTGTAGAATAGAGTTTGTGTGTTTCAGTTTTCGTGTAGGTTTGTATTTTTTAATCAATTTTTCATCTTTTAAACCGGACAACCAAAAATAACGCGAATTTTGACGCTGTATCAAGCAAACGTGGCAATTCTGATGCCATTCGTTAAAGAAGGCACAATGTTGATAAAAAATCTGTATGAACGTACAGCTTAGGTGCATTGTTTAAAATTTAAAATTTCCACCTCAACTTTAACGCCGTTCAGTAAAGAAGACGAAATTTTGATCAAAAATCTGTATGAATGTAAAGGTTACAACACTTGACAGTTAATAACAGAGTTTCCAGGTAAAGGTTGGACGAAGCACAGCATTTATGTTGAGTCTGAGAAAGTTCGGAACAGTCGACACGTTAACAGGCAGCGTGACGCATAATTTTCGTCACTTTTGGTGATGCAAATTTAGAACAAATATTAATTAAGTAAAACTGCTTTACCAGTAATTTATTGATGAGTGTATTATTTTTAAATATCCACAGATTATGCGTGCCAAATATTATGTGCTTAGGTGTATGCTTTAAAAAATTTCACCTCGTTAATGTTGGCGCATTTGGTTAATTGGGCGTCAAAATTGGCGTTATTTTCGGTGTCCGGTATGAAGGATGAAAAGTTGATATAAAAGCAAACCTACATGAAAACTGAAACATGCAAACTCTATTCTAGAGACTTGTGAGTATTTTTGCCAAATATCATCAAAATCGATGTTTGTAATTTTGAGCCGTACCATTTCAAAGTTGGTGCATTTTTTTGAGACACAGTGTATAGTATACGTTTAGCCGTTTCGATTTAAGTTATCATGTCAACCGGTTACTTATTAGTTATCACATATCACTAGTTATCAACAGTTACGAGTGGACTTGTCACTAATCATTTATTCTACACTGTGTTCAGAAAAAAACACCCACTCACATTTTCTTTCATATCTCCATTAGTGATGTGTAGATTTAAACAAAAATTGCAGTGAATATACCTAAGGAATGGTAGATTCCGAGAATGTAAAAATTACATATTCATTGCATCTCATGACGTAGTTATGACGTTATATTTGTAAACGTTTGTAAATAACGACCTCCAGACAGAACACAGCCTTATTTTGCACCATCATTCAATGACTGATAAGTAATAATAATGCTCTAACTTTAGCCAGACAAATATGACGTCATAACTACGTCATTCGCCGCAATGAATATCTAATTTCTACATTGTTACCATCTACCATTCCTTAGGTATGTTCACTGCAATTTGTGTTCAAATCGACACATTATTCATTGAGATATGAAAGAAACTGCGAGTGGTATGGACTGCAGACAGTGATTGTCTCTGGGTGTTTTTTTCTGAACACAGTGTAGTTCTCCTTTCATCAAATTATGTCCTATCAGTTATCAATCACTTTCAGTAAACTGACTTACTAATTTATTAACTGGTCGGGTGGTTTGCAGAAGTTGTCTCTGTGAGTATTTTTGCCAAATATCATCAAAATCGATCTTTTAGCCGTTTTAAGTTATCATGTCAATATTTTGGTTCATTGGTGATTGACAATTAATAATAACTGATGACTGATTAGTGGTCACACTGATTAATGATTATCTTACTGAGTGACATGCGATGTTGAGTTATATTGCATATTGCAAACTGTTGCAAGCTAATACTTTGTGTATTTTTAACTTCAAATTTTCTCAGAACGTTTTTGTAGGGTCTGAAAGGCAATTGACAAAATGCTTTCATTCCTGAATATCACTTTCATCTGCATCACAAATTTTCTGCAAACAACACACAACACAAAACTAGGCTATATTTTGTAACAGTAAATTCGTGCAGTGCTGTCTGTCAACAATTGGGTCAACACGACGGCATTAGTGTTTTCTCCTGGAAGCTGTAGGTGGCTCTGAAAAGAGCCGTTTGATGCTCGAAGTTCAGTGTTGCCCGACATACTCAAATCCGTGATATTCTCCACTTGCTTCCGGATAACGCTGGCGAATGATGTTTACCACGCAAGCAGGGATGACGCGTCTGACGTGCTTGCCCAGCTTACCCTGAGCCCACAGAGTGAACTGCCGATAAGCTGCCAGTCTGTAGGTCCTGCACATAAAATATTATCATACAGTTAGCATGGCTAGCTAAATGCTATGTGTTCACACCATTCAATGTCTACGATTCATAAACTGTGCAATGAGCAGAATTTGGTTGACTAGTGTGTATGTAACAGGGGCAGATTGCCCCAGGCACAACATTCTAGGGCGCAAAACGGCATCGAACAAAATATTTTGTGACATAAAAATTGTGTGGATTTGCAACATGGTTGCCAGATTTTCTGGAGTTCGAAAACAAACATTTCTTAGATTTTTCTAGAAGGGAGTACTTCAGAAATTTTGCCCCTGGGGGTCAAGTACTAGCTTTGTAAAAATACTGCATTTACATTGTTACAGTAGTGTGCCTTCATTAATATTTTGTGTATTACTGTTGTTGTTAACGTTTGTACAGACTAGGTTTAATTATTAATTAGAAATCCATGAAGTGTTTGGCTGGTTTCGTACTTCAGAAGTACAAGTACATTCTACATTATTGAGATAACTCTATTCCATATATACAGGGTGGGCCAGCTAAAGTGAGGCCAAGTTACATATCTGCTGGTAGCATTTAAATGCATAGAAAAAATTCAATGATTTTTGGCAAATGTAAACTGCATAAAACAAGAAGTGGTGTGGTGCAAATTTTAAGCAAATGTTGTCATTATAAACACTTAACACGTTAGATGGCGCCACGTATGATCATGCACTGTAGGTTGTCTTGGTGGCGCAGCGGTTAGGACGTCGGACTTCCGATCTAGCGGTCGCGGGTTCGATTCCAGGTCGGAGCGTCATCAGGGTACCTAGGTCAACTCAGCCTTCCATCCCTCTGGGGTAGGTAAATCGAGTACCAGCCTTCGCTGGCTGGGGTTAAGGCGGGGTGCATTCACTTGTGTCGGGTAGCAGGTAACACTGTGTGATCCCATATGGCCAGCGACACCTTGTAGTTCTGTCATGCGATTTCCCATTAAGAACTTATCGTGGCTTTAACTTTAACTTTAACTGTATTAACGTCACCTGCATGATATTAAATATCGAATATTAATGAATATTAAATTTTTATGCTTCCCAAGGTGTGTGTCTAGTTTTAAAGGTGACTCGGTGGTGTAGCGGTAGGGCGTTGGACTCGTGATCAAGAGGTCGCGGGTTCGACTCCGACCGCGGCATTATTCGGGAAACAACCCTGGGCAAGTTGTTCACACCTAATGTGCCTCTGTTCACCAAGCAGTATAATTTGGTACCTTGCGAGGGCCTTCATGCTAAAAGCGCCGTATTGTTGGCAGCTGCGTAGGGTCCAATGAAGGGGGTATTGTAGAGCGGTTCTGTGGTGATCTTTGGATTGCATAAAACCGCGATATAAATCATCTGCTTTACCTTTATCAAACGATTGTTTTGATATCGACCCGTATATCGAGCTTGAGCATCGATATCAGCCCGAGGCTGATATCGACCGAGAGCTTGATATACGGGCCGATGTCAAAACAGCCATGTTATAAACTCTTCATCATACAATCGAACTTGTTTAATAGATAGGCACAGGCCCCGAGTCAGACTGGTCACCACTGACACCAGCGTCCATAATTGGCAGCCCGTACCAACTGAATAAGCAGGTAGAATAGACGGGTGAATTTAAGAGCATAAAGTGAATGTTCACCAACTTCAGAACTTTATTTGGATGATACTGAAGGCTCAAATGCAAACTGTGGGTGACAAGACAGTAATTAGCGGCATGAGTTGGTAGTCGTCGGACTGGTATGGGTTATTAATATTATGGTCGGTAGTGTTGGTTGTGTCGGTGCTGACTTCAATCAAACTGGTAGGCCGTAGTAAATTCTAAAGACTAATAATAATTAATACAAGACCATCCCTGACCTGGATGCAATCGGTCGCGTCAGACTTTCTGCTCGAACGTCGTGCATGAGCAGCAGAGCCACGTCCAGCACCTCCAAGTCCAAGCAGACGGTGGAGAAAGATGGGTTCTCGGTGATGCACCCAAGCGCAAGTGAGTGGGCTTGCGAATTTCGTCTGTGCTGGATACTGGCAATCTCCGCACAGCACGTACACTCTGCATTGGAAGGCATCGGAACACAGTTGCCGCACTGGCACCAGCAAGTTCCCGACGTCCGATCGACCACTTCCATTTCGACTCCTTGGAACCCATCATCGGACCCAGTCTCTGAGTCGGCGTCATCGTGATAATTCACGCTAGCAGATGTCGGCTCGAAAGCGTAAGGCTGCGGAAAACTTCCTCGGCCTGTAGGAACCTCTTCTTCACTATCTGAACTATCGCTAGAACCTCCAGATTGTCTCCGACTCGCCATATTCACCACAGCATACAATGTTTGTTTACAATATGGTGGCCAACCGGTGACGTCATCAGTTGTGTTAATTTGCAATGAATATGTAACAGTGTGCAAAATCGCGACTTTAAAAATTAATTTTGCGCTTATAAAGCATAAATCGTCGATTTAAATGTCAGATATATATTCACTAAGTATATATCTACAAATTAAGTCGCCATGTAAAAAACGTTTCCCTTCCCCTTTAACATGTATTATGTCGGCTAACCAGTAGCCGGGAGGAGGTCAAGCAATTGCAGAACGAGGGTTATGACTGGTATGTCGCTAGTCACTGGGTCAGTCAGTCCGGACTTGACCACTGACCAGTTAAACACTTGACCACTAGCCATAATCACACCATCAGATCAGTGCGATGGTAGTAACGCAGCAATAGTAAGCTGCAGATGTCTTTTACTGATCACAGTGTGATGTCGGTATGGCTATACTCAGTTCAACAGCACACACACATCACACCGTCTGTCTGTCTGTCTGTCAGGAGTGATCACGTGACGGTGTGACGTCACGGCCTAACTCCACCTGGTCAGTCGGCGGCGGCTCGAGGAGGGGAGGAGGGCGAGTTGACGCGACCTTTCAATTTCATCAGCAGACTCCACCGTTACTGAACCGACTACAACTGCACTGCACTGCATCACCGGGCTGGACTAGCTGTGACTGCCACTAAGGGCAGCTGTCTGTCTGCCGTACTGTCAATGTACACAAGTTACATAAGTTATAATGTCATATGTGTACAGCTATAAAGCATCCCGTGCCAGACCGGGTTAATCCGTCATTTGTAATTTTTGACATCTGGACACTCTGACACTCAGGGCTGAATGTCAGAGTGTCCGGATGTTAAAAATTACAAATCACGGCTTAACCCGGTCTGGCACAGGATGCTTTATAGCTGTACACATATGGCAACAGTGGGCGTTAAAGGGTTAACCACGCATCACCATCTCCTCATTTGTGACCTTGCACTCCAGAACACCCAAAACAATGTCCAAAAAGCTACCGAAATCACCGACCATAGAAAGTCAGTCAAGATCATCGTTCTAAAGCTCTCAGCTATAGCCATTTTGCTTAAACTAACTCACTCAACCAGTTAGGCCGTGAAATCGGTCCTTTCGTACCGCAGTTTCTTTCTTGGAGCTGAGAAGACTGGGGAGGCAATGTGAGTAAAAACTTGCCGAAGGTTGCTACTCAGTAGAATAGTGACAGGGCCCCCTCACTTCTCGTCCCTAGTGCCACTACGCTACAACGAAATATAATAATGGCTTTGCGTCTGAGGATTTTAGAGATAATTGTAACTTCTACCTCGTTTGACGCCTCATTTCCAGATGACCACGGCGAATATCACCCAAAAACTTTGTATCACCTGAAACTGTTATGGTCTTATCTGTTTTAGTTCGCGCACAATCCACAACTGATGATACAGACATGAAAACAGGCGTATAACAGCCATTCAAGGTCACGCTTTTTTTGCGATCGGAGAAGAGGCGACGAGGAACTGCATATCACCATATAACAATCCTGGCCTTTCTATAACAATGTTGAAAATTTCAACGCCGAAGTAGCTGAAAATCGCTGATTACAATTTGTTTTAAGCCTCCTCGCCAGGGAACCCCTCGAATACTGCACTTCCATTATACACCGTGTCCGGGAAAAAACGCCCCCCCCCCTAAACAAAATGCTGTAAAATGCACAGTATATAACACAATCCAATGATA
>Ga0209680_1000223_pt1 | contig 14708 bp, 12 predicted proteins | sample WorMetLIZISLAND1_FD_187413 | JGI IMG/M metagenome (GOLD analysis project Ga0209680, IMG submission 187413) | Marine gutless worms symbiont microbial communities from Max Planck institute for Marine Microbiology, Germany - Olavius loisae LIZARD... ... | reverse complement strand
GGAATCGCATCAACGGGATCGAGAACTTCTGGAACCAGGCGAAGCGGCATCTGCGGCGCTTTAACGGCATCCCGAAACAGAGCTTTCACCTGTTCCTAAAGGAGTGCGAATGGCGGTTCAATGGAGGTGATCACCGGGAACTGCTTAACCAATTAAAGACATGGGTGAATTCGAGACAAAAACGTCCTTAGCTAGGACAGCCCCAAACTATTTAACGCCATGGCCGTGTGGGCGTTTGTTTTGCTCTTCATTGCGTCCATAGGAGCCATCCTCCACTTTAAGTCTCTTCAGTGAAGCAAGAAGGCTAGTGGTCTGTAGGAATGTCTCAAATGGGTCATCTTGAGACGATCTATGCCCGCTTGGAAATCGTCCGCTGCCGAGGACTAAGCAGTAGGAATTCGCCAGATTGTCAGCTATGCCTCCATCCTCGGACGGGAATAGGCCGCCGACTGAAGGTCTCGGATTCAGGGGCCGAACATTGAGGGAGATCAGGGGGTGAAGATTTTGATGGATCTGAGTGTTGTGCCCCAGGTGGAAGGATCTCTGTCACCCTACGTGGCAGCCTGCCAAAAGATCCTGAACACTCGCGGGATCAAGAACACTTTGCACGCCTACGGCACCAATATCGAAGGCGAATGGGAGGACGTAATGGCTGCGGTCAAGGCTTGCCATGCGGAAATGCACGAAATGGGCGCCCCCAGGGTCAGCTCGATCATCAAGATGGCCACGCACACCGACAAGGACCAAAGCCTGGAGGACAAAGTCGCCAGCGTTGAGGCGAAGATGTCCGAGTAGGGTCACACCTGGTCCATCGAGTAATGAACTTCCGAGGCCCGCTTTCTGATCGGAAAGCAGTCATTTGCCGCTCCAATCGATATGGGCCGCCTATGGGATGAATCGGACATACCGGGGGGTCTGCCTACGACGACCGCATTACGGCTTCGGCGGAAGCGAGGCCTTCGGGATGATTGCCCCTCATAGGCCAACGGACGGGACCGGATGCATCGACCGTCAGGCTCACTATATATGCTTATGGATTAGGACTTGTTCCGCCGCGACGTGTGACGGATGACACGAAACCGCGAAATGTCTCGTTGAGGGGGCACTTACTACAGATTTCTGCGTCAATGGCCGATCGACGGTATTAATTTTGCCTGAACAATCTTTCCGCGTTCTCGGAGGCGATCGACCGCGCCACATCGGTCGGTAACTTCGAAAGCCAGGCCCGGTGGACATCGACGAGGTCCTCGTATTCGACCCAACGCGCGTTGACGTGGGTGTCGGTACCGATGACGAAACGATCGGAAAACGTGACGAGAAGATCGCGCCATTCCGGATCCAGCTCACGGTCCGGCAGAATGTCCTCCGCTCGGTACGATAGCTCGGCCGATAGGGTCGGATAGCGCTTCATCGTCTCGGCGACCACGTCCGCTGGCTCGGTCATGCCGGCATGGGCCCATAGAATCCTGACTTCGGGGTCGATGGCATATAAGGCGGTAATGGCCTCCGCATTCGAATGGACGTGAAGGAAAATACCGCGCGAACGGGCCTGGGCGACGACGGCCTTGACTTCCGGCGTTTTCACTTCTTTTCCCGCATAAAAGTGAATCTCGCCAATGCCGCGGTATATGCCGTTGATCAGTCGGCTCTCGAGATAGGGGACGACGTCGGGATGGCGATACCAGTTCACCGAATTGATGGGCCCGCCATAAGGCCTCAGTTCGGCAATGAAACGCTCTGGGTCATACCGATGAAGGGCCAACGTACCGTCGTCCGGCGTACTCGAGACCAGAGCGCGGGAAACACCGGCGCGGTCCATCCATTCGACGACGTGTTCCGGGGTCAGCCCTGACCAGGCTCCCTGGTTGTAGTGCATGTGAAGGTCGAAGATGGGAAGGCGGTCATCAGCTTCGCTGGGCGCCGCGAAGATTTGAAACGCCAGAACCAATACGATTGTCAGCCGCCGCTTCAAAGGCGAAACCATTGCCATTGCTGCACGGAACACGTTCGAATCAGCGGCGCAAGCGCCGTTCACTCCATGACGAACTTCGTATTCAGTTGGAAGACGTTGAAAAGTTCCTCGACGTAGCCATGAGCGCCGCGTATGGCCATCGTCACGCCTTTTTCCGCCGCCGTCTCGTTCATTCCGAGCAGCATGCCGATGCCGGCCGAATCGATGAAATCCAATTCCGTTAGATCGAGGATGATCTTGGTCTCTTCGCCGCTTTCGATGGCCCCGGTAATGTCCCGGGAATCGGGAAAATCGCCGAATTCCAGCCGGCCCTTGAGAGCGAATACTTGTGTTCCCTGGTCTTTATAGCTTGCGAGCTCCATCGGTTCCTCGATTTCGTTGTCGGTCAACGGCGGTAAGACCGCTCATGGCCGCGAACAATACCATAATGTTACCAAAACCAATTATGAAACCTGCCGCCGCCGGGAAACAAGGGTTTCTTCGGGGGGTGACCTTTTCGCCATACGGTGTAGATTGCATCCCCATGGCCGACGAAGTCATTACCACCATTCTGAACGACGATTATTCTGGCGAGTTCGGTACCCGCACCCAGGTCATCGAAGGCAGCTCGGCTGCATTGGACGCCGGTGAAATACCGGACCTCGGAATCCCGCAATCCCTGCAACCCGCGAAACGCGACGGAATGCCGCCCGCAGGTTCAATCACCATGCTCGGCACCGACTGCGCCACCCCCCTGCCGCTCGATGTCTTCCTTCGTCGGCCCGGCACGGGATGTCTTTCCGTCGGCGGAGACGTGCAAGCCGCCGTCGACAGGATCGTGTTCGCGGTCAAACTGAATTCGCTCGTCGTTTCTCTTCCCGGGCAGATCATCATGGAGTCCGGGATGGCGCGCAAATTTTGTGAAGGAATCCGCGCCCATACGGATGTTTCCAGCATCAATCTGACGACCATCGAGCTTTCGCTGCAGGAAGCCATAATCAACGCCGTCGTTCACGGCAATCTCGGCCTTGGTTCGGCCTACAAGGAGACGGCGGACGACCTCACCCACTATCACCAAATGATCCGTGATCGTTTGGCAAACGATCCCCAAGCGCGCAAACCCATCGACGTCATCGGGTGGTGGGACGATCGGCATCTGGCCATCGCCGTCGGCGACCAGGGCGCCGGGTATGAGACCGTCGAAAGGCGAAAACAAAAGGACGCTGGGTCGCCGGTGACCGGGAAGGATCGCCGGCGAAGCGGCCGGGGCCTCGAAATCATCCGCCGCTTCGCCGAGGACGTGACGGTGGCGAACGGCGGGCGGACAATCATCATGAGTTTCAAGCGATGAGTAATCTCGGCGCCGGCAATGAGTGGACCAGCGACGACGGTGTTCCGCCGATCACGAATTGCCGCATCCTCGTCGTCGACGACGACCGATTGATCCAGAAGCTGGTGAGGACACGGCTCGAAATGGAGGGTATCGAGCACATCGAAGTGGCCGAAAATGGTCGCGACGGCCTCCTGAAGATCGATTCCTTCCGGCCCGATCTCGTCATCCTCGATGTGGATATGCCGGTGATGGACGGAATCGAGTTCCTGCGCTTGGTTCGCGCCAAGCCGAAATACGCGGATCTCGATGTCATCGTCTCGACGGCCATCGACGACACGGACAAACGTGACGATCTGCTGGAACTCGGCGCCACCAATGTCATCGTCAAGCCGATCAATCACGATCTCCTGGCGGCGCGTGTCCGTATCCACCTGGAACACGGGTTGATGGTCAAGAGTCTCAAGACCTATCGCCAGCGTGTCGCCAAGGAACTGGCTTCGGCCCAGAAAATGCAGTTGCAACTGCTGCCGGCGGACACCCGCGTTGAGGAAATCCGGTCGCGTTACGGGCTCATCGTCAACCGCCATTTCCAGCCTTCATCGGAACTGGGCGGTGACTACTTTGATCTGTGGCCCATGGACGAGCATCGATTCGGGGTCTTGATGATCGATTTTTCCGGCCACGGCATCAGTGCGGCGATAAATACCTTTCGGCTGTCCACAATTTTACGTGGTGTCAGCTCTGCAGACCGCACGCCCGGTGAATTCCTGGCGGAAATCAACAAAGGCCTGGCGGAAATCCTCAGTGTCAGTGAATTTGCGACCGCCTTGTTCGCCATCGTCGACATCGATGCCGGCGTCATTACCTATTCGGCAGCCGGCGCACCGCATCCCATCGTCGGTAGAGGCAACCCGCCGCAACTTGCTCTCGGTGACGGCAGCGGCCTGCCGCTCAGCATCGACGCAGGCACCGTATATGAAAACCGGCAGTTGGAATTTCCGAAAGGTTCGTTTCTCGTGTTGACCAGCGACGCGGTTACTGAATCCAGGGACTCGGAGGGCCAGCTCCTCGGCATCGAAGGACTCTGCGACCTGATCGGGCATGTGACCGTCGACCCGGCGAATACAGCCCCGCTGGAAGAGCTTCTGGCTCGATTTTTCGCCCATATCCCGGTACCCGCCGATGACGACCGTACGCTATTGTGGATCGGGCGATAGGCCCGTTGGCCGCCATCCGGGCGCATTTATTGTTCACTTTCTGTTCGTATCCCCTATTCGGATGACCCCTGGGCGCAATTGAACCAGGATGGCGGATGAGGAAAGGGAGACATTCCGACGGCACAACCGTTGGCGGTGATTTATCACCAGCGTTCACAACACCAAAAAATTACGATAGCCCTAGTTTAATTGCGGCCCACGTGCGAAACCGCTAAGAATGTTCGTGACCAACCGTACGGAATAGAACCGAACCTCGATGCAGAACACGACAGCGACCGGTACGCCGACGGAGGCGACGGCTCTTCAGGAGAGCGCCGTTCTCGCCCGCCGTTTCGTGGCGCTGGCTTTCTGCCGGGCTGATCTCCTGTTCGAACTTGACGACGACTTCATCATCCGGTTTTCAGCCGGTGCTACGCCGCCGCTGTTCGGCAAGAACACCAACGAACTGATTGGCGTCAGTTTCCTGGATCTTGTTTATGGCAAGGACAAGGAGATGGTCTCCCAACTGCTGTCGACGACCGGTATCGACGGGCGCTTCGACGATGTTGCGGTGCGCCTCGTCACGCAAAAAGACCCGGCCGCCGATGCCGCCTTCGCCGGCTACCGGGTACCGGATTTCAACAACCATTTCTTCCTCGCCATTAAGATCGCGCCCCGGCGTCGCACCCAACCGCACCGCCGCGAGGCCGATCGCGACACCGAAGCCAAGGTCCTCAACAAGGATGCCTTCCAGTCGGTCGCCGCCGAACGGGTGAAGAATTTCGAGAACGCCGGCGGCGAAGCCCAGATGACCTTGGTCAAGATCGACAATCTGGAAGAGGTCAAGGGCGGGCTGTCGGGCAGCGACCAACAGAAGCTGATGAGCGCCATCGGCGACGTGCTCAATTCCCAGTCACTGGGCGGCGACACGGCCGGGCGCATCGACGAGGAACACTTCTCGATCATCCACGACAAGAACACGGACGTTTCTGAAGTCGGCCAGAAGATCCAACGCGCCGCGACCGAGGTCGACCCGAGCGCCGCCAAGTTGTCGAGCGACACGACGACCGTCGACGCCAACGCCAAGGGCTTGTCGGAAGAACAGGTGGCCAAGGCCATCGCCTACACCATGCAGAACTTCTCGAGCGGCAAGGGCGTCGCCACGCCGGCCAACCTGGGCGGCATGTTCCAGGATATGATGGCCGAGACCATGAAACAGGTCGACGCCTTCAAGAAGATCTGCGCGACCCGCAACTTCGACCTCGTCTACATGCCGATCTGCGAGCTGAAGACGCGCAAGCTGCACCACTTCGAGGCGCTGACCCGGTTCCGCGGCAACAAGAGCGACAGTTCGCCGTTCCAGTTGATCACTCTCGCCGAGGAGATCGGCGTCATCGCCGATTTCGACTTGGCGGTCACCCAGAAGGCCGTACAGGTCGTCGTCCAGCACGCTGTCAAAGGCAATCTCAAACCGCTGGCGGTCAACGTTTCCGGACATTCGATCCAGAACGCGGATTTCATCAAGGATCTGCATGAGCTCTTGCGCCAGGCGCAGAACATCAACAAGGGCATCATGTTCGAGATCACCGAATCGTCCGAGATCCGAGACCTCGACGCTGTCAATGCGACGATCCAAGAGTTCCGGACCCGCGGCTTCCATTTCGCGCTCGACGACTTCGGTGCCGGTGCCGCCAGCTTCGACTACCTGAACTCCTTCGACGTCGACACGGTCAAGTTCGACGGGCCGGTGGTCAAACGCGCCTACGCCACGGATAAGGGCAAGGCCTTCCTCGCCTCCATGGCGGCGCTTTGCAACAACACAGGCGTCGAGACAATCGCCGAGATGGTCGAGGACGAGCCGCTGGCCAATTTCCTCATGGAATGCGGCATCCACCTTGGCCAGGGCTACTACTTCGGCCGCCCCGAACCCGACCCCCTCAAGTTCAATTCACTGCTGAGCGGGAAAGGCTGAACCCCGTCATCCGCCGCGCGTTCATCGATCCCGTCGGCCATACGCATCGGCGGCATTGACGAGCCGTGCTGCTATTACCCTAAGGATGCCAGGCGCCTGAGCAGGCGCACCACGGAATTGCTGATGTCACCACCGTAGCGCTTGCGGATTTGGGCCTTGCCGTCATCGGTGTCGACAAGGACGTTCAGGTCGGCGAGCAGCGCCGTCAGGAAGCGGTGGAACCCGGACTCGGTCAATTCCCAGCCCGCTTCGTCCTTGTTGGCGTCCGAGATCGGCGTCAGGTGGCCGTTTACGAGCGTGATGAACCATTCGCGGCGCCGTTCGAAATCATCAAAATGGGCGGCGATGGCGACCAGGGCATCGAGCCCGGCCAGCGAGCCTTCATCGGAATCGTAGATGGCGTTCCAGTTGACGTCGTCCTTGCCGTCTTCGCGGCTGCCCTCAACCATGCGCCGGCATTTTTCCTGGTAATCCTCGACCACTTCCGCGCCCAGCATCATGTTGAGCGCCATGAAGAAACCGGGCAGCATGCGGCGCGATACCGTATCGAAATGGCCTTCCTTGTCCTCGTCGAACAGGTGCGAGAATTTCCTGACGATCAGGCGGTCGAACGGAAAGTCCCGTTTCTCACCGGAAATGGCCCGTTCCCGGGCGCGGACATAGGCCTCGAAGGACTTCTCGAAGGCCTGGCTGAGGGCCTGGGTTTCGGATTTGAACTCAGTATCCAGGGCGTTGATATCGGCGATCGTCAACATGCCGCCCTTCTTGGTCGCCTCCGCCTTCATGCGCCCGACCATGGACGTGACCACCGTTTCCGCCAGGGCACGACTTTGCAGCGCCGGGTTGGGCAGGCTCTTCTTGCGCGCCCGCGCCTTGGGTTTCGCCTTCGGTTTCGACGCTGGTTTCGACGCAGGCTTCGGCTTCGGCTTGACCCGCGCTTTCGGTTCCGATGGCGCCGATGGTTTGGCGGGAGGCGGGGCCAGGTCCGGAACCGGTTTCGCCGGCGCCTGGCCCGGAACCATGTCCGGGCTGAGCGGGCCTGAGCGCTCGTCGTAAACCAAATCCGGGTCGCTTCCCTTGGTCGTCTGGTCGTAAACGAGATCGGCATCACCCTTGTCGCGAGACATCGGCTCATCGACGACGAGGCGGCCGTCGGCCTGCATGCCGTCGTGCTCGATATCGGTCCAGTCGAGGGCTTTCTTATCCGGCTTCTCGGCCTCTACCGGCTCCATCATCGGCGCCGGCCCGCCGACCTCCTCCGGTTTCGGCAGCGGTGCCGTCGGGCGCATGCCGAATTCCATCTCCAATGCCGCCAGTTCCGATTCCGCCGACGATACCGCGCTCCCGCGGTTCTGCCCGGTGACGTCGATGACTTTGGGAATCTTGCGCGGGCGCCGCGCCATGTTCTCGGCCGCCGGCTGCGCGGGTTCGTCCTTGGCGATCCTACCGCGATAGCGCGGATCGACTTTATCGCCTGAAATCAGGACTTCCGAAGTCTTGCGTGAACGTCTAGCCATGGCCCATCAAACATAAGCGTTCCGTCTGGTCCTGGCCAGAGCCGCATTGGCTGCCGCCGCTGGATGCCCGCGAGTTGCCGAACCGGCCCCGGGGGCTCCGTTGACAAGGCCCGGGGCCCCGTTGACAGGGCCGAAGGCCCCGTTGACAGGGCCGAAGGCCCCGTCTACATCCGTTGCATGAGCTCGGATACAGAGACAACCGCCACGATCGAGCGGCTGGCCATTGCGCTGGCCCAAATCAATCCGACTGTCGGCGACATTGCCGGCAACGCCAAACTGATCCGAGAGGCCCGGGACCAGGCCGGCGCCGCCGATTTGGTGGTTACCGGCGAACTGGCGATTAGCGGCTACCCGCCGGAGGACCTGGTGCTGAAGAGCGCCTTCCAGGACACCGTGGAAGCCGTCATCGGCGAGTTGGCTGGCGATACGGCGGACGGCCCGGCACTGTTGGTCGGCGCCCCGTGGCGCAACGGGACGCACCTCCACAATGCTGCCCTGCTCCTGGACGGCGGCACCATCGCGGCCGTCACCTACAAGCACTGCCTGCCCAACTATGGCGTCTTCGACGAGAAACGCGTGTTCGAGGCGGGACCGCTGCCGCAACCCCTGGTCTGCCGAGGACACAGCCTCGGGGTCATGGTCTGCGAGGACATGTGGTTCCCGCACCCGGCCGCCGCTCTGGCCCGCGCCGGGGCCGAAATGCTGATCGTACTTAACGGTTCGCCCTTCGAGACCGACAAGCTCGACGAACGGTTCGACTACGCCAATGCGCGGGTCGCCGACACCGGCCTTTCGCTCGTCTATGTGAACCTCATCGGCGGCCAGGACGAACTGGTTTTCGACGGCGCGTCGTTCGTGCTGGGCGCGAACGGCGAAACGGATGTTCGCGTGCCGGCATGGGAGCGCGCCGTGGTCAGCACCGAATGGAGCAAGGCGAACGGCACCTGGTCCTGTCGGGCGGGTACCCTGGCGCCGGCCGCCGATCTCACCGAGGCCGTCTACCGGGCGATGGTCGTGGGCTTGCGCGACTACGTCCACAAGAACGGTTTTCCCGGCGTCGTCCTCGGCCTCTCGGGCGGCATCGACAGTGCGCTTTCCATGGCGGTCGCCGTCGACGCACTGGGTGCGGCCAATGTCCATGCCGTCATGATGCCGTCGCCCTACACCTCGGTTGAGAGCCTGGAAGACGCCGCCCAGTGCGCCGAAATGCTCGGCGTGCAACTGGACGAGGTCTCCATAGAGCCGGCGATGAAGGCTTTCGACGAGATGCTGACACCGCTGTTCGAGGGCATGGAGGCGGACGTCACCGAGGAGAACATCCAGTCCCGGGCCCGCGGCAACCTTCTTATGGCCATCTCCAACAAGATGGGCCACATGCTGCTGACCACCGGCAACAAGTCCGAGATGTCGGTCGGCTACGCGACCCTCTACGGCGACATGTGCGGCGGCTACTCGGTCCTCATGGACATCTACAAGACTGACGTCTTCAAGCTGTCACACTGGCGCAACCAGAACCTCCCGGCCGACGTCCAGGGCCCCGAGGGCCGGGTCATCCCGGAGCGCATCATCACCAAACCGCCATCGGCCGAACTCAAACCCGACCAGAAGGACGAGGACAGCCTGCCACCCTACGACATCCTCGACGGCATCCTCAAATGCCTGGTCGAGGACGAGATGTCGGTCGCCGCCGCCGTCGCGCGCGGCTTCGAGGCCGACACCGTGCGCCGCATTTGGCGCATGCTCGACCTCGCCGAATATAAACGCCGCCAGGCGCCGCCGGGCGTCAAGACGACGCGCCGTGCCTTCGGCCGCGACCGCCGTTATCCCATCACCAACCGCTTCCGCGGCCACATCTGACGGCGGCGGACCAGAACCGACCGCTTCGTCTCTAAAAAGATTCCCCCCACCCTAACCCTCCCCCACAAGGGGGGAGGGAATGGAAGGCGCCGCGACATCGTCTCCCTCCCCCCTTGTGGGGGAGGGCCGGGGTGGGGGGACTTACGCCGGCCGGCGGATTAAATAGTTTGACCTGCGCATCCGGCACGCTTTGTTCCGATCAGGGGATTTCTCCTTTAAACAGGAGAGGTGGCGCTCTAAAAACCGGAGGGTCCGACAAGAGAAACGCAGACGAACCATGAACCTACGCATCCACGATACGCTGAGCCGTGCCAAAGTCGACTTCGAGCCCATCGACCCGGATCATGTGCGCCTCTATGTCTGCGGCCCGACCGTCTACGACTTCGCGCATATCGGCAATGCCCGGCCCGTCGTCGTCTTCGATGTGCTGGCCCGCCTGCTCAGGCATCTCTATCCGAAGGTGACCTACGCGCGGAACATCACCGACATCGACGACAGGATCAACAACCGTTCGCTGGAGACGGGCCGCCCGATCGGCGAAATCACCAGGGAAACGACGGCCGCCTATCATGCCGACATGGCCGCCTTGGGCGCCCTGCCGCCCGATCAGGAACCGCGCGCCACTGGTCACATCGACGACATGATCGAAATGATCGAAACGCTGATCGATAAGGGCCACGCCTACAAGGCCGAGGGTCATGTGCTGTTCGACGTGCCGTCCATGGCGACCTACGGCAGCCTCTCCAAACTCGACAAGCGCGAGATCGTCGCCGGTGCCCGGGTCGAGGTCGCGCCCTATAAACGAGATCCGCAGGACTTCGTCCTGTGGAAACCGTCGTCGCCCGAACTGCCCGGCTGGGACAGCCCCTGGGGACGGGGACGGCCGGGTTGGCACATCGAATGCTCGGCCATGAGCGGAAGACTCCTGGGACGGCAATTCGACATCCACGGCGGCGGCCAGGACCTGATTTTTCCGCACCATGAGAACGAGATCGCCCAGTCCAAGTGCTCGCTCGGAGACGATGCCTTCGCCAAGTACTGGATGCACAACGGCTTCCTGATGACCGAAGGCGAGAAGATGTCCAAGTCCCTGGGCAACTTCTACACGGTTCACGATCTGCTCGACGAATTCCCCGGCGAAGCCATCCGTCTTTTGCTGCTCAAGACCCATTACCGTCAGCCGCTGGATTTCACCCGTGTTGGTCTCGGTGAAGCGAAGGCCGAACTCGACCGGTTCTACCAGGCCCTGCGCCAGGTCGAGGACGTGTCCGCGACCGAGGTCGGGGATTACGGGCCGGTTGAAGAGGCCCTAAAGGACGACCTCAACACGCCGCAGGCGTTGGCGGTCCTGCACGAGGCCCTGAGCGCGCTCAACAAAACCGACGGCGACGCCGCGGTCCGCAAAGGTGAACTGCTCGTCGGTGCCCAGTATCTCGGCCTCCTTTATCAGGACCCGGAAGACTGGTTCAAATGGCAACCGCCGAAAGCCGGGGGCGGAATCGACGACGGTGCCATTGAGGCTCTGATCGAGGAACGCACACGAGCCCGCAAGGCCAAGGACTTCGCCACCTCGGATCGGATCCGCGACGAACTGGCCGAACACGGCATTGTCCTGGAAGACGGACCTGACGGCACCACCTGGCGCCGCGGATAGTTCCGGCACTCGATGGTCGCGACGGGCTTTTGAAAAGCGACTGCATTCGATGGTAAGCTTACGGCGACCACAGCATCGCCAGGAGGCATATCCTCGGTGTCCGATATCAGCACGCTTTTACCGACCCAAATCCCACTAACCGAGATCCTGACGCCTGAAATCGATGCCTTTATCGCCTATTGGGAGTCCCTTAAAGACGGCGCCTTTGCACCGTCCTGGCAGCGGTTCGACCTGGTCGCCCTGGACCCCAAGTCGATACCCCAGATCGTTGTCGCCGATGTCGTCCGCGAGCCCCTCGATTTCGTCATCCGCTTCTGGGGGACGGCCCATGTGGCGCGCAAAGGCGTCGACAAAACTGGCAAGTCCGTCAACGACGTCCCGGTGTTTCGCGGCCAAGCCGCCTTCGAGGAATACCAGTGGGTGGTAGCGAACCGCCAGCCGCTGGCATCGCGAGACATCGTCAATTTGCAGGACGCCACCGGCAAACTGCCGGTCCACCAGGAGTTGGCGCGTCTGCCACTTTCCGACGATGGAGAACAGGTCGACCACGTAATTTCCCTTGCTGTCTGGAACCGTGTCTGACGGCCACTCTTGGTCCGAAACCCTCGACCCGTCTATAGTTTCCAGATGGGTTAGGCTCGATAAACCCGTTCACATTTTGGAAGCGATTGTATTTGCCTGACAGGATCGAGGCTCCGCCGACACAGGTTGCGATCTCCGATATCCTGACGCCCGAGTTCGAAGCCTTCATGGATTATTGGAACTCGCTCAGGGTGGGCGCCTTCGCGCCATCATGGAAGCAGTTCGACTTGGTTGCCCTGAACCCAAAGTCGATCCCCCGGTTGGTCGTCGTCGACGTCCATCACGGCCCCTTCGATGTCGTTGTCCGCTTCTGGGGAACGGGGCACGTTCAACGCAAGGGTTTCGATAAGACCGGAACATCGATCGCCGGGATGCCGACGGTCCGCGGTCCCGTGGCTTTCTCGGAATACAGATGGGTGGTCGAAAACAGACAACCCTTCGCATCGCGTGACACGGTCAACCTGCTCGACGCCGTCGGTAAGCCGCCCTTCCACCAGACTCTGATCCGCCTGCCTCTGAGCAACGATGGTGAACGCGTCGACCACATCGTGTCCCTAGCCTCATGGGAACGAGTCTAAGGTGCCGGCCATGGCCGGGGCGTTCCGATCCGGCTATAGTTTCTGCCGGGTTCGAAGGGCATCGACGGAGGGTTCGGCGTGAGCGATTCTCACAAAATGCTGGATACATTCCTGCACCAGGGCGTCCGCCCGGCCCGGTCGTTCGGGCGCAAGGGCGTCGCCGAGGCGGAAGCGGCGGCTGCCGAAGCGGCTGCCCAGCAGGCTGCCGCCAAGGCGGAAGCCGAACGTTTCGCCGACGCGGTGGCCGGGTTCAAGGTGGGCGGCGATCAATCCGCCGGGGGTGACCAGACGGAGGTAGCGGGGTTTTCCCTGCCCAATGACGATCAGGCCCGGCTCATGGTCCGCGGCATGATCGCCGCCGCGAAGGCTGATGGTGTTCTCGACGATATCGAGCGGTCCGCCATTCTCGATCGCTTCCACGACCTCGACGGGGACGACGTCGCCTTCGTCAAGGAGGAACTGAAAAAGCCGCTCGACATCCAGGCCCTGGCCGCCGAGGCGAAGGCCGAAGGCATCGGAACCGAGCTCTATATCGCGACGTTGCTGGCCATCGACATCGACACCGAGGAAGAGGAACGCTATCTCGGGGACCTGGCGGAACTTCTGGACCTCGACGCCGATACGATCGCCGACCTGCATGCGCGTTTCGCCAACGCCGGACTCGCCGGCGACGCCGTCGACAAACCGGCGAGTTCCATGAACGAGTGGTACTTCGCCGTCGACGGCCGGCGCGAGGGACCCATGCACCTGCTGCTGGCCAGCCGTTTCGCCAAGCTCAACCCGCAGGCCCGCTGCTGGCGGGCCGGCTACCAGTCCTGGGTTCCCATCTCTGAGGCACCGGAGCTCGACATCGCCGACCAGCCGGTCTTCCGTTATACCGGCAAGGAGCGCTCCGACGAGGAGATCGACTTCAACATCTTCGGTGACGAGACACAGTTCGTCGAGGTCGAGCCCGGCGAATGCGCCATCGGTGAAGCCAGCGCCCTGATGTACAAAGACACGCTCGTGCGCATGGAGGTGATCCTGGGCGACGGCGCCGCACCGGAAACCGGGATCCTCGGCAAAATCGGCGCCGCCGGCAAAAGAGTGCTGACCGGCGAGAACCTGTTCCTGACGCTGTTCACCAACAATGACGAGAAACGGAAGGCCCGCGTCGCCTTCGCCGCGCCCTACCCAGGCACCATCGTACCCCTCAAGCTCGATCACTACGGCGGCAAGGTGATCTGCCAGAAGGACTGTTTCCTGGCCGCCGCAAAAGGGGTCAGCATCGGCGTCCACCTGCAACGCAAACTGTCGGCCGGGTTCTTCGGCGGCGAAGGTTTCATCATGCAGGCGCTCGAAGGCGACGGATGGGTCTTCGTCCACGCCGGCGGCACCATTGTCGAGCGCGATCTGGCCCCGGGCGAAACCCTCGACGTGGAGACGGGCGCCGTCGTCGGTTTCACGGATCAGGTCGGCTTCGACATCAGTCCGGCCGGCGGCGTCAAAACCATGTTGTTCGGCGGCGAGGGCCTGTTTCTGGCGCACCTCAAAGGACCCGGAAAAGTTTGGTTGCAGAGCCTTCCCGTGGCCAAGCTGGCGGCGCGCCTGGCTGCGTCTGTACCGGTGGAGAAGACCTGATCGAGACCGCAGACCGGTTCCGACAATCCCGAAATCAAAAGGTGAATTTGCTGAAAGACATTGAAGAATCGGCAGCGAAATCACGAGATGAAGAGAGGCCGACAACAGGCCGTTGATAAATCGGGATTCCTCGCCTCTTCAGGTATTGGATGAAGTGCTCTTGAGTAGCACGAGGCTCGGCCAATTAACGTGTTGCGTTTTAGCGCTCCGCAGATAACCGTCAACAGGTATGATGGCGCGGAGGCGAAGAGTGGCGTTCGGGGGCAAGGAATGGGGCCGGGACACTTGGTTGCCCACTGGATGAATTCGTGACCTGATGCGGAGAGCTTTGCATAAATCCGCTGGGTGTGATTCCTTCGATCGATAAGTGACGGTGATTGGAGGTTTTGATGTCGCATCGTTTGACGGGTCAGCTGGGTTTTTCGGAGGCGGCCTTATCGGGTGGCAC